>JAABUJ010003247.1_pt1 | contig 18536 bp, 14 predicted proteins | sample 5559131 | NCBI WGS metagenome assembly JAABUJ01 (sample SAMN10711875, study PRJNA513366) | rock metagenome | isolation source: Antarctica rocks | place: Antarctica: Victoria Land, Mt New Zealand nord | collected 2016-01-07 | reverse complement strand
ATGTGAAAGCTTATTGATATATTAGTTATAATAAATTACATCTTAACTAGTCATATAGGGATAAATTACATGGTCACAAGATATATTACTGAATAAGTTATGAAAATCATGACTTTTTGTGAAGGTGTGCATTAGAAACACACATTAGTAAGCATGTGTATGTGCTTACTTAGTCAATATATATGCTTACTAAGCACATACACATGCTTACTAAGACTATATATAATCTGCAAAAAACCCATAACTCTACATAAGTCAGGTCAGGTTAACCTGCACCTAACTCAGCTAAATAAAAGTTAGCCTGACCTGACTCAATATCTGAACTCAACTCTGACTTACATGACCTATAGGCAACCCACACACTCAGCCTAGTTCTTAAAGATGAAGTAGAAAAAAAGAACATTATCATTAAAACATATATACTCAATAAGAAACACTCAGTTTTAATTATTAGTTTAAATACTGAATGCTTATCTTTCTATGCATTATATTAAGACTTTGAAGCTGTCAGCAATGCTTATAGTGAATTTCTTTTCATTTATGTTGTATATATTTGACTTTAAGATATCATGCTTAAAGTAATCATCAGGTTGAGTCAGACTCAGATTTTAGAATTTAATCTGACTCACTGAGCTTTACTTTGCAATTTAACTCAACTCTGTGCAGAATTAAGTTTTAGACAAAGTTAAGTTAAACTATTCTTGACAGTCTGAACTAAATCAGAATTAATTAACTTCTATTATTAAGCAGCTTTATATTGACAGCAACTACTATTGCAACATTTTCAATTAGCATTGTGTACAATTCTTTTTGTTTGATTACATGTCTACTTTATAAGCATTATATATGAGCATTATTAACTTAATTATCAGATCACTCATTCTCTACAGAGCAAAAATACATTAACTAGTACACTTTATCTTTTTAATAAGTCTGCAATGTATAAAAGATTACTTTCATCTTTTGCAATTTCTCTGATATCATCAGATTCTCTTTTTTATGTAGCTCAGCAACTATATCATAAATAAGTCATGAAAGAGATTCTCAATATATAAGAGCTTATACTTTCAAAAAATGTATAAAGATATGTCTCACTTATCTTCTACAAATTTATGATGACTAACTAATTTCACTTTAAGCTATCATTGTACTGATCAGAAATCTCTTCAATCAGCAGTGAGAAAAATTCTGAATTTAAAGTAAAAGAATGCAGCTTCTGTCAATACTGTTGCTGCTGCATTGTGTAAACTGATCAGAGAGTGTTAGAATTGAGTGTTTTAATTTAATTTAATGATGCAATTATGTGACTTACTTGACTCTTTTTGTGCAGAAACTGATTTAAAAGAAAAAGAATTGTTAATGATTCAATCTTCTTCTTTAAAGATGTCATGCTTGACAGTCTGTTCTTTGCTTTCATTTTATAAGCTTAATTCTGTCTCATAAATCTTCATCTATAATTCATATTTTGTTCTCTTCAATAAATCTTGTATTGTCAGATTCACAAGCTTTAGAGCCTGCTTGATATTTCTTTGTGACTTTGACTTTTGTTGTGGCTCTGTCATGCTATACAACATAATTTTAATGTCAGTTTCTTTACTGTGAGAAGATCTATACTTAGTAAAGAAATTGCAACTAACATAATTGAGATACTACACTTTATAAATTGTATTTATTGCTTTAAATTTCTCAGATAATAGCTTAAGAAGAAATGATCATGAATCAATAAATCTAAATAATTGTGCAGTTTGATTTGAATTGATCTTAGTTATCTACAAATTCACTGATAACAAAAACACAGCATTCATGTAAATAAATAATAATATAGAAGCTTAGCAAGTTCACTTATCTTTAACACAACACTTTCTACATTTTCTTTCTACAGAACATCTTACTTTTTGTATTAAGCTTTTTATATTTTCTTTCTGCATCATGTAAATAAAGTAAGTAATGAAGAGATATGATGCTGACTTTCATTTTAGAAGTACATTATCAGAACAGAGAAAACTGAGTGCAAAAATTATCTTCATCAATGTAGTAAGAACATCAGGCTTCATATCTTTCATCACTGAACTGAATTAACTTATTAACATAGTAAAAGCATCAGACTTTATATCTCTCATTACTGAATGAAATTAATTCATTAGCAAGAGAACACATTCTACTGATACATTAGACTTCTCATCTCAATCTGAGAAGAAAAGAAAGAAAAAGATCAATGAAATCAATTTATTTATCTTAGACATTGCTGCACATCTGAAGAAAGAAGATTTTGCTGATTAATGAGAAAGAATAAGAACACTCATTAACTACTTTGAATTCACACTCAATGCTGCACTGTCTCAAAGTACTTCAGCTGCTTCTTTTACTTCTTCTGACTCAAAATCTAGTATGTAACTTCACTTATTATAATGCTCAATTATAATGCACAAAGTGTATACTAAATCAGAGACTAAATTATATTCAAGAATTCAGAAGCTCTTTATTTATTCTCTTATTGAGTTCTTTACATTCTGATATCACTCAAAAATTGATCTCATCACATTCTTCAGTGATCAATATATTCATAGATACTGATATTGAAGAGACTCAAGAGCAGAATGATATGACAATGAATAGATTAAATATAGATTTTAAACATAATTCAGAATATAAAAAGCTTAAGATGAAGATTTAAAGAACAAAATATGCAGTTAAGACAAGAAAGAAAATTGTTGTTAAGAGATATGCAGAGAATGAATATGATGAGTATTAATAAATGATTATAGTGTTCTGTATCAGACTTTAACTTCATTTGTAGTGATCTTTTTTATAAATTAGAATGTGATGACTAAGCAAAAGAAGAATGAAGATACTGCTCAGCAAAATAACTTAGTCATAGCTGCTAAAGAAGTACAAGCTCTGTGTGAGCTTCTTAAAGCAAAGAGTGCTTTCTCAATAATTAAAGAAGAGATATATCAATTTCATTTAACATTTAATTTATGCTGATATGATTAAATTGAAAAAGCAAACAAGCATATTTAAAGCTGTTGAGGTAACTGTCTAGATAAAGTAATTAAATATCAAGAATGAATCATTTAATTTAACAGCTACAAACAACTTACTATAGCTGAAGATAAGAATTCAAATCTTGTTATGCAGGTTTTTAATAGCAGCATACTTAATTCAGAGCACATAGCAGACAAGAAGAATCATTAATGTATATTATATTTTTAATACTTCTTTATAATGAGTCTGAAGACAAGAATTAATGTTATTTCATTTTATAGTTATTAGCTCTCAACAGTGTTCAATGTCTCTGCAGATAAAAATGAAGAAGCAGAGATGATGCTGAATAATGATGAGAGCAAAATTACAATAATTTTTTCTGTTTAAGTGATGCTGAATGAGAACACTGATGATGAGTGCATCTTTCTCAAATCTAATGAACTTGTGCATGCAGATATCAGAAAGACAATATTGAAAGAAAACAAAATATATTAATTCTGCACTGTTTATCTATTAAAGATTTAATTAAATTTTGAACTTCATAGATTGCTACTTCAATGTCAAAGAATGATGAAGTTGAGATACAAATTGATCAGATATAATTATATTACTTTATTATAATGCTCTTTACAATTGTCTATTAGCTTCTTGCTGATTAACTATATTTATGAATTAAGATCAATAATAAAGATTAACTGTCAACATTACAAGCTTTAATCTTCACTGATGATGCAGATCAAGAGGCAGAAGATTTAGTGAAGATATAGAATAATGATGAGAAGAATGAAGATCATCATAATGATAATAATGATAATAATGATAATATTAATGAAAATATAAAGAATTAAAATGAATTCTGATGCTCTAAGCAAAGCTGAATGTTCTTAAAGACTTTTAAACATTGTTTTCTATATCTGAGCATGTTCAATTCTAATACTTCACTCAATAATATTAGCTCACATGTAACTTGTGCTTATCATAAGCAATTTAAGAAAATTGAAGTGTTCATAAACTGCATAGAAAGAGTAAAGAGATTTAATGTTTAAATTAGAAATCATGTCAAGCATATGTCTACTGAGATTGCTGATGCTTAAATCAATGAATGTTAACATCATCTTTAAATGAAAAAGAATGAATTTCTCTTGATTTTGAACAATCATTAATGATATCAACAGACAGAAGATTTTGTCTTTTGTAAAATTGTAATACTGAAGCAGTTAAGAACTTGATGTGCTTTATCTGTGCTTTTAAGTGTGAATGTAATGCTTTTAACAATTTTTTACTTTATTAATGAAGAAGACTTTTCTCTCTTAATTAATGTTGTATTATATTCAAGACTGTGTGTATATTGACAGTCAATGTACTCTGAGCAGAGTTGTTTAAGTAAATGATTTAAAGACTGAGATCAGTAATTATTGAGTCATCATTGATGATCTTAATAGCTGATGCATCAATTGCTGTAGTGAATCTTTTAGATAATGAATTCATGTAATCTTTAATCTTTCTTGACTCATAACTATGATCATCATCAGTAATTATATATCCTGAGTGTGTGCTGTTCAAGATATTTATAATGCTTGATTGTATTGCTTCTGTGTTTGAAGTTTAATTATAATCATTGTTGTTAAGTCTTAAGTCAATGTTCTTATCTTAATCATAATCACAAAGTCTGAAGTTAATGTTGTTCTCATAGTCACTATTATCATAAAGATCATTATTACTGAAGTAGTGATCTAATAGAAGCTCTATATGTAATTTAGTTGCTGTTGAATTTAGCTTATCTGCTGATGAATCTTTTTCATCACTATCAACAATCATTGTCAATGCAGATCTCTCTTTAATTATTTCTATCACTTCTGCTGAAAGAGTGAACATATCATGATATTTAATCAGCATAATGTTCTCAATAATGTCTGAGTTCAGTCAATTTCAACAATATGTAATTACATCTTGAGTCATGTTGAACAAGCATTTGACTTCAATATCTACTGTAGAAATTACAAATATATCTTTTGCAAATTGTGTCATTGCTGATTTTAAGTTCTTCATCAGCTTTCAGTAATTAAGTATTAAAATGTTTACATTTAACACTGAAGACTTTTGCAGATAATCTGAGACTTCTTCTGTCACAGATATGTTTTAATGCTTTTTTACATTTTTTATGCAACTCATTATTGCTATTATCTTCTTCTTCTTTGAGTCAAGAATTCTTAAATCATCATTTAATGATTCTTTCTTCAAGTGCTGATAGTTAACTCTGTAGTATTGTTGAAACTTAAGTTTATACTTTAAACATAAATCTTCTCAGCCTTCTCTCTATTGAAACAATATGTCAGTCTTGCTATGTAATATTTATTGAGGACTGAGAATATTCTACATTGTACATATTAAGTTTATTGCATGAATTCAATATGACATCAAGATTACAGAACAATTCTTGATTGATTTTTGTCTTTTTATAATATTGAGTCAGTTTCTTTTTTAATGCATTAATGACATTCTGCAGCTCAGCACTAAAGAACAATTCAAACTCTCTGATTGCTTCATTCTGTTTTTTAAGATGATCAAATAAATCATTGTATGTATATTACAGCTTATAAATTGTTAATTCACTAATAGTACTCATTGTCTCTGTTCAGTTCTTGAAGTGCTTCAGAAGATACAGCATATATTTAATATGCTGTCACTCTTTTATATTGTATTTAAGAAGTTTCATTCTGCTTATTGTCAAAGTCAGACATTCTATTCATTGAGAAAGTTTAATTTATAGTTTATATGCTTAACTCAGCATATTGTATAAAGAGTTTCATCAAGTTCTTACATTCTCAATTATATCTTGTGAATTTGTCTTCTACAAATCTTTGAACAACTCTAGACACTGTAATGATGTCATAATGACAATAGTTAATAATTGAATCTATATGAGACTTTTGTTAGAATATTAACTCAACAGATATGAACATTATAATAAAGTATTATAAAAGATATACTGATCTTTTTCAGTATGATGTCAAAGAAGTAGTCTTTGTTAATTGTGAAATTTTGTAGCTCATCATCATTAAATGTAATGATGAGCTGGTCATTCTTTGTGTTCACTTTCAGATATGTAAATAGCTGACTGACTACAAGCTGAATCACATGTATTATGCAGTTCATAATTTCAGTTTCATCACTTCAGATAATATTCTTCTGACTCAGAAGCTGACTCAGATAACATTATAATGTATAATTGTTGAATGCATTGTCTACTGTGACTATCAGCAATCAATGTATCAGATTTCACTTCTTCAACATCTTAAGAACATATTCAGCAAGATTTTTATCATTATGTTGACTCTTTAGTTCTCTAAAGACTAAAAGTATCTCTGTGTATTTTTACTCAGCATCAATAAAATATGCAGTAATGCCTAGAAATGCAAGATGATTTGAACTGCTTCATTCATTAAATGCAATGAAGACTTTAATCTGTGTCTTAAGCTTTGCAAGTACATCTTTTCAGATATTCACAGCATAATACTTAAGAAGTTATGCAATCTTGCTTCAATCTGAAATCTTAATATCAGCATGATACATTCAGATGAGCTTTCAAAACTTTACATACTCAACAGCACAAAAGAATATATTGAGTACTATAATGAATTGAAGAATCTGCTGATCAAAGACTTTAAAAATAAAGTTAAATGATTTGATAATGATCTTTTAAGCTGTTTGTTAAACAGTGAGTGTTATATTAAAGCATTATAATTGAAAATCATAGCATATCTTTAAATTCATTACTTCAAAGATTGAAATCTGTCTTTCTAATGCTGATTTCATCTTTCAGCAACTGCTGCTTTTTAGATGACATTTTATGATGATTGTTTCATCATTTTTTGATGCTGAATGATTCATGATATTGTAACAGTTAACATACATCACATCTAATCTTTCATCACATTTGCTAGCTACTTCAGCAAAGAACTGTCAGATCTCTGCTGAGCAAGCTGAACTGTTTTATGTTATTTAAGCATGATTCTTAATCTTAATGTCTGTATTTTGACTTTATACAGTTATTTCTCATCAGTCTTGAAACTCTCACTTTGTTGCAGATCTTCAAAGAACATATTCTGAATTTGAAGTGTCTGCAAGAGTTAAAGAACAAGATTAACTTAATTAAAATGACTTAGTTCTGTCACTGAAAGCACTCAGAAATGATTTTTCTGAGTTGCTTAAGATTTGACTGAATGATGAGCTGTATAAAGACATGATGTTGAGTTATTGTAGTAAGTTAAGCAAATAAATGATACTTTGTTATACTTTAAGTGATTTGTTGATGATAGTGTGTTGTGAGAGTTTCAAAATTAGTATATATAAGATTGTAGTTATGTGACAGAACATGTATCTGAATGTAAAATGAATTTCTTACAATATCAATCATGATAGACACTATTTGAAAATTATTATGTATAGTAAATATTAAGTATCAATGAAGAGATTTCTCATTGAAAAATCTTTAATTAATAATTAAAGATCTATCTAATTATTCTTTATCTTACATCTTTAATCTCTGAAGATCAGCTTTCTATTCAATTAATAATGACTACTTATTATTTTTGTCACTACTCTTTTCATTATTAATAGATTCAATGTTCTCCTCATTATCTTCATCATCATCAATCAAGTCATCAAGAACAAATTTATTAATGAAATCATCATCTGAAAATTTCTCATCTTTAAACATCATTACACAAGCTTCATCAACATCTTCAATTACACTCTTTTCATCTTCTTTCTTCTGATCAAATGCAGGCTCTTGAATGTAACTAGTTAATGTTAGAGTTGAGAAGTGTTATAATTGAGTGATATAATATTTATATATAATTGAAGTCATTAATGTGTTTAGAATCAAGAACTTCACTATAAAAGTGATGCATAATCTTGATGAGGTCAAAGTCTTCAGCATTACATAGCTCTTGCTTTTCTGTATTATTAAGAACTCTTTCATGATGCTTAATCATCACTGTTAAATACTTTTCAATTTAATAATTAATGTTGATGCACTTCTGCTAAATAACTTCATCTTTGTTGATATTCTAAAGAATGTCAGAGAGTCTATAAAAGATATAGATATAACATATCTTTTACTTCATTTTTATAAATTCTCACTTTTCTTTTAGCACAAAAGCTTCAGCAAATAACATCTTCTTCTTAGTCTTCTCTTTAAGTTAAGCTCAGTTCTCATTCTTCATTAATTTGTTTCTCAACTCATCTTCATAGTAGACATCTGCAGATAGTTAAAAGCAATATAATTAAGTATAATAATTTTAAAGAAGTCTTACAAGAAATTTTATGATTGTATTACTTCTTTAAGATCTCATCTTTAATCTTTTCTTTCATGATCTTCTTTAATGCTGAGTCTGCAGTCTGATATGCATCAGTCTTCTTTAATGCATCTTTTTTTCATTTTACAGCTCTGCAGTTCATCATCTTTGTGTTTTTAATTTATTTAAAGTTCTCATTCTTTATACATTTCTGTCATTTCTTTCTTGCACATGCAGTCTTTAAGTTGTTTAAGTATTTGCTAAATGTCTTCTTTAAATCATATATAGACTTCTATAAACAGTCATGATGATCAGATCTCTCTTCAGAGACTGAGAATAAGTTAAAAGTTAAGTGTTTTGCAGTCTGCAGTGAAAGCTTAATGTCTGAATTTATTATGATGAGAATTTAGAATATGTAGTTAGCTGCTGAGTTCTATACTGAGTGACATAATTAAGCATTATATGTGTGCATCACAGCTGTGCATCAGAGTGAAGCACAAGAGCAATGTATAAGATTAAATCTTAAGAAATGAGCAGTAAAACAAGTGATAGCACTGAACAACATATTTAGTGAGTGTAGAGACTGAGTGTAGAGATTGAGTAGAGATGAAGTGAGTGTAGTAGATTGAGTAACAGAGATGAAGATAAGAAAGTGTCAGATTGAGTGTTAAAAGTAAGTATGTTAATATATTTATTCATAACATTGATGCACATATTATGAGTAAATGTGTTGTTTATCAGCAATCTAACACCTGAGTATTGCTAACATCTAAAAGCTCTCAATACATCTTTTAATTACACACTTTCAAACTATAACACACTTTCAAACTACAATGCATCTTCAAACTACAAGATCACTCTAGAACTCATTGTCATTCATAAATGTATTTAAATTGCTCTTTTATAATGCTTCTGTTAACTTAATCTTAAAGCATCATTGTATCATCATATTACATCATGATATGTATCAAGAAAACTTCAAGACACAGTGCTATGAAGACTGTATTAGATAAAGAAAAGACAGCAGCAGTAAAAAGAACATTCAGAAAGACATTTAAGAGAGAAAAAATTGATGTTGATGAAAAAAAAAAAGAAAATAATGCTGCAGATATAGAAGAAGACACTGAAGCATTTAAGTCAGCTCATCACTGAAAGTCAGGCAGTAAGCTCAATTCTGACATATAATATAACACTTAATAATAATGCTTTGTTCTACAGCTGTCATTCTTTGTAAAATATGTCACTATCAGAAATCAACAGATTTTCTAATAGCAAAACTATTCTTTCAAAGACTGTGCTGCAAGATAACTTAAGATTATTTGAAAAGAGTTTTTTCTCAGTATAAGATGTTTCACTTTTAAAGTTCAATCATCAACAGTCTGCAGAAGACAGTAAAAGCATATACTGTTGTTTTCTTTAAAAGTATGTTTAATGAACTGTACAGTAATTATCATTTATCAGTTAACAGAATGCAGATATTAATCTGATTGCAATTTATGCAAAGTAAATTATCATTCAGCATAAGGACATGTCTCTCATTAAGAGATACATGCATAACTGAAATATTGCATCTAAAGATGCAGATTAAAGCAATTATTACTAAATTATTTTGAGAATATCTGACTCTCAATGTAGTAAATAGATAGACTAAATTGAAAGCTGTTTAACTGTGTATATATAATGCTCACTTATAATGCTTATATATCAGTAATCTCTAAGTTCATAATCTCTATTCTTGAGTCAAGTCTCAAGAGCTTACTTATTAATCAGTCTCAGAATTCTTAAAATCTGAATAGAGCTTCTGAATTAAGTTAAGCTTCAATGTTTAAGTCTGACCTGAATTCTCAGACTGACAATTGAAGCTCAACTTAACCTGATCTGAAAGCTCTGTTTAAGTTGAGTCAAGTTAACCTGACTTAATGGCCACTCTAATCATGCTGAATTTAAGTGAAGTTGTATAGATCAAATTATTTCTAAATGAATTTAATGTTTTCAGCATTCTTTCAATTCTAATTAAAATTGCAACTATATTAAGTCTTAAATTCTGAATGTCAATACAGAAAACTTAAATATTAATTATATTTTAAAGATTTCTGATCATTCTTAGTCTTCATAAGCTGTTTAATCATGATTTTCAGCTAAGCAATTCATGAAGATCATTCTCAGACTGTTATAATATCAATTTACTGAATCAAAATATTCTTCTTATACATTGACAGTCACTATTAAGTAATGTAAAAGATCTTTACTGATTATCTTTCTTTTCATTGAGCTTATAGAGTAAATTGAGATAAATTATAGATTTAAGCAATTTTGCAAAGAAAGACTGATGAATTACTATTTAAATCAGTTAAGATTAAGAAATATTAAGTGTCAATGTCAGAAATTGATTTAGTCAGTTCATCTGAAGTCATTGTGAATGTGAGATGACAGTGAGGTGAGTGGCAGTGTTTGCTGTGACAAGGTGACCTGAATAGGTGAGTGGCTCAGGTAACAGGGAAATTTGTTAATGTTATATACTCTACATAGTGTAAATGAATAGGAACAACTTTCTATGGACTGATTCACAATGATGCCACATGCACTACGCCTTACCCCGGCATGCATATGGCCTCTGCATGCCATATGCATGCAGTCATCCAGCTTGCCTTGCGTGTCAGTCTCTTGCATAAGGTACTGGTGGGCCACCATCTTGCTACCTTCAAGATGAGTGGGGCAGGTATTGTGCTGCTGCCCGAGTCAATAATTAATAATTGTTTGGCAAGTGAGTGATGTGTGAATGGGGTGGAGTGGGATTGCATGGGACACGCACTCAATGCAGAGTGTGTTGACTGTGTGTTGATTGTCTGCAACATCACGTGTGAGCCAGCTTTTGACACCAACACGCAGGAGCCTTGCTACATAAGTCAACTATCTTGAGGTGGACACTTCTTCAGTATTAATTTGCCTGTTCACGCTCAAATGATAATAACACACTCCTCAAACTTCAGTCTGAGCTCCCGGGACTAAAGGAAATCTTGTGGAGCAGGGAAGCCGGTATCAAGCACTAAATGGACGTTTCCCTAGGTACTGTTCTCGTGGTTGGCGGCTGTGGCTGTGTGGGTTTCCATGTCGTGAAGGCGCTGCTCGACGACTCGTCTTCCTCCAGCATCCACGTCTTTTCACGCAGTCCATACCGCAACCTCCTTCCACACGTGCAGTACCACGCGGGTAGCCTGACCTCGCTTTCAGACATTCAAGATGTTCTGCAGAACGTCAAACCAACCGTCATCTTTCATGTTGCATCACCATTGTCGTCAGGCAACACCGCCAACAACAAGCTCTTCTACGACACAAATGTGCAGGGCACAAAATACCTGCTTGACTGCGCTCGCAACCTTCAGTCAGTGAAAGCTTTCGTCTACACATCCTCATCCAGTGTTGTACAGGAGCCATACCGGTCTGTCACAGAAGAGAGACCACTGATTGTCGGTACATCTGGGTCGAACTATTACTCCACAAGCAAAGCACTTGCAGATGACCTCGTCCTCAAAGCCAATGATCCGGTAGAAGGTTTCCGCACCGTGTGCCTCCGTATCAGCGGTGTCTATGGCGAACGCGATAACCAGATGATTCCTGGTACACTCAAGGTGCTACATGATAAGCGGCAGCATTTGCAGCTCGGAACCAACACCAGCCTCTTTGATTTCGTGTCGGCCACGAATGCAGCTTCAGCTCACCTCCTCGCAGCCAAGGCGCTGTTGCGAAGCATGAAGGATCCAAAGGCCCCAAAGGTCGACGGAGAAGCCTTTTTCATCACTGACGGCCGGCCCGTCTTCTTTTGGGATTTTTCTCGCAAGATCTGGAGTGCGGCCGGAGACCGAACCCCGAAGGAATCGATCAAGGTTGTTCCAGCCTGGTTCGTGCTCGGTCTTGCCATCACGGTGGAGTGGTTGTACTGGATCTTAACCTTTGGGCAGCGAACACCCGAGTTCCTGCGCAGCCATACCATTCGATGGGTCACCTCGGAGCGAACCTTTTCGATCGAGAAAGCCAGGCAGCAGTTGGGTTACAAGCCGGTCGACAATATGGAGCAGAGCATTCAGGATGGTGTCAAGTGGTACAAACAACAGGAATCGGAGACCAAGGCACCCTAGTCTGTTCATTGCCATATTCTCCATGAAAGATCTCTAGCTAACCCCGGAGCTGCTGATGGAGATCAAAAAGTGTCATATTAGGGATTTGGGGGCCCGCAGGCCGAGAAAGCTGGGGAAAGGTTGCTCTGCACTGTTGAGCTTGGCATGAAGCTTCCCAACTTCAATGAGACTGTCTGGTAGTTTTTCATAGATCAAAAGTGCTTGCACCAGTGGTCTAACGTTATCTTACAACTGTTTTCTCTCTGTCCCAACTAGGCTGGGTCGCGCGGGTCCGGATCAGGTCGGCTTTCAGGTCAGGTACGGTGGACTCTTTTCAATCATATAGCCCATGAGGCCTGAGGTCTACGTGGCTGAGGGTCTATGCAAGATGAAATTTACCAGTCAATGAGGTCTACACATATGATTGATTCAGATAAATTATTAAGCAAGATTTGAGCTGAATTAATCTAGATTGATTTTAGATGTGAGTGTTAATTCACTGAAATGAATAAAAGTAATTAAAATTAATTCTTTTTAATTCAAATCTTCATCCTTTCTACATCTCATCAACTTGATAATTTCAAATTTTTTTTTTTTTTAAATCTATTCAAATCTAATCAATTCATCTTAAACATGTCATCAAAGATGACAGTATACTCTGCTTACATAAAGAAGTAAGTTTTCTTTTGTCAAAATCAATTAAAATTAAATTAATTTATTTAAAAGATATAGAGAGATCAATTATTATAAATTATAATTATGTTGAGAAGCAGTGTTCTAGCTGCTTCTATGAAGTGAAATAGAACTAACATTAAAGATTAAGTAAAGACTCTATTTACATTAACTGTAATTAACATTCTTTTTACTTCTTCTGTAACTCTCTTAATCAAGATGTACTCATAGACAACATAATTTAGAGATTTCACTAAACAATATAGTATAGTATAATATTCATTTCTTTCAATAAATTATGAGCTTAAGTTAGCAAGAAGCTTCTCAGAGAAAGTATATACTTTTAATGTAATGATAGCTGAGTATATCAACTTTTAAGATTTACAGTCAATTCAGTTCTAGCAATATCATTAACTATTAAGATTTATGATAAATTTGACTTTAGCAGAATCAGCATACTGATAATAGCTGTGTATATTAATTATTAAGATTCACAGTTAATTCAGCTTTAACAGTATTACTGATTATTGAGATTTATAATAAATCTAACTTTAGCAGAATCAGCATTCTGCAGCAGCTAAGTATATTTAACTTAAAAGATTCATAAAAAATTGATCTTAACAAAAATCAGCATTTATAATTGCTCAGAAAGCACTATTCTATGATAGTTAAGTATGTTTAACTTGAAAGATTCACAGAGAATTGATCTCAATAAAAATTAACATTTATAGTTGCTTAGAAAGCACTGTTCTTCAGCAGCTTAATATGAGTCATTAAGATAAATAAGCATTACTGTCTTACAGAATAAGAGATACAAAAGCTTTTTATTTATTTTATTTATATTATCTTCAATGTATACATTGTTATTTTACTTTATTCACTTCTTATATTATGTGTCAACTATCATCATCATGAACTTCAACAACTTCTTTATAAAGCAACAATTTATCTCAATTCTTACTTGCAAGAACTGCAATCAATGATTTACTTTTATGAAAAAATAACTGATAAAAGAAGATCTATAAAATATTGTTGAAGTCTTAGCAGTCAATATGCTGATCAGTGAATTCTTAGACTCATTTTCTCTCAACAGTCTTGACTTTAAAAATTAGAATGATGATTTTAAACACTGCTTTAAGTGCTATCAGTTAAGTATGTTGTGATCTGTAATGCCATCAACACTTAAAACAATTTAGACATCAAGAGAGATTTATAAAAGCTTTAGAAGAAAGAGATACAGTTTAAGACTGATAAGACTATCATTATTTTGTGAACAGATAAATAGAAAGAAGATTAATGTTTAATGAATTAGAATTGCAGTTCATTAAATTATTGCATAGTTAATATTAAGCAACATTATTGCAGATCATTTAGCTTAGACAGTAATCATTTTTCTTGTTACTTTATTAAATACTTTCTTTGTAACAACTCTTACTTCATTAAAGATTGTGAATTTCTTTCTGATGTTAAGCAAAATGCTTAAAAGAAAATAAGCAAATTAATTGTAGTCAAGTTATACAGATTGACTGCAGTCAAGTTGTATTAAAAGTCAATTTATAAAGAAAAAGAAAAGAGACACAGAGTTTTTGATATAGAAATTAATGACAATAATGATGATGATTTCTTCTTTAAATTTAAAGAAAAAGAAAAAATTAACAATAAAATTACTGCTCTGTTTAAGAAGACTGTCAGTAAGATACTTAAATCTAAATGAATTGCAGACTCTAAATTCTTCTTATATATAATTAATTAATTTCAATTCTTCAGTGACTTTCTTATATAAATGAGATGTCAGTGAATTAAAGTTAAAAAGAGACATTTATATTTTTATTATTATGAAGTGATCATTATACAAGTTAAGTTAAAAAATTCTATAAGACTGAGTTCAACACTCTATATGTCTAAACTTAAAGTTAATCTTCTGTCAGAAAAGTGAATGTGCAAAATGAAACTGCATAAAAGCTTTAATTAATACTGTCTTTAAATGTATAATAAGTACAGCAAAACTATAATAGAAGTATTAAAGTGAAATGAAGTCTATATAGTTAAGTACATTGCAAAGAGTCTTAATGAATTTGCTTTAATATTTATAATGTACACATCACACTCAGAGATTATCTTCTCTGTTATTGCTTTAGATGCAAGTCTGCATGTTTAAACTCATAAATATGATCTTATAATTAACTTCTTAGATTTCAACATTACATCATTAAATGAAAAGATCAAGACTTACAGACTTTAACATTAATAATTTGCTTATCTTGATTCTGTGAAGTTGCATAATCTTTATAAGATGACAATTCTTAAAAAGTCAATTCTCATTGTTGAGAACAACAAAAATGTATGTGAGATTTGTGCTCTAATTAAGTTCATTAACAAGTAAGATTACACTGTAAGCAAAAGAAAGATTAACATTCTTATTCTTGTCTTTATTAACATATGTAGTTCATTATTCTTGTTATTTAATAAATATTAATACTTTCTGAAGATAATAGATAATCATTCTCAGAAAATGTTAATGATACTGTTGAAGCAATGTAATGAAGCTTTATAAACACTGCAAAAATAATGACTGAAGATTGAACTTCAGATTGATGTAAAGATTCTTACTGTATAAAACAACAATAAAATGAAGTTAAAGTTCATTCTAAATAACTGATGCAAATTTTTTAACATTACATTACAATATACAGTGCTCTACATGTCAATTCAGAATAACATTGTTATAAGAGTCATCTGAATCATTGAGAACTCAGTGCACATCATAATTAAAGAAATATAACTGTCAATAAAGTTCTAAGTGCAGACAGCACAGACAGATGCTTATCTTTGCAATTAAACAGCAATTAATTTCTTAATTAATAGTAAATAGATGACTCTCAAGAAAGCTTTCATCAATGTGAAGTCATTCATTAATTATATTTGTATATAAGAATGTAAATGTTATAGCTACATTGATCTTAAGTTATTATCTGAAGACAGATATAATAAGTTTATGAATTAAGAATGAGTAAGAGTTTTTATGAACTACATTAAGAAAATTATAAAGCAGTATTAACTTTAAGTTTCAGATCTTAAGTGTATCATTAAGAATCACACTGTAAAGTTTGCTGAAAGCAAGAAGAAAAGCATTGTTGATCTTAAACTGCAATAATAGATATTAAATGTTCTTTTGAACAGAAGATTTATTAAATGTTTATAAAAGAAGTCAATTATTATGAAGATCACAGCTTCAGATTAAGCATTCATGACTTAAAACAGTAAGATGCAGCCTGACTTGATCATGATTAAGGTTAATAAGTCTTAAAATAAATAACATGAGATTAAGTTGACTGCAGTCAATCTAAATGAGTCATTAAATAAAAAGATCAACACTGATTAAGTCAAGACAGTGACACTTAAAGAAGTTAGAATTTTTCTGTGTGTTGAGATTCTGAAATAAAAGAGAAACAATGATGACAATAATTAAGATGTGAATGAGTTCTTAATTAAAATATTGAGAATCATACTGACACTTATGATGTTCTTTACAGATAAAGAAGATTTTATAATCAGATTTAACATTTCAACATCTGTCATCTATGCTGAAGCAGTGAGAGACTTAATCTGAGAAGAAATGTAAAAGAACATTATTTATGCAGAGCTGACAGTCTTGACAGTAAATGAAATATAAGAAGAGATTATGTCATTAAGAAGAGTTAACATTGTAATCAGTAAATGAGTTTTTAAACTTAAGCTGAACATCAATGAATTCTTAAATAAGCTTAAGATAAGACTTGTGGCAAGAGACTTTTCATAAACATATAGTGTTGATTATAAAAATATTTTTATTTTCATTATTAAGTTTAACACTCTGCAAGTCTTTCTGACTATCATCACACTTAAGAATTTAAAGTGTCATTAAGTAAATGTCAATAATGTCTTTATGAAATTCTTTCTAAAAAAAATAATTTATAACACTTTCTTTTAAAGTCAATGTCACATTTAATTGTGTTCTATGCATACTGCACATTCTTTATGATCTTAAGCAAGTCACACAGAACTAATATAAACAATGTATCACTGAATTGCTTAAGTTAAGTTTTCATTAAAGCAAGACTGATCTTTATCTTCTTCTTTACAGCATTAAAAGAATCATGCTGCTTCTTTATATAAACAATATTATTATGACTTCAACAAATCTATTATATATTCTCTGATTTAAGCAAGCTCTTATGAGCATGTTTAATGTCAAGAACTTAAGAAAGACACAGAAAATTCTTAATATTTAAGTTATATATAACTGCAAAATGAGAATTCTGTATCTAAATTAAATTCATTATGTAAATAAGATACTAAAGAATCTTTACATGCAATCTGATAAGCACAGAGTCATTAACATTTTACTTAATAAATATGATGTTTTTTGCTTTGTTGACTTAACTGATTAAAGAATAGATTAAAGACAGTATTAATAGATAATTGAAAGTTTAATGTATGCAGTAATTCATATTTAATTAGACATCATCTTTACACTAAATTGATTAAGTCAATATCTCAGTAATTCTGTAAAGCATTATGAACATGTACTTAAGAAACTACTGCAGTATGTAAGATCAATCATTAATCTCAGCATCATATACAGTTTTAATGAAAGTTAAGTAATGCTTAAATACTCTGACTTTAACTATGCTTTGAATAAGCAGAATTAGAAATCAATTTTAAAATGTATTTATATATTTAAAGATGAATTAGTGTTGTGAACAAGTCAAAAACAGAAGTTTGTTGTTATCTTAATAACTGAGATTAAATACATAATTATGTCAATATGTATAAAGACTGAGATCTGACTTGAACAGATATTAAAAGATATAAGCATAAATAAATATCTTGAAGTCAACTTATACTGCATAAGCATTTAAGAGAACAAAGCTCATTAAGTATCTTTATTTATTTAGTTTAAAAAAGATAATCAAATTATTTTGATCTTAATTAAGAATATATATATACATAAATAATTAAAGCACATCAATGTCTTCTATTACAACATCTGTGATCTATATAAGCACAATCAGATTCAGATAGACTTTGTGCTTAGTTAAAAAATAATTATTAATGAATTTATTAAGTCTCTGTTTAAATGAATCTTTAAGCAGTTTATTAAATTCATAAAACTTACTGTTAATGATTAGTTAAACTTTTAAATGATTTGTTAAACTCTTAATGATGCATTTAGTCATCTGATGTTTATCATTAGTAAGAGTCAATAAATGCAATCTTATTAAGTGAAAATGTTAAGAAGTGATGTTCTAGCTGCTTTTATGAAGCAGAATAAAATTAACATTAAAGACTGAGTAAAGACTTTATTTACATTAACTGCAGGGCCTGCGAAGACTCTTCCTCCACGTGGTGCAGGCTGGGAACCTGAAAGGCTTGCCTTTCAGAGCTAATAGAGTCACCGGTCGAGCTGTGGTTGTTGCAGTGC
>JAABUJ010003246.1_pt1 | contig 18540 bp, 19 predicted proteins | sample 5559131 | NCBI WGS metagenome assembly JAABUJ01 (sample SAMN10711875, study PRJNA513366) | rock metagenome | isolation source: Antarctica rocks | place: Antarctica: Victoria Land, Mt New Zealand nord | collected 2016-01-07 | reverse complement strand
GTCCTTTCAAGGCAATCCCGTTGCCGGTGCCGCCAAAGCAGCTTGATGGCCCCCGCACAAAAGCAGAGCCGTTCGCGAAAGAATCCGCCATTGATGGCTTGACATTCAAGACAGTCGCTTATCCCGGTAACGACAGTCGTCGCGCTCGCGCTTGCCTCCGCGCTGTTTGGCATCGCGCACGCCGGCCAAGGGCCCTCCGGCATGGTCGTCACCGCCATCTTCGGCGCGATGTTCGGCGCACTCTATCTCGCCACGGGATCGCTGCTGCTTCCTATCATTCTCCACGTCATCGCCGACGCACGCTTCGTGCTCTTACTCGCGCGGCGATAGTAGATCAGCGTTTAACCGGCAATATGGAGCGCTACATGTGGTCGTTCGACGGCAAGAAATACTCCGAAGCGGGGGCGTTTGAGTTTCGCCGCGGCGAGCGCGTGCGCATGATCCTCGTGAACGACACGATGATGGAGCATCCGATCCATCTGCACTAAAGCTGCTTGAAGGAGAATATCGCCCCCCGGTTTGGGAAAAAAGAACCGCGTCCGCACGATCGACGCCGCGCGTTGCGCAGTCATGGTTGACGTTTGTGAATAAGGAAGCAGGCGATGAACTTGAGCGGCCCTTCGGGCGATCCGCGATAAAACGCTGTCAGTGAAATGATCACGACGATGTGGCCTGAAGATCCACGAAAAGTGACATCGGAACTTTTAGTCGGAACTGTTCCAAGTCGCCCTTTAGCTGCTGTCCGTCCGCAAGAGATTTGTATAAGTACATCACGAGCGGCATTGCGACGCCGAGTGCGCCCTGGACGAGCCCAAGCGAAACGGCAGATGCGACGCCAGCGGTCGCAGCGGCGGCAGCAGCGGTATGGACGTTAAGCGCCGTCGTGACCGCTGTCGAGATGGATGGCACGGCGTGCGGTGGCCGCGTCGGCTTCCGGGTCGGCGATGAGCCAGTCTCGCGAGCCGGCGATAGAGGCACAGGTCGCATAAAAGGGTGGTTCTCGCGCGACGACCTGCACCTGATGTCCCGCCGAACGCTCCGCCATGAGCGATGCAGCGAAACGCTCCAGACAAGCGACGTCTTGCAGCACGATGCTCTGCATGTCGACGATGACCGTATCGGCTCCGTCTTCAAACGACTGGTTCACCCTACGCATCAACTCGGTACAACCCGCTTCGTCAAGTTCCCCGTTCACGATGAGCGACGCGAGGGTGTCTCGTGGCCTGGGTGGCTGAGTGGTCGCGCTCAGGTTCGCTTCAACCGGGTCGTGTTTCACCGCTATGCGAAGATCAAATGACATTGTCGTCGCCATCCTTCAGGGAAGATCGCCGGGCGGCTGATATCGCGCGACGCGGTCGCCATCGAATGTCACGACCGACGAGAAGGGCGCCGGCCGGTCGTAATGCCATTCGGTCATCCGCATCAGCTCCGCTTTGGTCGCATACACCGACGGAAAGCCGGCGATCGCCGCGACCTGCTCGTGGGTCTGTCCGATTTTTATGTCGGCCAGCCCGTGCGCGGGAGCATGCATCGTAATCAGCCGCTCTAGCTGCCACCCGTCCGCTGCAACCGTCTCGAGGGTGCGGCAGCCGGTGGTAAAGACCTGCTGGGTGATGGACCGCGTGATCGCATGCTGTTGTCCGAAGTCGCCGAGCTGCGACCAGGGTGCCATCGGCCTGGGTCGGCCGACCCCCGCAGGAGTGCCTCATTGATGCCGCAGGGCGCCGGAGCGGCGGGTGTTAAGAACGACATGCCGCCCAACTTTGGGCGGACGTTCGGGTCGAACACCACGCGCAGCGGGTCGATTGCCTTGAATGCGAACGCGTAGTCCGAAGTGTCGTAGCCGGCGTACAGCAACGCGCTGCCGTGGGTGCGTTCGACCTGGACGACGCGCAACGTCGCATGCGGGCGAGTGCCGACCGTCACGTATGGGATCGCATCGATGCCGCAGCGCAATGCGAGCGGTCCGTAACTGTACACCTTCGCGCCATCAAAGCGCCGCTGCAGCGTGGCATCGTTGCTCGGATCTCCGACGTCGACGTGCACCGGTGACATCCCCGTAGACGTTGCAAGCGCGACCGGCGCACTACCCCGTAACACCGCACCGGGATCGCTGCGCAGCACCAGCGACTGTATCCCCAGCCGCAAGGCGGTACGCGGCACGCGCAGGTGCACGACGGTCACTTGGGCAGGGCCGGGCGGCCCCAGAGTGGTTTGGGGTGATGACGCGAGGGTCGCGACGTCATGCGCTTCGACGACGCCGGTGAGCGAAGTACGGTCGACGTGCAGTTTCGTCGCGTCTACGATGAAGCCGGGAGTTCGCGAATTGAAACTGATGGTGTATCCCTCAACGGTGGAATCCGACGCAAGGTGCATGTACACCGCGTCAGGCGGCGCAGCCGTAGGCCTCGCGAACGGGCCGGGCGCAGCGCTGGACGGAGCTACTCCGCCGGGAGCCGCCGGAATGACGGCTACCATCATCACGAGCGCCAGGACGAGTGCGATCATTGGGCGTTCAACCGCACTGCTGAGGGGCCTTCTACGGCGTTGGACAGATCATCGGCACGTTCATTGCAACGTGCGCGCGTTCGCCCGCGTTCCAGACATCTAATCGAGCTAACCCAAGCATTGTGTCGTCTAGGTCACGCCGGATTCTGATAGGCCAACTAAGGAACCCGACTCCACTGTCTGCCTCCGAGCCTACGGAGCCGTGAAGGTGTACCGCTGAGAACCGCTGTCAAACCCGAGAGGCTTTGTCTGCGAAACGATGGTGTTCCAGTGGCCGCCGCGGTGTTGACCGACGGTCAGCGTCGCAGTCGAGGTGCAACGGCAGGCTGGTCGCCAGGCGATCTTGACCATATTCGTGCCGCGATGCACGTACCGCGTGATGTCCGTGTTCGCGCCGTCCGTGTTAAATTGGCCGAGGGAGTGCCCGTTTACAGAAAACACGAAGATCGTGTTGAGACCCCGATACTTCACAATGTACTGAGTGTCAGGAGCGGCGGTCGCTACGGCCGCCGCCGCCGCGAAGGCTGCAAAAGCCGTTAGCGTTCGAACGAACTTGGTCATCCTAACCTCCCCGATTCCCTTTATTTAAGAAATGTGCGTCCCCGTGCGGGCAAGCCCGATGCGGACCGCAACGAACTGCGATTCCCCGTAATGTCTTGCCCCTTCGCTTCTTGGCGCGGCCGCGCATGCGCTGGCTCTGGCCGGCCGCGACCTTCGCCCGGCCGACGCCAACGCACAATCGCACTGAGGGCCTTCTACGGCGTTGGACAGATCATCGGCACGTTCATTGCAACGCGCATCGTCGTCCTTTCGTCTCGCCCTACCTGTCGTAGCGGGTTCACTCTCCATGGCAACGGTTGCGTTCGCCCTCCGGTTCTCACGTAGACCAACGGCCGCAGTTCGTCTGACATATCGTTCCTGGCGCGCAGTCCAACAAAGGGTCGTATACGGGACCGCAATGACATTGCCGATTGCGATCAGCGAGTCGGCCGCCCGCGGTCGTCATGGTGCGCTGTCGGCGATGCGACGAACTCACGCCTTCGGGTGGCTGGCTTGCGCACTTGGAGCGATCGGCGCAATTGCGCTAGGAGAATCGCTCGGACGCTAGGACCGCGCGTGGCCCTTTGCCCAATCGAGCAAGCGTCGAGCGCGCAGCGTATTCCAATAGCTCGCCCTCCCGACGCCGGCGTCCATATCGAACAGAATCTCAGTGTGCTGAACGTTGAGCGGCCTAATAGCCCATTTTGGTGTCGGCGCTTCTCGACGATCTCGACGGCTTCGACGATCCGCTAGTCGGGTTCGACATCGGCGCTACGCAGATAGTCGAGGCCGCGTAGAACGTCGTAATGCCACGTCGGCGGAAACGCGAAGCGCATCCAGCGGCGATCGATCACGTCGCCTGAACGCAGCGCCGCAGCATGCGACGTTCTAAGAGATAGGCCTGGCCCCGCCGCCTACTTTCCGTTATCGCCGCGGCCGCATCATCACGCTCGACACGCGAGACTCCAACGTTGCCTGCTGTCGCATTTACCAAAGAAAAGGAATTAGTCGGAATCTGACGCGCTTCGCGTAGGCGTCGTACCCCGGAAGGTTGCGCCCCAGGAATCGCTCCTCGAACACGCTTCTGGCGGCTCGCGATGGCTACGATCGCGAACAAGGCGCCGACGTAGGATTCAAGCCACAGCGGCAATCCAATCGTCAAGAGGAGGCCGCCCGCATACATGGGATGCCGCACGACGCTGTAAACGCCCGAGGCGACGACGGTTTGGTTTCGTTCCTCCTGATACTTGACCACGGGCGACGCAAACGCGTTCTCATGAAGCGCTAGGTACGCAATCCAGAAACCGACGACGTAAAGAGCCAAGCCGGCCGACGAAACGAACGGGCCGGGCTTGACGAAGAGGTGTAGATGGAACACGTCCAAGGGCGTGACGATGAGGAGACCGATAAACGCAGCGAGTAAGAGGATCACGAGCACTCTGTCGAGCCTCGGCTGACTCTTTTGAATGGGCGGTCGCAGGCGTTCTTCCAACAAGTCGCGGGGAAGGCTCAAGACGGACAAAACAGCACCGACGAGCATGAGCCCGACGATCACCCAGGCGCGCCACCACTGGAACGTTCCGGCCACGGCAACCAATGGCACGGCCAAAATTGATACGTTGACGATGACGGCAGCCGCCAGTTTCAACACGAGCATGAACGCAAGCCTTTCACATCGGTTCTTCGTCAGCGGCCGCGGCGGTGCCCATAGCGCTCGCCGACGCCGCCGGCGACCTCGGGCCGGACCACGTATCACATCTAGCTGAGCGCGTCTTCGCAGAAACTAAATCGCGTTATGCGGCTAACGCGTCAGCGACTCTGCTCGCCGTCGACGAAAAGCGGGCGTTGGAGTAAATTCGGGACGAAGTTTCAGGACACGCAAAGCCGCTTCGAGAGCGCGACGCCTTCTTGCAGACGACGCAGAATTTGTGTCGTGCGTCGAACTGCGTTAGAAATCCGAGCCCCACACTTAAAGGCGCGCTACGCCGCCTCGTCCTTCGTCAGTGCTGCAGTGATGGCGATGATCGCGGGTTCGAGCGCGACGATCAGAAAGCCGTATGCATCGCCAGTAAATCCCCCACCGAGCCGGCCGGCGATCGGACGAGCGAGCACGATCGAACCGATGAGCGAGAGTGGCACCGTCGTCCAGACGCGTGGTCCAAGGGTCCGCGCGACCAGGACGAACAGCGCTGCTTCCGCGAGCAGGACGTCTAACCGAGGTTCGATGCGCGACGCCTCGGTTGATCGAGTGCCTGAAGCGGCGGGGAGGACCGCCGCATTTACGACTGCAGCATAGCGACCCAGTGCCGCCGAGTAGGCGAGGAGCGCGGGGAGCCGCTGCAGTTGACACGTTTGCAACGAAGCGATCCACACGGCGGAGATTGCTGCCATTGCGGCGACGGCAAATGAACCGTGATGCGGATCTTTGAGGATCTCAAGCCGACGTGCGGGAGCAACTTCCGCGAATACTGCATCGCTACAGTCGAGGAATCCGTCGACGTGAATCGCGCCCGAGAGCGCGATCGAGAGTGCGAAGGCGGTCGCGGACGAGAGCGGCGCCGACGAAACTCGCGCTACTAACTGCGCGCCAAGACCGGCAAGCCCTCCGATCGCAACGCCGACCAGCGGCAACGCGAGGAGCGAATCGGGATTAGGAGGCGGAGCGGCCTCCCGCCCTGCGACTGGCAAGATCGAGAAATACGAGAACGCCGCGTTGATTGCATCAAGAAGCCGCTTCATTCGATCGACGTCGCGACTCCCGCTTGCGCGAAGGTCTCCATCTCGAACATGATCCGGCTTGCGGCTTCGAGCAAAGGGAGCGCGAGAGCCGCCCCTGTTGCCTCCCCCAATCGCAAGCCGAGATCGAGCAGCGGCTCGAGACCGAGCGCCGACAGAACGACCGGGTGGCCTTGTTCTTGCGAGACGTGAGAGGCGATGCAATAGTGGAGCGTCGCCGGAGCGATCCGCGATGCTAAGAGGGCCGCCGCAGCGACGATGAAGCCGTCCAGGACGATTGGGACGCGGTGCCGCGCTGCGGCGAGCATTACGCCGGCGAGGCCGATGATCTCATAGCCGCCGAGCTCGCGCGCAACAGCCCTCCAGTCGGCTCCGATGCAGCGAGCGACGGCGCCCTCGACTACGGCGATCTTGCGCTGTAAACGATCGTCGCCGATCCCCGTGCCTCGCCCGACGACGTGTCGTACGTCGACCCCGAGCAAGGCCGCGATGATCGCCGACGCGCTCGTCGTATTGGCGATCCCCATCTCCCCGAGCGCGATCGCGTCGTATGGGCCGCGACTTGCGATCCGTTCGAACGCCGCAACTCCGTAGCCGAGCGCGACATCGACGTGCGCGGGCGGCATTGCACTTTCGCGAGCGATGTTCACTGTGCCGGGACCGACCCGAAACGAGAGCAGCGATGGATGCGGCGCGGGCGCGACGATCGTCCCGAAGTCCGCGACGTAGAGATCGGCTCGGACCGCCCTCGCGCACGCGTTGATCGCTGCGACGCCGCGCGTGAATGCGGTGATCATCTGGGCGGTGACGGAGGCCGGGTAAGCGCTCACGTTCTCCGCGCTGACGCCGTGATCACCGGCCGCCACGAGGATCGCCTTCGCTTCGATCGGCTTCCCGGCCGGCCGTCCCGTCATTGCCGCAAGCCGAATCGCGAGAGTCTCGATTCGGCCCAGCGACCCGACGGGCTTCGTCAGGGAATCGATCCGCCGCCGCGCCTCACGCGCCGCCTCGTCCGTCGGAGCGACGATCAGGCGGGCATAAGCGGCAACGTCGACGGCGTTCCATTCGGATTGACCGCTCATTGCTCGGGAGCGACGGCGACGCCCGACGCATGCAGATCGATCGCGAACCCGTTGACGACCAAGTAGATACGGTCGGCGTGCTTTGCGATCGCTTGATGGAGGCGACCGAGGACGTCGCGAAAGACGCGCGCCGACGTATAGACCGGCACAATCCCCCATCCTACCTCTTCGGAAACGAGGATCGCCTGCGCCGAAGCTGAGCGCAGTGAAGCGTCAAGTCTTCGGCAATCGGCGTCGAGGGCGGCTTCAAGTGCGACGGCGTCGTCACCGGCTTCGATGCCCGGCGCACCCATCTGCGCAGCAAGCCACGTGCCGAGCGAATCGACGACGACAATGCTTCCCGAGGCGGCCGCGCCGACGATCTCGATGAGATCGCGCCCGCTACTACCCGCACTCTCGACGACTTCCCACTCTGCTGGACGCGAGCGCTGATGAGCAGCGAGCCGTGCCTCCCATTCCGAATCGCCGACACGGGATGCCGCCGTCGCCACGTAAGTCACGTGAGCCGTTGTGTCGCGAGCAAGACGTTCAGCGAAGCGACTCTTCCCTGAGCGCACGGGACCGGTAATCAGCGTCGTCGGCATCTAATCGCCATCAACGGCCTCTATCGTCCAACTTCCAGGTGCGGCGGCATCGCGTTCGACATCAGCGGTCCGGCCGTCGCACCGCAGTCGTAAGATGCTGGCCGGCGCCAACACGATCTCGAGCGCGCTCTCCGACGAACCCTCGAGCAACAGCCATAGAATGGCGTGCATCACAGCTGCGTGCGAAACTATCAGCGCGCGACCATTCCGTGGAAGCCTCGCCGTTAACGTGCTCAACACCGGCTGCACCCTGGCGCAGAGTTCGGCGAAAGATTCTCCGCCGGGTGCCGCGCGAGCGTCCGGCTGCAATGCAGACGGCGGCTCAACCATCGTTCGTGGAGTGCGCTCGGTGATCTGCGACCAAGTGAGACCCTCCCAAGAGCCAAAGCGCATCTCACGCAACCGTGGTTCCTCGGAAATCGTTACGCCGACGGCTGCCCCAATAATCTTTGCCGTGTCGAGCGCACGTTTCAGATTCGAAGAAATCGCAACATCGAAGCGCTCAGAGGCAAGACGCGCACCGAGCGCTCTGGCTTGTGCGCGCCCTAAGCGATCCAAGGGCGTATCGCTCTGACCTTGAAAGCGGCCGGCGCGATTCCACGCCGTGCGGCCGTGTCGTACGCAGACAAGCTCCAAGTCCCTTTGCCTGGGTGCGTGGCTTACCAGGCGCGCGACCACGGCGGCCCTGAGTGCGCTTCGTCCCGCAGACGGGCGTCGACTCCGCGCCGTGCTTCGATCACGCGAGCGCACAGCCATAACACGTCGCTCAAGCGATTGAGATACTTCAGGACCGTCGGCTGCACCAGATCGCCGTTCGTCACGTAACCCACGGCGGCGCGCTCGGCGCGGCGACAGACCGCACGTGCAACGTCGAACGCCGCCGATTCGGCGCATTCGCCGGGGAGAGACCAGTCTCGTAAGACTTTCGGTTCCGCTTCGAAGCGCTCGACCAGCGCGTCGAGTCGCTGCACCATCTCGTTGGTTACCTCAGGGATCGGCTTATTCGAGTCGGCTTTAGTCGAGATAGCCGAACCAACGACGAAAAGCTCGCGTTGAATATCGCGGACGCTTGCGCTAATTCCGGCATCATGGCACTGCGCGCGTGCTACTCCGATGACCGTGTTGAGTTCGTCGATTGCTCCGTACGCCTCGACGCGCGCATCGGCTTTGCTGACCCGAGCGCCTCCGCCTAGTCCGGTATCCCCGGCGTCGCCGCGCCTCGTCGAGATGCTCATGAGACAACAGCGTAGTCAACCACGCTCAGTTTCGCGTCCTTCGTGGCGGTGCGCGTATAGGAAGCAGAAATTTCGGGATGAATGGCAGCCGCGAACAGCTCCGCGGTCTCGATGAGGCGTGGCCCCGGGCGATTGGCAAACTGGTTGCCATCCATCGCGACGACGCGTCGTTTCCCGCCGACAACGAGCGTGCGCCAAGCATCACTCGTCCGGGTTAGATCGTCGATCGACGCGCGCGTTGCGACGAGATCCATACCGCAGGGCGCGACGATAATGCACTCCGGGTCGGCAGACCGAATCTCATCCCACGAAACGACGCGTGAGTATTCGCCCGTCCACCCCAAGACCGGTGTTCCGCCGGCGATCTCGACGAGAGCTGGCGTCCAATGGCCGCTCCCCATCGGCGGATCCGTCCACTCGAGAACGAGCGTACGAGGTGCTCGCCGTCCCTGCGTTTGCTCTTGTAAGGTCGCCGCACGGCCGCGCAACCGTTCGACTTCTGCACGCGCGCGATCCGTCGTGTTCGTCGCCTCCCCCACATCGAGAATCGTTCGGTAGACCCCCTCCAGCGACGTCGGTTCGAGCGACAGGATGCGTGGCGTCAGAGCCATTCGGTTGAGCGTGGAGCGAAGTAGCCCCGACGAGACGGCGCAGACATCACACAGTTCTTGCGTCAAAATGAGGTCGGGTTGGAGCTGTGCGAGCAGTTCCGCGTCGATGTCATACAACGAGTGACCCGCGTGCAGGCTCTCTCGAACCTGGCGATCGATCGAGGCCGCCACCGTTTCGCCTCCCTGCGCCTCGGCGACGATGTGACTGCGTGTAAGTTTCGGTTTCTGCGACGCATCGGCGGGATAGTCGCATTCATGTGTCACGCCAACGAGCTCGTCACGAAGTCCGAGCGCGTAGACAATCTCCGTCGTGCTCGGCAATAGACTGACGATCCGCATGTCAGCTGTGTCGAACGCGCGTGAACGTAGCGATGACGCCGGCTTCGGCGAGCGCAACAAGTCGATAGAGCACAAACGCTCCGACGGTAAGGGCGGCGTTGCTGACGAGCAGCTGCCCGACGATCGCGGGCGCAAACGCTGAGAGCCCGCTGCCGCTTGCGAGCGCGAACGCAGCGAGCGCGAGTTCGTATACGGCAAAGGCGACCGTGAACGCCAGAACACGCCCGCGCACTGCGCAAGCGCTTCCGACCGCCGCGGCAAGCACGGTGCCGACGCCGAGCGCGATTCCCCACGCGACGGTCATCGACGCGTGCGGATAGCCGAACACGGTAAAGCCCAAGATCTGGCTTTCGAGCCAGATGCCGAGTGCGACAAGTGCCCCGCGACGGAGCCCGAGCGTCATTGCAGCGACGACCCCGAACGCGACGAGGTTGATGCCGCACATCAAGAACAAATTACTTGCGAAACCAGCAGCAAGAAGGGTGGTCGCCCAAACGGCGGGCATCGGACGGGTAGGGTGCATCGAAGAGACTCCTTTACGTAAATGCGGCTGCGGCCGTGACGAACCGGTCGATCGCGGGATCGCCGGGAAGGAAGTGCCGGTGCAGAAAAGCGGCGACGCAGTTCCCGCGCACGATGCCATCGGTTGCGTCACCGACGTCATACGCGGGGGACGTCGGAGCGAGCATTGGGGTCGCGTAGTGAAACTCGTAAGCGCGCACGGACGCTCCCCGCTCGTCGAGCGGGGACGGAGTTGCAGCCGCCGCCAAACGGTAACCGAGGTGCAGCCTCGGTTCCGCGATCGACGTCGCTCCCGCAACGGCTCCCACCATTGCGTGCGAACCGCTTGAAGTATACAACGTCTCCGCGAGATACATGAGTCCGCCGCACTCGGCGTAGGTCGGCATCCCGCTTTCGACGGCGGCCCGAATCGCTACGCGCAGTGGCTCGTTCGCTTCAAGCGCGTCGGCGTGGTCTTCCGGGTAACCGCCTCCGATCCACAGCGCGCCGACGTCGCGCGGCAGATCGCGGTCGTCCAGCGGCGAGAACGGCACGAGCTCGGCACCCGCGTGCTTTAGCGCATCGAGCGTCTCAGGATAGGTGAACCAAAAGGCCGCGTCGTCGGCGTAGGCGACGCGGGCGCGAGGCGGGATTCCCCGCATGGTGGCCGTCGCGGGGAGTGAAGTGCAGGAAGCCGCCTGCACGAGCGCGTGCAAATCGAGCTGACTCGCAAGCTCGGCGGCAAGTCTCTCAACGATTGCCGCACGAGCCGCGAAGGCGGCGCGGTCGAGGCCGAGCGGCCGTTCGGGCATCCGATAGTCGTCGCGCGTCGGGATAGCGGCGAGAACTTCGATGTTCGCGCGGGCGCACGCCGCCGTAACCGCGGCCGCATGAGAGGTTCCCCCAACCCGGTTGAGGATGACGCCGACGTGTCGAACCGCCGAGTCGTACGCGCGCAAACCGAGCGCGACGGCGGCCGCGCTCTGCGACGCGGTCCACATATCGAGTACGGTCACGACCGTGGCATCGAGCGTTCGTGCGAGCTTTGCCGTCGACGTCGCACCCTCGTCATCGCCATCGAAGAGACCCATCATCCCTTCGATAACCAGAATGTCCGCGTCGCCAGCTGTCGCGGCGACATGACGGCGCACGCCCTCCACACCGTCGAGCCAGAGATCGAGGTTGTGCGCGGGAGTACCGAGTACGCACGCGTACAGCCGCGCGTCGATATAATCGGGCCCTGTCTTGTAGGCGCCGACACGAAAGCCGGCATTCCGAAGCGCAGCGCACAACGCCATCGCGACGAGCGTCTTGCCGGCGCCCGTGCCGGCGGCGCTGATGACGAGGCGGGCACTCATTGCGTCGCGAGCTCAACGGCGAAGCGTCGACCTTGGTTCGGGTAGCCGAAAATCGGGGCCTCGCGATCGTTGCCGAGATTGAAGCTGCGCAGCGAGAGGATTGATTGTGGAGATAGTTTGTATCGAACGTATGCATCGAGCGAGCTGTACGCGTCGTAGCTTCCCGTAAGCGGCGGGGTCACGTTGGCGTGGTCGTCGCCATCGGAACCGATGGCGCGAAAACGCACCTGGTACGCGATGCGACCGTTCGCAAATGGATGCGTGAGCGCGAGCGTGGCTTGGCCCACCGGATTGCGCGGTAAACGGCCGCCGGTTGTAAGATCGATCGCTTTATAGAGATCGGTGAAGCTCGCATCGAGTACGAGGCCGGCAATCGAGCGCGTCGTGGCGCGCACAACGACACCCGCCGTCTGCGCTCGGCTCGCGTTGTAGGGGCGATAGTTTTGGCTGGGGTCATAGACAATAAAGTTTGAGCCGCTTCTCCCGAACCAGCCGACCGAGACAGTAGCGTCGCGCCGTTCGAGCGCAACGGTGACGTCTGCGTTTCGTGCTTTTTCGGCTGCAAGATTGGGATTCGAACTGTCCGGAATCGGATAGTACAGCTCGTTGAGCGCCGGGACGCGGAACGACTCACTGACGTTGCCGGCGACGTGAATACTTCCAAGACGAACTGTGCCGCCGAATGAGGGGGCAAGGACGGACCCGCGTGGTGCGTCATTCTCTGCGCGCAGTCCGGCCACGACGCGCATCTCGCGGTACGGGGTGGCGCCGACTTGCACGTAGCCTGCAACTTGCGATTCTGCCGCGCCCGATATCACGGCTGCAGTTTGTGGTCCAGCCTGACCTGGTGCAAAATAATACCTTGCGCTTTCACGGGTGAGATCGATGCCGACCACGGCATCGATGTGCGTTCCGTTGAACGCATTTTTGAGAGAAAGTTGCGACCGACCGCTGTATGCATTGCTCTCACCGCCATTAGCAGGGTCATTATAGGCGAGACGCTGGTTCAATCCGGAGCCGGTCAGTGTGAGCGTCGACGTTCGCGTTGCGCGCTCGAACTCCAACAATGCGGTGTCGTTCGAGATTGCTTGTGTCGCATTGGGTGTCGTGAAGTCAACGCGACCCGGCACACCGATCAGCGTCGCCGACGTATCGAGCCGGGCGCGCACGCGCATTCCAACGGCGAGCGGAGCGTCGACATCGAACCGGCCCGAACTCTCTTGCCCGAACGTATTCGTGCGAAGTGTGGCGGGGAAAACGCAATTCGTCGTGTTCGAACCACAAGGGTTCGATCCGTAGTTTAGGGCCGGATACGGGTACCTGTTTGTCGCGACGTGCCGTTCGAATGAGCCGCCAACGACGCCGTTGCCGATGCCGACGCGCACGTCGCGATCGGCATATGAGCCCAGCGATCCCCCGAGGTAGGTCCCGCGCGGCACGCGCGTGATGATATTGATGACGCCCCCGATCGCGCTCGTCCCGTAGAGTGTCGAGGATCCGCTTTCGACGACTTCGACGCGATCGACGCCGATCGTTGAGAGTTGGCCGAGCGTCGCCGTTCCTGAAGCCGGATCGGCGACCGGTACGCCGTCGATGAGGACCAGCGTCTGCGACGAGGTCGCTCCACGCATTCCGTAGTCGACCTGCGCACCGAAGGGCCCGTATGGGAAGAGCTCGATCCCCGGTACGTCCTGGAGCGCTTCCGCTATCGTTCGCGCGCCTTCGTTTTGGATGCGTGCACGATCAATAACGAACGTCGGTCGCGTCGTCTGTCCGATTGGCTCGGGTCGGCGATCACTGGTTGTGACCCGGCCGATCTCAACCAGAGGCGACGAGGAAGGAGCGGGCGAGGGCGTCGCCTGGGCGCCGGCGATCTCGCGACAACCGACGATGAGAAGCGCTGCGAGCCCGCAGCGCGAGAAGAAACCTGAGAGCACGGACGCCAACCTTCATGCGAGGCGATGGTCGTTACGCGTCCGCTCCAATATCCTGACTTAGCGGATCCTCACCGTTGGCTGCGCGTCTTCCCGACCGAAATCAGTGACGAACAGCGGCTCCCCGCTTACAGTGGCGCGACCGTGCCGGATTTGAACCGGCTTCCTGTCGCGGACGTGCTCATAGAGTTAGCTACGCCGGTGACGAGCCCTCTAGGGGGGAGGGGATGTCCGAAAGGGGTCGTGGGTGTTGAAAAATCAGCGTTCCGGGCGATTAGGCGGCGAGTGCAGCCGACGGACTGGTGTCTCCAAAAGGGCTAGCTTCGACAAAGCGCAGCGGTCGGTTCGAGGAAACGCATCAGTCTCCGGATATTCTGCGCGGTCGCTGCCAATAGCGTTTGCTCTTTGACGTGTCGTAGTCGTCGTAATCGGAATCGCCGGAGCTTGATGATGTCTTTGAGTTCGACGAAAAGAGCTTCGATCTTCTTTCGTTCGCGCCACGAACGCTGATAGTCGTAGGTGCCAGCAAGCTGCTTGGCATGTTGGCGCGCCGATTCATCGAAGTTCACGGTGACGCGACGCGCACGACCTGCGGTGCACATCGCTTTCAATGAGCAGACGCTGCAGTCTAATGCCGATGCACGATAAACGTTGTATCTCGACGTCCGATCGATGCCGCAGAAGTTGAGCAGCTTGCCGTTGGGGCAACGATACGCGTTGGCATCAGGTTCGAATACGAAGTCGTCGCGCGTAAATCGGCCGTCAGTCTGATGGGTACGATCCAGCACTGGCATGTGCGGAGCGATGCCGCGATCGATCAGCCATGCCAAGAATGGCCCGGTCCCGTAACTCTTGTCGGCGCCCAAGGTCATCGGCGCGACGCCAAACGTCGACACGACGCGATCGAGCATCCGACGTGCTGCCACAATTTCCTGGCTCGTCCGGGCCGGCGTCGCTTCAACAGCAACGATGATACTGCTCGCATTATCGATCAAATAGTTATCGTAGTAGCTCAGATGAAGTGGACCACCCTTGGAGGCCCAGGCCGCGTCAGGATCGGATGTTGAAACCTTACCGTCGGTATCGATCAGAGATGGTGGCGTTCCCGGAGGCGAATCCGGATCGCTCTCATCATTCTCAGTATCAATTTCCAATAAGTATTCCTGAGCGGTCCGAGAGACCTTAGCAGCTTCCGGTAGCTGTTCGCGCGGAACGCGGCTTTGTGTGCTAGCGTTGGCCGCAATGATCGTGCCATCGACTGACAACCGCTGTCCTTCAACGAGTCCGGCATCGATGCATTGCTGCAAAATCTGCTCGAAGAATTCGCGAAACAGTGAGGACTCGCGGAAGCGACCATGCCGGTTCTTGGAGAACGTTGAGTGATCAGGAATCGACTGATCGAAGCCAAGGCCCGTGAACCAACGATATGCGAGGTTTAGTCCGACTTCGTCCATCAACCGACGCTCGCTCGTGATACCATAGAGATAGCCGATAAGCAGTATCCGCAGCAGACTTTCCGGGTCGATAGACGGGCGGCCAACGGCGCTGTACAGCGGCCTTAGCCGTTCCCGGATCGCCCGAAAATCGACGTGCCGATCGATCGCGCGCAAGGGATGATCAGCTGGAACCCAATCGTCGAGACAGAAATACTGAAACATCGCAGTTGTCTGTAGTCGGCTGCCCATCATCGTGCTCGTTCACTCCGCACTTCACGCTTACGCCGCTAAGCCACTGAAATAATTATACCTCATTCAAGCAGCGCAACCAAGCGTTTTTCAACACCCACGACCCTTTTCGGACCAAGAGGTTGACCACGGCTTATGCGGGTACGGCTTCGCGATCAATTAGGGCGCGCTTACGCTCGACGCTCGCACGTAGCCAGAGAGCGAACCGTCGTTGCGTACCACGGTGACAGGGGATAGCCACGGCGATATTGCTGGCGGCGCAAGCCGCCGGCGCCCGCTCGGACGGCCGTTGGCCGCCTATCCGTGACGCGACATCCGCGTCCGAGGCCGTTCTGGCCCGCTGGAATCTCGCAACGCCATCCAGACGCGTTGCTGGGACGCCGTGCCGCGTACTAAAAGCTGAGGTGCCGACGACACCGAATTGCACACGCATCAGTTGCACATGTTCTCGAAAAATAACGCGGCAACCAGTCTCACCGGATTCGTTCCGACCCAGTTTTGGCCCGTAGCGGAATGCAACCGCGTGGCAGTACAGCGAGTCCACGCCTCCGTGAATAGTCTCATAGTTCGCCTGCTCGCGATCCTCGCGGGGTGCGCGCTTGCGATCCAGCCGCCCATCAACGCGCGACTTCGCGTTGCGCTAGGTAATCCGTTCTGGGCCTCGTTCGTCAGCTTCGTTGTCGGTGCAATCGGGCTCGCCATCGTCGCCCTCATCGTGCGCGCGCCGTTTCCCGCCTTCTCCGGCGTAGTCCGCGAAACGCCCTGGTGGGTGTGGACCGGCGGCCTCTTCGGCGTGGTATACGTCGCGATCGCACTCATCGTCGTTCCAAGGATCGGCGCTACGGCGCTTCTCTCGCTCGCAGTGCTCGGAATGATGCTCGCAGGGATCGCGATCGATCAGACCGGCGCGTTTGGGATCGCGGTCCGACACATTACGCCGGCGCGCATCCTGGGAGTCGGCAGCGTCGTTGCCGGCGTTGTCCTCATTTCGAGATTCTAACGCTCGTAGATACCGACTTGCGCGGAAATAGTTGACAGCATCAAGGGCGGGTGCTTGCGAGCAGGCTGAGGCATCATGCGCACGCGATGGACGAGGCGCTTCGATGCTTTTGTTCTGACCTCTGTCTTTCGGGCGCTTAGCTAACGAAGCGACGAGCAAGAACTTGCCCTACGAGGAACATCCGAAGACGAGCCCTTTCGTGGCAGGGTGAACGGCCGCAACAGTGGTGCTGATAGTCGCGGGTCATTCCGATTTCCATCCCAGCAACCTCGAGACCCCGCCGCAACGCTGTACCAGCGTATATTTTCGCTTTTTAAGGGTCGGTAAGAAAGTCGAGCACGAGGGACGTGAACTCCACTGGACGCTCGACGTTCGAAAGATGGGAGGCCGCGATGCGCTCCAGGCGCGCACCGGGAATCAGCGCGGCGATCGACTCGCCGGCAGCCGGCGGCGTCGAGGGGTCGCCGTCGCCCACAATGACGAGCGTCGGCAGAGCAATCCTACCGAGGGCGGCGCGCGTGTCGAGGTCGCGGATCGCGGCACAGCATCCGGCGTAGCCGGCCGGGGGCGATGCTTCGAGCATCGCGCGCACGCGCGCCACAGCGGCGGGATTGCGCGCGCGAAACTCCGGCGTCAACCAGCGTTCGAGAACGCTATCAACGATCGGCCCCATCCCGTTTTCCGTGACCGCCGCGATGCGGGCGTTCCAGATCTCCGGCGGGCCCCCGGTCGGCGCTGAATTTGCGATGATCAGCCGCTCGAGACGTACAGGCGCCTGCGTCGCGAGCGTCTGCCCGACCATTCCGCCGATCGAAATTCCGCAGAACGAGGCGCGCGCGATACCGGCCGCGTCGAGCACGCTGAGCGCGTCAGCTGCAAGCCGGTCGATCGTGTACGGTCCCGTAGGCACGTCTGACGCGCCCTGGCCGCGGCTATCGTAGCGCACGACGCGAAAACGTTCGCGCAATGCGGGCATCTGCTCGTCCCACAGCGTGAGGTTACTGCCGGCGGCATGGCAGAGCAGCAGCGCCGGCGCATTCGCGCGGCCATCGATGCGGTACTGCACACGGCATCCGTCGCTCGTGACCGCTTCGGCCATCGCGATGCTTGTATTCATTCGCCTCCCCGTCAGTGCTGATGCGCGAATTTGTCCATGCGTCACGCGTTGCGAACCTGACATGTCGCAGAAGAGTTGCGATACCGGTGGAGGGTACTCTATCGGCGGAGCCATTCAAGACCCGCAGCACACCGTATCAAGGAAAAGATGAAGCAAAAAAGACTTTATGGCACCGTCGCCCTCGTGACCGGCGCTTCGAGCGGTATCGGCGCGGCCACGGCCGCCGCGCTCGCGGCTCAAGGCGCGGCCGTGGCGCTGGCGGCCCGGCGCAAGAACCAGCTGGACACGCTCGCCGCGAGCATCCGCGAGCAGGGTGGCACGGCGCTGGTGCTGGAGTCCGACATAACCGACGAACAGCAGGCGACGGACGCGGTCCAGCGTACCGTCGTCGAGCTGGGCCGCCTCGACACGCTCGTCAACAACGCCGGCGTGATGCTGCTGGGCCCGGCGGTCGGGTGCGCCGCTGTCCGAGTGGCAGCGGATGGTGGAGCTGACGTGCTCGGCTTTCTTTACTGCGCTCACGCCGCGCTGCCGCACCTGTTGCGCGCGGCTGAGGACAGTCCGCGTCGCGTCGCCGACATGGTGAGCATCAGTTCGACCGCCGGCCGGTTTCCGCGCGCCGGCTGGGCCGCCTACAACGCGACAAAGCACAGCGTCACGGGGTTCAGTGATGCGTTGCGCCAAGAGGTCACACGCCACCACGTACGCGTCTCGCTCGTCGAGCCGGGCGCGGTCCAAACCGAACTAGCGAGCCACAGCCGACCTGAGGTTTGGGCCACGATGCAGCCGCAGCTCGAGGCGATGGAACGGCTGCGGGCCGAGGACATCGCCGACGCGGTCAGCTACATCGTGACGCGACCGCGGCGCGTCGCCGTCAACGAGATCCTGGTACGCCCCACCGAGCAGGAGAACTAAGGACGGCCGTTCGCCCGTACCGCTTGCCTTGAGGTGCGAACGGCTGGCATCTCATGAGCATCCCGAATTCGACTGAGCCATCCCGTAAACGACCGACGCTGTTGAAGAAAGCGGATCCTGGTTGAAAGGCTTGCAGCGAAGAGCCAACGACGTATGCTCTACCGCTGGCACCTGCGGCATCCGCTATGCCGGCTCAGGCCCCGGCGTAGCGAGGAACCGGACCAAATCGTCGAACGTTCTGCGCCGTAGCTGCCATCAAAGTCTGTTCAGCAAGCGCCGGCCGCGGTGAGGCACACGCGTCGTGAATGTCCTGGTCATCGACAACTACGATTCGTTTACATACAACCTCGTGCACCTTGTGGCGAAGGTCTTCGGGGTGAGGCCGACCGTCGTGC
>JAABUJ010003245.1_pt1 | contig 18541 bp, 21 predicted proteins | sample 5559131 | NCBI WGS metagenome assembly JAABUJ01 (sample SAMN10711875, study PRJNA513366) | rock metagenome | isolation source: Antarctica rocks | place: Antarctica: Victoria Land, Mt New Zealand nord | collected 2016-01-07 | reverse complement strand
CCCGAATCTGCAGCCGTATCGCGCCTACATTGAGGCGGGCCGCTTCCTGCCGGCCTTGGGCAACCACGACTGGGGCGACCACGACTGGCCGCGCGCCTACCTGGCGCAGTTCCGTCCGCCCGGCAACAGGCGCTACTACCACGCCGCGCTGAGCGACCTGGGGCTCTGGGTGCTCGACTCAGACGAGCACGAGCCCGACGGCATTGACGCGGGCTCCGCCCAGGCGCGCTGGCTGCGGGCGGGGCTCGCGGCAAGCCCAACCCCCGTGAACGTCGTGGTCCTGCACCACCCGCCGTACAGCTCGGGGGCGCACGGGTCCTCCGCGCGCCTGCGCTGGCCGTTCGCCGCGTGGGGTGCCGACGCGGTGCTCTCCGGCCATGAGCACAGCTACGAGCGGCTCGCGGTCGAGGGCATCCCCTACATCGTCAACGGCTCGGGGGGCGCCGCCCTGCGCGACTTCGGCCGGCCGCTGGCCGAGAGCCGGGTGCGGGACGCCGCCCACCACGGCGCGCAGCGCCTGGTGATGGGGGACGGGGGGACCGTTATCGAGTTCTGGAGCGTGGGCGGGCAGAGGGTCGACGACGTCGCGCTGCGTCCGGCCATGATGCGTCATACCCTCGCTCCCTCACGGCCTCCCCCATAGAGCGCGTTGAGGGCTTGTCTTGCACGGATTCGGCGCAACCCCTTCATGCCAAAGAGCATGATACGGGCGGCGCTTCCGTTACCGTCGTGGTCCGCTCCGCTGTGCCCGCTACCCTCTCCGCACATAACGTGCGCAATGTGCGAGGAGATGCTTTGAAACCCGCCAACGTCATGCCGCATTTGACGACGTGTGCGCACATGTGCGAGGATGGTTGCAGTGCTCCACGGCCACGGACACATCGTACGACGACGACGGACACGGTCGCGCGCGACCAGGGGCCGGTGGGCGCACGGACAGGAGGAATCATGGCACGGGGTGAGACCCCTGGGCAGAGCCGCTGGGCCGACGCCCGGCGGCAACTGCCGCACGATCTGAAGGCCCTCGCAGTGGGCGCCATCGCGGGTGGCGTGGCCACCGTGCCCATGAGTTTGGTGATGGTCGCCGCGGAGAAGGTCGGCCTGATGGGGCGCCACCCGCCCGACCTCATCATGGAGGCCGCCCTCGACGCGGGTGGCCTGTCCAAGCACAAAGAGAAAACCCGCGATGCCCTGGCCGTCACCTTGCATCTGGTCTTCGGCATCGGGACCGGGGCGCTGTTCGGGGTCCTGCAGCGCCGTCTGCGCGCGCCGCTTGGTCCCGCCCTGCACGGGGTGATCTTCGGCAGCCTGGTCTGGACATTGAGCTACCTAGGCTGGATCCCGGCGTTAGGGATCATGCCGTCGGCGGAACGTGACCGTGTGGGTCGCCCCGTGACCATGGTGCTGGCCCATTGGGTCTACGGTGGGATCTTGGGCACCATCGTTGGCCGCTCCGTACGGCATTAGCGCCCTATGGACAGGAAGTGACCGCTTGTAGACGCTTGATAGGCACAGCGGAGCCGGGCTGCGCAGCATGAGGCTCGGCACAGGCTATGGGCAAATCGTGGTCGACGCGCACACTAGCCGCGCGATCTGGCTCACAATGGGAGCCCCGTTAGCGGAGTCTCGGATCGCTGGGGCTGGGTCCCGTCTGGGGTACGACGCCTGCTGCCGTTTCTCCAGCGCCCAAGCACAGGGCCAGCACAGGCCTTGCCGCGCTGGGCGGAGCGGGCGCGGCAACGGGAGGGGCCGCACATCCAGATCGAGGCCCACTTCTCGGAGCATACGCTGGTGTTCGACATTATCCACGCCACGGACTACCTCTGGGACGCGGCCAACGCGCTGCTCGGCGAAACGCACCCGGACCGTCTCGCCTGGATCCGTACGCATCTGGCGCAACTCCTCGCCGGAGACACACAGGCCGTCATCACCGCGCTGGAAGCGGCCGCCCAAGACCCGGCGCGCACGGCCGTGCAACGCAAGGCGCTCCTGGGCACCGCCGGTTACGACCGCCGCAACGCGCCCTACATGTGCTATGATGTGTATCTTGCGCACGGCTGGCCCATCGGCACGGGGGTCGTGGAAGGGGCCTGCGGCCACCTCGTCAAGGATCGCATGGAACAGGCAGGCATGCGCTGGACCAAAGCCGGGGCACAGGCGGTCCTCGATCTCCGGGCGCTCCGGCTCAACGGTCAGTGGGACGCCTATGCATCGTTCCATCGCCAGCGGCAACATCAGCGGTTGTACGGGACATCCGACACCGCAGCGGAGGTGGCGGAGATGCAGGTGTTGGCTGACGCGGCCTAGTCGCGCTGCCTCCACGGATTTTGGTCACACTCAATTCAATTACACATGCAAACTTGCCCCCACTCCATTCTGGGTCGAGAAGGCACTGAACACCATTCGGGTTATAGATGAACGACATGCTCTCTTCAGTGTCGGACCTGCGAGGCGCCCAGTTTTGTCCACCCTTGACCCATCCCGGCGCGACGCCCACAGCGCCCGGTACACTGGGGGAAGAGCAGCCGACGAGGCACAGCACGGCGTGAGTGGATGGGGAGCGATGTCAGAGACGGACCACGGAGACAGCAGTGGCTATGTCCCGGGGCGCACGCTCGTGGACGGCGAACGGGTCGTGCTCGCCCGTGTCGCGAACCAGGACACGTTGGATCGCGGTGTGGTGAGCCTCGAACTCACCATCACCGACCGTCAAGCCAGCGTCGCGGTCGGCAGGGCGCCGGAGACGGACACATGTCGGCGGACGCGGCGACCGGGCTACGCGCTGGTGGACGCCCAAGTGGTGTGGGGCGGGATGCGGTTTGCCCAAGATCGGCAGGGGGGTGGGTTCCGCGAGGTCGAGGGCGTGGATGGCAACTTTCGGGCGGAGGGGCGCACGCTCCCTCCAGACGTGGTGGCAGGCGTGCTGGCGACGATCCGCGAACGCTACCCCACGGGGAGCGCGATCGAGGTATCTTGGGAGCACGCCGGGGCCGAGACACGCGAGCGCTGTCACACCGCGTTCCTGTTGCCACGCGTCCGGCTCCCGCAATAGTGGGGCCGTCGCGGGGCAGATGAGACCCGCGTCGCTCCGCAGGTACACTCGTGCACGCCGCCCCCCTGTCTGATCGTGCGCGCGTCATTACGGAGGGCGGCCGCACCCTGACGCGCGTGGCCCGTAGCGACCGGCGGCCTGGAGCCGGCAAGCATTGCGGGCTACCGCCTGGGCCACGGCGTGCTGAACGGGCACGTCGTGAGGGCCACGCACGCGGGACGTGCCCAAAACGCCGAAAGGGCGCCCTAGTATCGCCTCATCGACGCGATGTACGCCAGAGGTCGAGACGAGGTGTGAACCACGGTCGGCGGCGTGACCTCTGCGGCTAGGGGTCGGTCCTCACCGCCCCCGACGACGGTGAGTCGTCGGGCGGCAGTTGTAGCGGCACGACCAGATAGCTGAGCAACAGGCCAACAAGGCCGGCCATCACCGTGGACCCGACCCAGAGGTGGACGGACCACCCGATGCCGTGATCATGGGCGATCATGCCGATGAAGTAGAGGCCGTACAGGATGACCGGCATGACGAACGCAAAGACCCGGAAGGGAATACGACGCTCCGCCGAGGGCTTGAGGCGCCGATATAGCAGGTCGGCCAGCAGCCCACTGACGACCGCGACCGCGATCCACGGCTGCTGGTCGTGCATGACGCTGATCAGGGCGGTGGCGACCGCGAGGAGGAGCGTGAGCATCCCGAACGGCAGCGCCCACCGCCACACCAGCAGTAACACCACGGCCATCAGGAGCGTCGTCTGCAGCAAGATACTGGCGATGCCCAGGGCCTGATCGAAGAAGGGCGTGACGGTTCCCTGGACATTGATGGAGGCCCAGTTGTCCACGAAAGGATGCGCGAACTGGGTGAAGAACGCCAGCAGCGACAGCACGAGGGTCAGCGAGAGGAGTGCGGGTAGGCCTGTGCGCCAGGTGAAGCTGGCGCGTCCCGGCAGGCGCTGCCACGCCGCGCGCAGCGGGCCGGTGATCATCAAGACGCCCCCCGTCGCCAGCAGGAGATGGGTGGGGCTGAGCAACGCCTCCACGCTGACCTCGATGCCGAAGAGGAGGTGCCAGAGCATGTCGAGCACACCGCCCACCGCGAAAACCGCCGCGCCGGCAAGCGAGGCGGCATAGCCGGGGGGCAAGGCCCGTCGCCAGGCGTAGCCGCGCGCATGGTTGCGGAGCAGGGCGATGCCGAGCACGGCGGCGCTCACGACGTAGCCGGAATAGAGCACGGCGTGCCACGGCGTAAAGAAGGTTTCGAGGTCCGGGATGTGATTGTGCGCCCACCCGTCCAGATGCACGCCCCCGACGAACCAGCAGCACACCAGCGTGAACAGCCAATCGAACCGGAGGCTGCCGCGCGGACGCGCCTGGCGCCCCATGACGCTCACGGGGCGAGAGTCGGACTGGACGGACTGTGCCACACGAGCCATGGTTGCTTCCCCCTTATACCGGTCGCCCGACCGCGTGCGCGTGGCGCGACGACGTGACCATAGCTTATCGTTCGCGCAAATCTTGAGCGAGTTCGGCGGCTGGCACCGACAATCGCCGACGGCTTGTGAACAAACGGCTCGGTGCCGTGGTTATTGTCAACAAAAGGCCGTGATGGCCGCAGAGTCTATGGTCGTGACAGGTCAGTATGTTGCTGGGCATTCTGCTCTCCCTTCAACTCAACCAGGGACACTTCCTACATGTAGTAGCTTATCTGCTATAAATACCACATGTAGTAACCGCGACGCTCTCGAACTGACTTCCAATTTGCGCGAACGATAAGCATAGGCTCCTGGGCAGGCGCCGATCACACCTCACCGTTGGCGCCGCTATGTCTGCCGGGATCACGCGATCAGACGTAGCCTCTTGTATCGGCGCGTGACACGCACGACCTCGCGCCTTCGCGGCGCCCCTGAACACGTCCTCCGTCCGCGCATCCATCATGCACCCGCACAGTCGATCTGTCAACCGGTGTGCCGCATCAACGAGAACACCCGCTGTTTATCCCTCTTGACCCCACCCCCCGTGGGGTGCTATAGTGATGATGTAGATACTCTATGGGAGCATACAGCTTTCCCTCTGGGGAGGAACGGGAGAGGTCGATGAAACAGGAATACAAGAAAGAGGCGGCGCTGCGGCTCAAGATCGCGGCCGGTCACCTGGAGGGCGTGCGTCGTATGGTGGACGACGAGACCTACTGCGTCGACTTGATGAAGCAGTTGAGCGCCGTGCAGGCCAGCCTGGAGAAGGTGCAGCAAATCTTCCTGCGCAACCATCTCTCGACCTGTGTCTCGGACGCCATCAAGGACGGCATGGGTGAGGAGATCATCGACGAGCTAATGGGCGCGCTCAAGTTCAACAAGAGCCTCACCGACGGCCGCGCGGCGGGCGTGCCGGATGGCGTGTCAGCCACCCCGATCGTTGATGCCGGGGCGCCCCAGGCAGACCGGGGTTGTTGCGGAGCGCATGTCCAGGCCGAGACCGCCGCGGTCATGACCGCGCCCGCGGAAAGATAAGGGGGGAGACATGGTTGTCGATCAGACGGTTCCGGTCGCGGAGGCCGCGCCTCCCTGCACGTCCGTTCCGGCGACGGAGGGGGCCAACCAGGTCACCGATCTGGCCATTGAAGGGATGACGTGCGCATCCTGCGTCGCGCACGTGGAGAAGAAGCTGACGCGTCTGCCGGGCGTCGCTGCGGCCAGCGTCAACCTGGCTACGGAGAAGGCGCGCGTGAGCTACGACCCGGCCTCCGTCACCGTGCCGCAGTTGGTGGGCGCTGTGGAATCGGCCGGCTACCGGGCGCGCCCCCTCGCGGCGCCCCCTGTCCCGGCCGCCGTCGCGACGTCCGGCGAGGCGTGGCAAGAGTTGGCGATTAGTGGTATGACGTGCGCGTCGTGTGTGGCGCGCGTCGAGCGCAAACTCGGCAAGGTCGAGGGCGTGCGGTCCGCCGCGGTCAACCTGGCGACGGAGCGCGCCACGGTCGCCTACGATCCGTCGCGCGTCAAGGTGGCGCGGCTCATCGGCGCCGTCGAAGCCGCGGGCTACGGGGCAACCCCGGTCGTCGAGGACGCGTCCGCGGAGGACGGGGTCGTGGAGGAGACGCGCCGGGCGCGCGCGTTGGCGCGCCGCCGCACAACCTTGCTGAGCGCCGCCGCCCTCTGCGCCGTGATCCTCATCCTCGCCATGGCCCCGCCGCTGATGATGTTCCCGACGGTCCAGACGCACAACTATCTGCTCGCCCTCCTGACACTGCCGGTCTGGGCCATCGTCGGCTGGAGCTTCCATCGTGGCGCGCTCATCAATCTGCGCCACGGCGCCGCGAACATGGATACACTGGTCTCGCTCGGCTCGACCGCGGCCTTCGTCTACAGCGTGGTGGCGATGATCGCGCTGCCAGGGCAGTACGTCTACTTCGACACGGCGGCGCTCATCATCACGCTCATCTACCTGGGCAAATATCTGGAAGCGGCGGCGAAGGGGCGCACCGGCGAGGCGATCAAGGCGCTGATGGGGTTGCAGCCGCGCACGGCGCGCGTCATCCGCAACGGCCAGGAGCGCGACCTGCCGATCGCGCAGGTCGTCTCCGGCGATATGCTCCTCGTGCGCCCCGGTGAGCGCGTGCCGGTTGACGGCGTGGTCACGGGCGGCGAGAGCGCCGTCGACGAGGCTATGATCACCGGGGAGAGCCTGCCCGTGCAGAAGGGCGCTGGAGACCCCGTCATTGGGGCTACGGTCAACGGCATGGGTCTGCTCCATGTGGAGGCGACGCGCGTCGGCCGCGACACGGTGCTCGCGGGCATCGTCCGGCTCGTCGAGCAGGCGCAAGGGTCCAAGGCCCCGGTGCAGCGGCTCGCCGACCGCATCTCCAGCGTCTTCGTGCCCATCGTGCTGGTCCTGGCCACCCTGACCTTCCTGGGCTGGCTCCTGACCGGGCACGCGTTCGCGCAGGCCTTGATCCCGGCGATCGCGGTGTTGGTCATCGCCTGCCCCTGTGCGCTGGGCTTGGCCACGCCGACTGCCATCATGGTGGGCACGGGCCGTGGGGCCAGGGAGGGCATCCTCATCAAGGGGGGCGAGAGCCTGGAGCGCATCCAGGCGCTGCGCTCCATCGTGCTGGACAAGACCGGCACTGTGACCATGGGCAAGCCGACGGTGACTGATGTCGTCGCGCTGGCCGACCTGCCGGACTCTGATGTGCTGCGCCTGGCGGCTGGCGTCGAACGGGGCAGCGAGCACCCGCTCGGCGCGGCAGTCGTGCGCGGGGCCGAGGAGCGCGGACTCGCGCTCCCGCCCCTGCCGACGGCCTTCCGGTCGATCACCGGCGGCGGCGTCGAGGGTCTGGTCGAGGACCGCGCGGTCCTCGTCGGATCGCGACGTTTGCTCGGGGAGCGGGGCATCGTCGCGGACAGCGCTGAGACGCGTCTCCAGGCGCTCGAGTCGGGGGGCAAGACGGCGCTCCTGGTCGCCGTCGACGGTCGCCTGGTCGGCCTCGTCGCCGTGGCCGACACCGTCAAGGACGGCGCGGCGGAGGCGGTACGCCAGTTGCGCGCGCTGGGCCTCGACGTCACCATGCTGACCGGCGACAACCGCCGCACGGCGGAGGCGATCGGCCGCATCGCCGGGATCGAGCGGGTCATCGCCGAGGCGCGGCCGGAGGAGAAGGCGGCCGAGGTGGCGCGGCTGCAGGGCCGGGGACAGGTGGTTGCCATGGTCGGCGACGGGATCAACGACGCGCCGGCGCTCGCGCGGGCCGACGTGGGCATCGCGATGGGCACGGGGACCGACGTGGCGATGGCCGCGGCGGACATCACACTGGTGGGCGGCGACCTGCGCACGATCCCGCGGGCGATCGCCCTCTCGCGGGCGACCATGCGCGTGATCCGACAGAACCTGTTCTGGGCCTTCTTCTACAACGTGATCCTCATCCCGCTGGCGGCGGTCGGCGTCATCACCCCGATCTTCGCGGCGGCGGCCATGGCGCTCAGTTCGGTGACGGTCGTGAGCAATAGCCTGCGGCTCAACCGCTCGCGGGCAGCGCGGCGGATCGTGGCGTCATAGTCAGGTACCGCCTGTGAGAGGGATCCAAACGGAGGATTGGGACGTGGGATCACGGCGCGCGGCGTAGATGCGGCCTCCCTGAAGGGCCGCATCCGACGTGACGAGTCAGCACGTCGTAAACAAGCAGAGAAACCATGAAAGGAACCGTATTGATGGAGACTATCACCTACACTGCCCCTGCCATTTCCTGTGAGCATTGCCAGCGCACCGTCGAGGGGGCCGTCGGCGCCCTGCCCGGTGTCAGCAGCGTCCACGTCGAGATCCCCTCGAAGAAGGTCCAGGTGACCTACAATCCGACCGAGGTTTCGCGCGACCAGATCGAGGCGACGCTGGATGAGGAGGGCTATCCGGTCGCCCCGTAACGAGGGCGTCGGGGATGTCAGGCAACCGCGGCGTGTCGCCACGGCCCCCCTGCGAGGGCCGTGGCGACACGCCGCGCATCGACGGGACTGTGTCGGCGATAAGGCGATAAAAGAAGCGATAGGAGATTGCATCCATCGTGGCGGCACAGACGTCGTGTTGGCAGGGCGAGGGCCCGCAAGGCATGAGGATGGAGGATGGAGATGAACTCCCCCGAAGGAACGAGGAAGCAGCGACGAGCTGCGCCGCGCGAGGCGCGCCGGGCGCGCGAGGAGGCCGCGCGCGGTCACCAACGACGGCAGCAGCGGTGGATGTGGTGGGGCGGCGGCGGGGTGGTCGTGCTCGTCGTGCTCGGCATCGTCGTCTTCGCGAATCAGACGCAGCGGGCGAGCGCCGCCCCTACGGTCGACGGCATCCAGTGCGTCGCGACGGAGGGCGCCGTGACGCACATACACCAGCACCTGACGATCTACGATGCGGGCAAGTGCGTCCCCGTCCCGCAGGGCATCGGCGTCAACGACAGCGCGGGGTGTCTCTTTGCCCTGCACACGCACAGCCCCGACGGGATCATCCACGTTGAGTCGCCCACGACCGCCCAGAACACGCTCGGGCAGTTCTTCGACATCTGGGGCCAGCCGCTCAGCCGCACGCAGGTCGCCTCCGCCACGGCGGGGCACGGTCAGGGCGTCCGCGCCTACATCAACGGCCATCTGGACACGGGCAACCCGCGCGCGATCCCGCTCACGGCGCATGCGCTGATCACGCTGGAGGTGGGGCCGCCCTGGGCGCCGCCGACCACGCACTTCTCATGGCCGGCAGGGACGTAAGTGGACAGCAAGAGGGTATCGCTCAGGTAGTAGGCGACGGCATCCTTGTTGACCACGGCGTTGATGACGCCGATGACGACAAAGCCGAGCACGACGACGTCCGCGATCTCGCGCACGTAGCCGAGGACCATCAGAAGGAAGGTGTGTATCACGGATTTCTCTCACCCTGCTCGATCAGGTCTCGCTTGATCCGCGCGCGGATGGCATCGCGCACGCCCCGGTAAACGGCCAGTTGCTCCTCTTCCGTCCCGGTCGCTCGTGAGGGATCGAGGAAGCTCCAATGCAGGCGCTCCGTCGCGCCCAAGAACACGGGACACGCCTCATTGGCCTGGTTACAGACGGTGATGACGGCGTCGAACGGCTCGCCCAGGTAGCGGTCCAGCGTCTTGCTCTCCTGACCGGAGATGTCGATGCCCAGCTCGCCCATCGCCCGGATCGCCAGCGGCCGGACGTGTGTGGCCTCCGTGCCGGCCGAGAAGGCGTCGAAGCGGTCGCCGGCGAGGTGGCGCACTAGCCCCTCGGTCATCTGGCTGCGCGCCGAGTTGTGCGTGCAAAGGAACAGGACGCGCTGACGGTCGGCCACGGTTAGACCTCCCCGGCCCGCGCCGGCGCCAGGCGCGGGCGCCCAAAGTGGAGCCGTCGCCCGAGCCAGAGCGCCACGTAGACCAACCCGACGAGCGCCGGGACCTCGATCAGCGGGCCGACGACGGCCGCGAGCGCCTGACCGCTGGCGATCCCGAACGTGCCAATGGCGACAGCGATGGCCAGCTCGAAGTTGTTGCCGGCCGCCGTGAACGAGAGCGTCGCGGTCTCGGGGTAGGAGAAGCCCGCGCGCCGGCCCCACCAGAACGAGGCCCCGAACATGAGCGCGAAATAGACGAGCAGGGGCAGGGCGATGCGCAGCACGTCACCGGGCAGTGCTACGATCACGCCGCCCTTGAGACTGAACATCACGACGATGGTGAACAGCAGGGCCAGCAGCGCCAGCGGCGCGATCCGGGGCATCGCCACGTCGTCGTACCAGGCCCGTCCCTTGGCGCGCACGCTGACGAGGCGCGTGAGCGCGCCAGCGACGAGCGGGAGACCCAGGAAAATGAGCACGCTGCGCGCGATGTCCCCGAAGGTGATATGGACCGTCTGCGCCGCCCCCAGGTGCAGCCACACCGGCAGCACGGCCAGGAAGAAGTAGGCGTAGAACACGTAGGCCACGATCTGGAAGACGCTGTTGAGGGCGACGAGGACGGCCGCGCCCTCGCGGTCGCCGCCGGCGATCTGATTCCAGATCAGCACCATGGCGATGCAGCGCGCCAGGCCGACGAGGATCAAACCGGTGCGGTACTGCGGCAGGTCGGGCAGGAAGATCCAGGCCAGCGCGAACATCAGCAGGGGGCCGATCACCCAGTTGAGCAGCAACGACGCGCCGAAGAGCTTGCGCGCCTGGCGGAAGCGCCCCAGTTGCTCGTACTTGACGCGCGCGAGGACCGAGTACATCATCAGGATCAGCCCGATGGCGATGGGCAGGGAAACGTCGGCTATCTGCAAGGCGTTGAGCGCGGTAGGCAGCCCCGGCACGAGCGCGCCGAGCGCCAGGCCCAGCCCCATCGCCACGAAGATCCAGACCGGCAGGAAGCGGTCGAGCAGGGAGAGGTTGCCGACGACGGCGCGCACCGTCGCCGGCCGCTCGCGGATCGTCGCGTTAGCCACAGGCGCACCCGTCGTCCCCGCAGCAGCCGCCTCCCGTACTCGCCACAGGGACCTCTCGGGCACCGGCCCCGGTCGCCGGCGTCACCGCCCCAGAGAGGGGCTTGGTCGCGCGCACAAACGCGCTGGCGAGCTTGCCGTCACCCTCTTCCCATCCTGGCGGGAGCGTCGCCGGGTCCAGTCCGGCCTCCTCCACCGTGTAGCGCCGCGTGATCTCTATGCTCACATCCGTGAAGCCGGCCTCAACGAGCAGAGCCTTGTACGCGTCGATCTCCAACGCGCCGGCGAGACAGCCCACCCACGCCTCCATGTTGCTGCGCAGGCCCGCAGGCGCCGGTCCGTCAGCCACCACGTCGCTGACGGCGAAGCGTCCGCCCGGCGTGAGCACGCGGAAAGCGTCCTTCAGGACGAGCGACTTATCGGCGGCGAGGTTGATGACGCAGTTGCTAATCACCACGTCCACGGAGTTGGGCGGCAGCGGGATCTCTTCGATGCGTCCTTTGAGGAAGGCGACGTTGGTCGCGCCGGCCTTGGCCTTGTTCTCCAGGGCCAGGGCCAGCATCTCGTCGGTCATGTCCAGTCCGTAGACAAAGCCGGTCGGGCCGACGCGCCGGGCCGAGAGGAGCACGTCGATCCCGCCGCCCGCGCCGAGGTCGAGGACCGTCTGCCCCGCGCGTAGGTCGATCAACGCGGTCGGGTTGCCGCAGCCGAGCGAGGCCAGCACCGCCTCCTCCGGCAGACCCTCCGTCTGCGTCGCGTCATAGAGATTGCTCGTCACGGGGTCGTCGGCGCCGGAGCAACAGTCGTCGGCGCAACAGGCGCCGCCCCCGGCCTGCACGTGCCGGGCCGCGCGCGCGTAGCGTGCGCGTACCTGCTCCGTGATGGTTTCCGGCGCGCTAGTCCCTGTCGTCGTGTCCTGGGGCATCGTTCCTCTCCTGTCTCGTCTCTTCTAGTGGGGTGGTCGCGGAGCGCGACGTGAGGTTAGTGGCGGTACAGGCTGATCTCCTGTGCCTGGAGCCGGGCTTGATCACGGATGGCCTCGCGCCGGCACGTCGGTGTACAGACCTCGCTGCATGTGTCACAGAACGTCGTAGCGGCGAGGGTGCGGGCAGGGATACGGGTGCGCAGGTGCGTCAATAGCCGGTGCATGAAGGTCTCCTCATCGACAAATGTCGATATATAACGGTAAAAAAGGGGCGCTAGGTAAGCGTCTTGATCGCCGCCAGGCTCCTCCTTCCCTCATCCGTAGCCCGATAGTAGGCCCAAATACCCTGCTTCTCGCCAGCAATCAGGCCAGCCTCACGCAGCAGCTTGAGGTGATGGCTGATCGTGGGCTGGTTCTGGCTGAACCGCGGCGTGAGGTCACAGACACACAGGGGCTCGGGCTGCTGCGCCAGCAGGTCGAGCATGCGCAGCCGCGTCGGGTCGCCCAGCGCCTTGAGCCGGTCGGCCAGCATCGCTGTTTGCTCCTGAGTGAGGCTTGGAGCCTCAACTGAGCCGCAACACGGGTCGTTCTTATGCCGGATCGGTAGCGAGTGTGTCAGCATGCGTGTGTCCATGCCCACACGATACCACAAACAATTGATACTTGTCAATGGGTCGCGGCCTGTTCATGTGGTGAGGGCTAGAAACGAACGACGGTCCGATCCCATCGAAAGCGTGTGAGATGCCGTGAACAGCGCATAGAGTGAGAGGCTATCTTTATTCCCCGCGCCGCTATCGAGCCCCACGCGAGGATTAGGCGTAACCTTTGTCATGGGTGACTCGTTATCCAGTCCCCCGTCCTTATCTGGCTGCATGCTCATGTAGTAACAGGTCGGGGCAGTCGGGCGATACATGGTGGCGCTCCTCCAGGCAACGGCCCTGCGGCACACGGGGGGCGTCGCCCACTTACATCTCGTCGTACACGGACGCCCGGCCACTCCGTGGGAGGAAGACATAGAGCCGCTGCCGGTCCTCATCAAAGGTGAGCGTGTGCGCGCCCTCTTCCGTCTGCACCTCCGCGACCAAGGTCATCGTCCGCGTGTCCAGCACCTGCACGACGCCGGGTGAGCCCATCGCGATGTAGAGGCGCTGGCGTGGCGCGTTCAGCCAGAGTACGTCGGGCGGACCCGCGATCGGGAGGGTGTGCAGCACCGCACCGGATGCGCGGTCCAGCACGGCCAGATCCCCGCTGTCGCAGGCCACGAACAGGCGCCCCGTCACGTCGTCGAGCGCCAGGCCGTGCGGCCCCTGATGCGCCACCGGTAGGGACGGCGCGGGCGTCAACGTGTCCGCGGACAGCACGACGACGCCCGCCGGATCGGCGATATTGAGGAGGAAGCGGTCGCCCTGGTGGTCGTACAGGCACCAGCGCGGCCGGCCCGGCAGTTCCACCGCCGTCACGACGCGCCCCGTCTCCGGGTCAAGGAGGCGCGCCCGATGGTCCTGCACATCGGCCACGAGCAGGCGCCGGCGAGCGGAGTCCCACGCCAAGCCGTTGGGTCGCGATCCGGCGTCCAGTGTCCGCAGCAGCGTCCCCGTCGGAGCCTCCAGCACGAGCACCTGGCCCGCCCCGCGCGCGGCGGCGAAGGCGAGATCCGTATCCGGTGGGCACAGCACACCGCTGGCCTCGAGGCATCCCGGCGTCGAGGTCACGTACGTTCCCGCGCTGCCATCGATGATGTCCACCTGTCCGAGGGCCGTGTGGGCGAGGAACACCCGCCCGCTCGGCCGATGGACGTCGGCGTGGTCGAAACCGCCGGTCTCGTGCGGCGGCAGGTCGATGGCCTGGCGAAACTGGAGCGTCATATTGTTCTCCCTCTCGATCAACCGGGCGCGGCGCCCTTGCCTCTGCGTCCAGTATAGCGCATAATGTAACCGCGGTTACGGCATCGATCGGGCGTAGAGGAGTGGACGCGTGCAGACGTGGGTCCTGTTGCACTACAAGATCCCACGCGAGCCGAGCGCCCCACGCGTCTACGTCTGGCGCAAGCTCAAACGCCTGGGGGCGCTGCTAATGCAGGACGCGGTGTGGGTGCTGCCGGCCACGCCACGCACACAAGAAGAGTTCCAATGGCTGGCCGTGGAGATCGGCGAACAGGGGGGCGCGGCCTCCGTGTGGGAGGCGCGCCTCACCTTGGCCGGTCAGGACGAGGCCCTGGTACGGCGATTCCTGACCCTGATCGAGGCGGAGTACCACGCGCTGCTGGCCGACCTGGAGGGCGCGGACCCCGACCTGGCGGCGCTCTCCCGGCGCTATCAACAGGCGCGGGGACAAGACTACTTCCAGTCCGACCTGGGCCAGCGGGTGCGGGCGGCCCTGCTCACGACGAGAGGAGATCAGGACGCATGAGATGGGTGACTTGGGAGCATGTCGCAGTGGATCGGATGGCCTGCGCCTGGCTCATCCGCCGCTCCATCGACGCGGACGCCTTATTCCTGTTCGTGCCGGCGGGCCACAAGCCGCTCCCCGACGGCGCGGAACCCTTTGACATCCCTGGCGTCCGCCTCTCGCACCGGCGGGGGCACTGCACCTTCCACACGATGCTGCGGGAGTATGGGCTGAGCGATCCCGTCTTACAGCGCATCGCGCGCATCGTGGACGAGGCCGACGTGGTGCAGGAGGTCGCGGTCGAGCCGGTCGCGCCCGGTTTGGACCTGCTCTGTCGGGGCCTGCGCGCCATCAGCCCCAATGACGTGGTGGCCCTGGATCGGGGCGTCCTGCTCTACGACGCCCTCTATGCGCAACTCGCCGGTGAGGCCGCCGCACTCGTCGCAGCGAAAGGAGCGTAGCGCCACCCACCGTCCGCACGACACGCGCCCGAACCCCGTCGCAACCCGTTGACCGTACAGTAGTCGAGGAGAACCGTCATGAAGTGGATCACCCGTGAGAACGCCAACGTCGACCGCATCGCCTGCCCGTGGCTCATCAAGCGCTTCGTCGATCACGAGGCCGAGTTCCTCTACGTCCCGGCCGACCAGGTCATGGCCGCGGCCGCGCGCGAGGGCGCGACCCCCTACGACGTGCCCAACGTCGAGTTGGGCCATGTGGACGGGCGCTGCTCCTTCGAGTCCATCATGCTCAAGCACGGTCTGATGGGCGACCAGGGCCTGGTCGAGCTCGCCAAGATCGTGCATGCCGCCGACGTCAGCGCGGACATCGACACCTCACCCTACGGCCGCGGCCTCAAGGCCATCGCCTACGGCTTCGCCCAACTCCACGGTAAGGACGACCACAAGAAGATCGCGTTGGAAACGCCCATGTACGACGCGCTGTACGCCTTCTGCCAGCAGCAGGCGTCGGAGCACACGGCCTAAGCGGCGTATGACCACGACAGAGATGGACCCGACGTCGGCGCGTAGATGGGATCATGCGACGGATGCCCGGCTCATCATCGCGTCGCGCGGGCTGCGCTCGTTCGGCTATGGCCTGCTCGCCGTGCTCCTGGGCGTGGCCCTGAGCGCGGCGGGCCTGACCCCGGTGGCCATCGGCGCCCTCATCACGGTGTCGCTCGTCGGCGACTTCTGCGGCACCTACCTCATCGGCGTCTACGCCGACCGCTGGGGCCGCCGGCGCACGCTCGTCGTCCTGGCGCTGCTGATGGCCGCCACCGGGGCTGTCTTCGGACTGACGGCCGTCTATCCGCTGCTGCTCGTGGCCGCCTTCGTCGGCACCCTGGGCACGTCGGGCTCGGAGACCGCCCCCTTCCTGCCGATCGAGCAGGCCATGCTGCCGCAGACGGGCGCGCCGGAGCGGCGCACCGCGTTGTTCGCGCGCTACAATCTTGTCGCGACGTTCGCCGCCGCAGGGGGCGCGCTCGTCGCGGGCCTCCCCGACCTGCTGACGCATGCGGGCGTGCCCCTCGCCACGGGCGTCCGCCTCCTGTTCGGGCTCTACACGTTTGTGGCCCTCGTCGTCGTCCTGCTGGTGCGCCACCTCTCGCCCCAGGTAGAAGCGACGATCCTGCCCCCGCGGAGCGTGGCCACGCGTTGGCGGGCGTTGGTCCCACCCCTTGGCCGCTCGCGTGGGATCATCCTGCGCCTGTCGGCGCTCTTCAGCGTGGACGCCCTGGCGGGGGGGCTGACCGTGCAGAGCCTGATGGCGCTCTACTTCCACCTGCGCTTCGGCGTGCCCCTGGCTCCCCTGGCGGCCCTGTTCTTTGGGGCCAACACGCTCTCGGCGCTCTCGTTCCTGGCCGCGGCGCCCCTGGCCCGGCGCGTCGGGCTGCTCAACACGATGGTCTTCACGCATCTGCCCTCCAATGTGCTGCTGGCCCTGGTCGCCGTCATGCCGACCTTCCCGCTGGCCGCCGCCGTGCTGCTCGCGCGCCAGATGCTCTCGCAGATGGATGTGCCGACGCGCCAGGCGTATACCATGGCGCTCGTCGCGCCAGAGGAGCGCACGGCCGCCGCCAGCGTCACGTCGCTCGCCCGCAGTGCCGGCTCCGCCAGTAGCCCGATCATCAGCGGCCTGCTGTTGCAGGGGCCGCTGCCCGTACTCGGCCTGCCGTTCGTGCTGGCAGGCGGGATCAAGGTCGCCTACGATCTCACGCTCTGGGCCGTCTTCCACCGGGTGAACACCGTGGAGGTGGGGGACAACGCGCGCGCCTAATCGTCACCATGTGAGAAGGAGATCCATCTGTTTCTTAAAAGCCGATGTAGGCCACGACGCCGATGGCGATGAGGACGACGGCGGTGATGGTGTTCGCGTGGCGCTCCAACCACTCACCCTTGATCTGGTAGCCGGCCAGCGTGGCGAGCACGGTGAGCCCGATGAACGTGGCCATGGTCAATAGCGCGAACACAACGATCACGCCGACGACGGCGCCTCGGCCGACCGCGCTCGCGGCCAGGGCCACGGGGAGGATGGTCAGATCGGGGGAGGCGGCGACCCCGAAAGGGACCGCGATGGCGGCCAGACGTCGAGCGAGGGTCTGCTGACGCGGGGGCGCGGCGTGTCCTGTTTGGGTGTGGCTCTCCTCGTGTGCGTGCGCGGTCTCGTGGTCATGGCTGTGTCCGTGGTCATGGTCGTGGCTGTGGCTCGTCAGCCCCCAGATGAGGAAGCCGACGCCTGTCAGGATGAGCACCGCGCCGACGATATGCCCTTGTTGCGTCTCCAGTTGGCGCTGAAATTGGAGGCCGATCGCCGCGATGATGCCGGCGAGCACGACCGAGGCGACGACGTGCCCGGCGGACGCGAGGGCGCTGACGCGGGCAACCCGGAACAGGCTCCAGCGTTGGGTGCGGCCCACGACAGCGAGCGGGACCCAATGGTCCGGCAGGATGGAATGAAGAATAACGACGACGGCGGCGGCTCCCAGGAGCAACGGGACAGAGGTACTCGCCACACTATCTCCTATCTCCCCACCTGCTGGTCGGGGCTAACGCGGGGTCGGACACGCCGACCAGCGGTCGAACGGCCACTGCCTCTTTTTGTGTCATTTAGTCTGTGCGCTCTTTGAACCCGATCAGACGCGCGGAGTTCATGATGACCGGGATCGACGACAGCTCGTGCAGCAAGGCCCCGCTGACGGGCTTGAGGATGCCGGGGATCGCCAGGCCGACCGCGATGGCCAGGACGCCGAGCGAGAAGGCCAGGTTCTGGTAGATGGCCCGCAGCGCGCGCCGCGACAGGTCGAGTAGGTGCGGCAGCTTGGAGAGGTCGTCGGAAAGCAGCGCGATCTCAGCCGTCTCGATCGCGACGTCGGTGCCGCCGCGGCCCATTGCCACGCCCACGTCGGCCGTCGCTAGGGCCGGTCCGTCGTTCACGCCGTCGCCCACGAAGGCGACCCGACGCCCCTCGGCCTGGAGCCGCTTGACGATCTCCAGCTTTTCGCGGGGCAGGACCTGGGCGTGGACCTCCGTGATGCCCAGTTCAGCAGTGATGCGCTCGGCCGTCGCCTGGTTGTCGCCGGTGATGAGGACCGTGCGGAGGCCCAGACGGTTCAGCCGTGCGACCGTGGCCTTGGCCTCGGGACGCAGCTCGTCCTCCAGCACCAGCAGACCGGCAACCTGGTTGTTGACCGCCATGGGTATGACGATCCGCCCCGCTGTCGCCAGCGCCGTCAGCCCCACGCGCGTCTCCGCCGTCATGGTGATCCCACGCTCGGCCAGCAGGGTATCGCGGCCCAGCACCACCTCGCGGCCGTCCGTGCGCGCACGGACGGCCAGGCCCGGCAGCGTCTCGAAGTCGTCGGGGTCCGCGACCGCGAGGCCGCGCTGCCCGGCTGCCCGTACCACCGACTGGCCCAGCGGGTGCTCGCTGTACTTCTCGGCCACGGCGGCCAGACGCAGCAGATCGCCTTCGGCCAGGCCGTTCAGGGGGCGCATCTCGATCAGGCGCGGCGTCCCGAAGGTGAGCGTCCCCGTCTTATCGAAGGCGACGGTGTCGATCTTGGCCAGCGCCTCGACGGTCACGCCCTTCTTGACGAGGCTGCCGCGCAGGGCCGCGTTGCCGATGGAGGCGACGAGGGCCGTGGGCGTGGCCAGCACCATGACGCAGGGGCAGAACACGATCAGGATGGTGATGCCGCGCAGCAGGTCCCCACTCAGCCACCACACAAGCCCACCCAGGA
>JAABUJ010003244.1_pt1 | contig 18543 bp, 19 predicted proteins | sample 5559131 | NCBI WGS metagenome assembly JAABUJ01 (sample SAMN10711875, study PRJNA513366) | rock metagenome | isolation source: Antarctica rocks | place: Antarctica: Victoria Land, Mt New Zealand nord | collected 2016-01-07 | reverse complement strand
ACTATGTATACAGCAAAGTCGACGCCGGGCGATGGGATAATCACCCATTCGACCTTATCGGCGAGGGGAACATGCCGCGCATCCAGGCTGTCGATGCCCGGCGATCGTGCGAAACGTGCGGCAAGCAACGAGGCGACGCACGGGATTGATGGCCAACGAGGGAGATGCGATGAGATTCTTGAACAGACTGCGATGCATCAGACCGCACAGAGGAACCGGGAGAACGGGCGAGACGACGGCGCGTCCGAGGCGCTTCCGCGGGCAGGGCGTCGTCGAGTTCGCGCTCGTCAGCCTCTTGCTGATGACGATGGTCGCCGGGGTCGTGGACCTCGGGCGCGGCGTCTACGCGCGCACGACCCTCTCCAACGCCGTCCGCGAGGGCGCGCGCTACGGCGCGACCAATCCGATCGATCGTACAGGGATGATCGCGGCGATGAATGCCACTTCCCCTGGCCTACGCATCACCGGCACGACCAAGCCCGATGCTAACCCCGATGATAGTGTCCTGCCCTTCTACGAGAACGGCGGCGAGATCCATTGCAGCGATCGCCGGTACGCCTGGCTACCGCCCGTGACCACATCGAATAAGGCGGCGGCACCGGCGGGCCTCGCGCTCGGCGTCATGGCCCCCGCGCTCGCCGCGCAGGCGGTCGCCGCCGACACCTACAACTGTGTCAGCGACTACTACTTCCTGATCAATGGTCAGGTAGCCAATCCGCCGCAGCAGCTCTCCGGCAACGTCCGGGCGGGCGACGCCGTTCGCGTCGTCTTCACGATCGCCTCGAGCTGCTCGAACGTCAACGCCTCCCTCACCTCGTGGGTGACCGATACAGAAGGTAAGATTATTGCCCCGCTCCCCTGGTACGACAATGACTCCGGCGTCTTCAACCCGGGGCGCGGCTTCCTCGACGTGACGGTGCCGAACGATAACTTCAAGATCGAGTTCAGGGTCACCGGCAGCGGCACCATCTCGCCCACCCCGATCGCGACGACGGTGCCGACCAATACCCCGACCGCCACGGCCACCAATACGCCCATCCCGCCAACGGCGACAAACACGCCGATCCCGCCGACCGCCACCAGCACGCCGGTGCCGCCGACCAACACGCCCATCCCGCCAACGGCGACAAACACGCCGATCCCGCCGACCGCCACCAGCACGCCGGTGCCGCCGACCAACACGCCGGTGCCACCAACCGCGACAAAGACCCCCATCCCGCCGACCGCCACCAACACGCCCGTCCCGCCAACGGCGACGAACACGCCGGTGCCGCCGCCGTCGGCCACGCACGCTGATGTTACGAGTTGCCCGAAGGACGACTCGGTTACGGTTACCAATGTCCCGAGCAACTACGACTATGTCGGCGGCTATTTTGCGACGAGCCTACCGGGCGATGGTAACTATCGCTTCACACCAACGGCTGCCGTCGTGAAGGGCACCGGAACATTCACCTTCACCTACCCGAACTATAGCCCAGGCACAACCTTCACCGTCTCCATGTATGTGGGGGGGCACAATAAGAGTACCGGGAACAACGATATCTTCACCCAACTCACCTGGACGGTGAAGTGCCCTGCCCCAACCGCGACGCCCACGAATACCCCCACCGCGACGAGCACACCATTGCCGACCAATACGCCGCTGCCGACCAATACGCCGACCGCCACCGCCACCGCAACGAACACGCCGACGGCGACGGCGACGCCGCTGCCGACCAACACGCCGACCGCGACGGCGACGGCGACCAACACGCCGACGCCGACGAATACGGCGACGCCGACCACCGCGCCGACATCGACACCGTATGTTGCGCCCTCTCTACCGTGGACATCCAACACCCTGGTCACCGCGTAGGATAAGGTCAACATGCCATTCTGCGAACTGCCCCAAACCGGCAATCTCCTTACGTTCTGCGCGCAGTACAACTTCAACTTGGCCCTGCCCAAACTGATCGGCTTCGGACGTATCCCGATGAAGGAGTGCGCGACGGTCGACATCCAGAACGGGAAGTAAGCGCCGGTGCGGCGGGTTGGGCGGGCTGCCCCCCTGACCCGCCGCACCAGGACACAGCGAGGATCGCACGGGGAAACGCATGACGGGGAAGCAACGACAAGAACAGCGCAGCCACCGCGGGCAAGGGATCGTCGAGTTGGCGCTCCTGACCCCGCTCCTGGTGCTGATCCTCCTGGGGGCGCTCGACCTCGGGCGGGTCTACATCTATGCCACGCGCGTGAATAACGCCATCAAGGAGGGTGCCCTGGCCGGGCTCTATCAGCCCACCCTGGATGGGGTGAAGAAGCGCGCCGTCCGCGAGACGATCGATCCGTCCTACCCGACCAACGATAATCGCCGCTATCTCCTCGGGATCCCCGACCAGGACTTCGTGATCGATGCCGTGCGGCGCTACAAGTTCTCCGCGCCGACCGTAGCGATCGACTGCGTCGCGAGCGCCGCCGCCTGCGCGAATCCCCAGTCAGGAGACGCGATCGAGGTGAGCGGCTACTACGTCTTTCATCCGATCACGACCCAGATTGTGCGAATCCTACCTCCGAACTTTAAGATTCGCCAGACGGTGAGGGCGGTATACTGATGCGGTTCATGCAGCATGTGCGTCGGTTTCGCCGCGCACCAGGTCAGACACTCGTGCTCTTCGCCCTGATGTCGCTGGTACTGATCGCCGGGCTCGGCCTGGTAATCGACGCCGGCGTCGATTACCAGGCACGTCGGAGGATGCAGAACGCCGCCGACACCGCCGCGCTCGCCGGGACGCGCGTGATCGCCCGTCAGGTCTCAGCGCCGGTGCCCAAACGCGCCGCTGTCTGGTCCGCGATCTTCGACACCGCCGTGGCGAATGGCGCGCCGAATGACGCCACGCGCTTCGCCTGCGACTACATCGACAACGCCCGCAACGCCCTCAACCAGCCGTGCAGCGATAACGGCTCTTCGCCTATCCCGAACGGTGCCACCGGGATACGCATCCGCGTGACCGAGCAGCACACCACCTTCTTCATGCGCGCGATCGGGATCAAGACCTCCGGCACCGCCGCCACCTCGACGGCCCAGGTACAGGTCGTCCGCGAGCTCTCGATGTACGACATCCCTTTCATGGTCTGTGGCATCTACTCCTCCCCAAACGGCGCGGCAGAATCGATCCTGGAGGCGCGAGACAAGCCCGATCCCGTCCAGCCAAAAAATGGCCCGCAGGCCACCCCGCAGGCATACATTACAACGCTCCCGGACGATGGGGTAGCGAGGATCAAGGAGTCCGCCTACAGCTACGACTGGAATGTGCGCGAGAACAACGGCGATCTGACGCTGAACCCTTCCGCGCCGGACTACCTCATCTACTCCGATACCCTGCCGCAAAAGAATCAGTGCAGCCTCGATCAGGCGGGATACAACTGGCATGGAGTGATCGAGCAGCCCGCCAGAATCACCGACAGAACGCAGGTGTATATGATCGATTCCGACAACGAACGCTTTCCTTTCCTCAAAGCCTCATCCGCAACCATGTCCTCCGCCGTCTGCTCTCCCGCCGCCCCACCACCCGTCTCTACGAGCGGGCCAGTATCGATCGCCTGCCCTGAGCATGACATCAACGGCACGCGCGGCTGCCCGGTGGCGCAGTTCCCGAACGACTGCATCATGCCCCTCCCGATCGTGATCTCCACCAATCCTTCAACCTTCGAGACCGACCCGAAGCGCAAGGGTGCTGGCGTTCTTGAGGGGCGCTTATGGGGCGTCTTCTGGATCAAGCGTTATGGCGACTGTGTCAGTGCTAACCACACTACCTGTGAACTTCACGGCCGCCTGATCAGGGACTATCCGCTCCATGTGAATGGGGTGAATGTCTGGTCAACCACGTATCCCGATCCATCACACAGATATGGCGGGCCGGTCACGGTCAATCTGGTGAAATGATGCCGCCACGGCGCGAACAGCGATCGATAGGAGAAGGCCCGATGCGACGACTACTCTTGCTTCTTACCCCGGCGCTGCTGCTGGCGCTGGTCGCCTGCGGGGGAACCCCGGCGAACCCGACCGGGCAAGCCCCTGCGGCAGAGGCGCGCGTCATCGCCGGCACGACCGGCAAGGTGGTCGAGGGCCAGGCGACCGCGCAGCAGCCGGATAGCCCCGTCAGCCAGCCGGACAGCCCGTTCGATGGGCTCGCCATCGTGGAGGTCAGCGCGACCCGTGGCGGCGAGGGGAACGTGACCGTCTCCGGCAAGGTCGTCAATCGCGGCCAGGGGGCGGCGAAGACGACCCACATCGCCGTCGAGGTGGTCGATGCCAGCGGCAAGCGTGTCGCGCGGCAGCAGTTCGCCTATCCGCAATTGCCGACGATCCGCCCCGGCGACGAGGTCGCCTGGCAGGGGCAGACGCAACTCAAGCTCGCCGATGGGCAACAGGTACAGGTGGCGGTCGCTGGCGAGGCGGCGGGCCAGTAGCGCGGGCGATGAAGCACGAAAGATGAGGGGGGCCGGGGCAAGCTTGCCCGGCCCCCCTTTTTGTCGCAACGACCGTTGTATCCGCCCTACTCGCCCGTCTGATTGCGGAGCGCCGGGAAGAGGATCACGTCGCGGATGGCGTGCTGGTCGGTGAAGAGCATCACCAGGCGGTCGATGCCGACGCCGAGGCCGCCGGTCGGGGGCATCCCGTAACGGAGCGCCGCCACGTAGTCCTCGTCGATCGGCATCGCCTCCTCATCCCCCGCCTCGCGGTCGCGCACCTGCTCCCGGAAGCGCGCCAACTGCTCCTGCGGGTCGTTCAGCTCGCTGTAGGCGTTGCCGATCTCGCTGCCGCAGATCAGCGGCTGGAAGCGCTCCACCGTCTCCGGCTCGCCCGGCTTCTGCTTGGCGAGCGGCGAGAGGGCGGTCGGGTAGTCGTAGATGAAGGTCGGCTCGACGATGTTGGGGCGGACGAAGGTCTTGAAGAGCTCGTCCACGATCCGCGGCCAGACGGTCTGCGGCGTGATGTCGAGGTCCGCACCCTGGATCTTCGCCGCCGCGATCGCCGCCGCGTAGAGGTCGCCCTGTTCCGGCAGCGCGCCGTAATCGACCCCGCTCCATTCCAGGACCGCGTCGCGCATCCTCAGCCGCCGCCAGGGCGGCGTCACCGTCACCGTCTGCCCGCCGAAGGTGAGGGTCGGCTCGCCGCGCACCTCCAGGGTGATCGCGTGGACCAGCTCCTCCACGAGGCGCATGATCGTCTCATAATCGGCATACGCCTGATACAGCTCCATCATCGTGAACTCGGGGCTGTGCCTGGCGTCGATCCCCTCGTTCCGATAGTCCTTGCAGATCTCGTAGACCCGCTCGAAGCCCCCGACCAGCAGCCGCTTCAGGTAGAGTTCGTCCGCGATCCGCAGGTAGAAGGTCTGGTCGAGCGCGTTGTAGTGCGTGGTGAAGGGTCGCGCCGCCGCGCCGCCGTAGAGCGGTTGCAGGCTCGGTGTCTCCACCTCCATGAAACCGCGCGCATCGAGGAAGCGGCGCATGGCGCTGATGATCCGCGAGCGCGTGACGAAGCGCCGGCGCGTCTCCTCGTTCACCATCAGGTCGACGTAGCGCTGACGATAGCGCGTCTCCGTGTCGGTCACGCCGTGCCATTTATCGGGCGGCGGCGTCAGCGCCTTGGCGAGGAGGCGAAAGGCGGAAACTTCCAACGTCGGCTCGCCGCTGCGCGTCCGCATCAGCGTGCCGGTCACCTGCAAGAAGTCGCTCAGGTCGATCAGCGCCTTGAACTGCCCGTAGGCGTCCTCGCCGAGGCGATCGCGCCGCAGATAGATCTGGAACTCGCCGCTGCCGTCGCGCAAATGGGCGAAGCTGGACTTGCCCATGTCGCGCCGCGAGACCAGCCGCCCCACGATCGTCACCGGCTCGCCCGGCTCATCGGTCGCCGCGCCCGCCGTCGGCGGCTCCCCACCGCCGGGCGGCGTGCCATCCTGCGCCGGGAGCAACGCCGCCAACTCCGCGATCTCGTGGGTCCGCTCCGTGCGCGGCGGGTACGGCTCGACGCCCGCCGCGCGCAGCCGCGCGACCTTCTCCAACCGGATGCGCGTCTGCTCCGGCAAACCCTCGCTCGCTTGTATGTCGCTCATGTCCCCTCGGGAGGGTCGGCAGTCGGCAGTCGGCAGTCGGCAGAAAGTGGCGCGAGGCCGACAGGAACACTCTGCCTGCCAGCGCACCTTCTACGGACTATGGACAACCGGCTACCGACCCCTCTCTGCCGACTGCCGACTGCCGACTGCCGACGCCATTACTCCATCGCGCGGATCGTATACACCATGTCCCCACCGGGGGCGTGGACGCGTACCTCGTCGCCGATGCGTTTCCCGATCATCGCCGCGCCCATCGGGGACTGATCGGAGATTTTGCGGTTACGGGTGCTCGCCTCGGCGGGGACGACGATCGCCCAGGTTTCGATCGCGCCGGTAGGATCGGCGATCGTCACGCGCGTGCCGAGGCGCACCGTCCCATCCTGCTCGCGCGGATCGATGATCTTGGCGTTGCGGAGCATGTGTTCGATATCGCCGATGCGCCGGTCGAGGCGTGCCAGCTCGTCTTTCGCTTCTGTCCCCTCGCCACCGTCGGCGGCATCGCCATAGGTTTTCGTCCCGGCCAACCGCTCTTTGATCACCCGTTTCTGGGCGATCAGCAGCGGCAAGGACGCTTCCAGTTGCGCTTTCCCTTCGGCGGTGAGGTGAGTTTGCTTCAATTCGGCCATGCCCGGTCCCTCGCATTACGCCCAACGCCCACATCGGGCGACCCGCCACCAGGACGGGACGCCACGATCAGCAGCGACGATCCCACAGACAAAAAGCCGAGAGCCTCTATGGCTCTCAGCTTCGCCCCGCTGCCGGGGGGAAGTATACCACCGAGAGAGTAGCCAGTAGCCAGTAGTCAGTAGGGAGTCCGTAGCCCGTAGTCCGTAGTCCGTAGTCCGTAGAAAGGTTTGCGATGAGCATTGCCCGCCAACGGCACCGCCACTGACTACTCGCCTACTCGCCTACTCGCCTACTCGCACTGCCGATTCACATAGCCGGAGCGGAACGGGCGCACCCGCGCCGTCTCGGGATCGTAGGCGTGGCGCCAGATACAGCCGGTGTCGTTCGTCAGCAAGTGCAGGGAAACGGAGGTTTCAGGGGAGGTGGTGCGGACGCGGTGGATATCCTCGGCAGGCGGCAGGAGCGGGTAGAAATCTCCCTGGCGCACGATCCGGCGCGCGCTCAGCCGCAATTCTTCGCGCTCGCCGACCGGCACGGCATCGTCGGGCCGCGCGTAGACCATCTCCTCCTGCTCGCCGCGATAGAGGCCGATCAGCCCCCAGGCGAGGTGATCGTGGACCGGTGTCGCCGCGCCGGACGGCACCACCAGGGCGAAGAGCGAGAGATCGCCGTCGCCGGAACGGAAGAGCAACCACTGACCGATCCCCCCGCCCATGCCGCTCTCCGGCACCGGAGCCTGATAGGCCGCCGGGAGCCACGTCGCGTCGCCGAGGAGCCGTGCGAAGGCGGGGCGGATCGCCGCGATCGCCGCAGTCGGCCCCGCCGCCTCCCGGACCGCCGCGCGGGTTCCGGCGATGAAAGCGCGTACGAGCGGGGTGTCGAGGAGGAACTCGTCCTGCCCGCTCGCACGCTGTCCGTGGAGATCGCCGCACATCGTTTCTTTCCTCCTCTACTTTTCTGCCCTGATCGTCCTGATCGTCATGGCGCTATCTGGTGCCGGGTCATGCACCGCATCGCGCTCCAGCTATCCGGGCCGCGCTCACTGCGGTGGTTTCGGCGGTGCGACGGTATTGCGCCGCAGCGGCAACCGCCCGGCCTGGGTGAACGGTCGGGTGATATCCGCCTTATAACTCGGTGCCTGCCCCTCATCGGCTTCCTGCGGCTCATCGCCGAATTTCCAGAACTGATCGAGGAGGATCTGCATCACCACGGCGATCGGGACCGCCAACAACGCCCCCAGGATACCAAGCACCTCTTCGCCGATGAAGAGCGAGACGACCACGACCAACGGGTGTAGCCCGACCACGTCGCCGACCATCTTCGGCCCGACGATGTGCGCCTCGAAGTTGACCACCACCAGATACCAGAGCAGCGTCGCCCCGACCAGCCAAAGTTTCCCGGTCGTCGCGGCCACCAGCACCGCCAATATCACCGTGACGAAGCCGCCGATGTAGGGGATGACCTCCAGCACCGCCCCCACCACCGCCAGGGTCAGCGCATAGGGTACGCGTAGGATCGCCAGGCCGATCCCGAACGCGATCCCGAAGAAGGCCGCGAGCAGGAGTTGCGCGCGCACCCATTGGCCGAGGCCATCGCCCATCTGGCCCATGATCGTCCCGGCCCGCTCGCGCATCTGCGGCGGGAAAAAGCGCCGCACGATCCGCGTGGCAAAGCGGTCATCGACCGCCATGAAGAAGGCGAAGACGAAGATCAGCAAGAGCGTCACGAGCACCGATCCGACCGCCGCCACCCCGCGTCCCAGCTCGACCGCCCCTTGCTGCAAACGCCCGCTCAGGCCACCGATGACATCGTCAACCCGCAGCGTTTGCCCGTTATTCTGCGGGAAACGCGCCAACAATGCATCGGCTTGTGTCTGATACTCGGGAAGGTTGGTACGCAAGAGTTGGACTTCATTCGCGATCAGCGGCACCAGCAGCCCCACCACACCAGTAAGTATCCCCAGGACCAGCAGATAGGTGAGCAAGATCGCGAGGCTGCGCGGCACGCGATAACGCTCCAGCCGGTTTGCCGCTGCTGAGATCGCCGTCGCCAGCAGGACGGCGATGAAGAGGACGACGACGATGTGCGTGGCGTTGAAGAGGAGCCAGATCAGCACCCCCGCCCCCAGCACCAGGAAAAGCGCCCGATTGGTCAGCCGCACATCGATCTCGCCTTGCATCTTCCCTCCACTTCGGTGCCAGCTGCGACGAGCGTTCGTACATTCCGCCAACACGGGCATCGCATCACCGCACATGGTGCCCGTCGGATCGCGTAGAACCCCGATCGCTTCCGGGCGCAGCCACACCCGGCAACACGGGAGCGTCGGCGCTGCGAGCCTGGCGTTGGCGCTGTCGGCGGCGATTGTAGCGCGAATTCCTTGCCACAGATCGCGCCCTGCCACGCGGCGCGCGCATCGTGCAGACGCTCGTCACAATATGCTATCATCCGTTCTGTACGTACAAACGCCTCGCGCGTCGGCGGTTTGGCCCCCGCTCCAGCGCGAGGCACGCGAGGAAAGTGGGCGATGAGCGAGCAGGAAACAGGCGGAGGGAACGGCAAATTCGACCCCACGCGCCATCTGCGCCAGTTGCGCGGTCGTGGCGGCAATGCCGATTATCTCGATGTGAAGTGGCGGCTGGTCTGGCTGCGCTCGGAGCACCCCGACGCCCAGATCGCGACCGAACACGTCACGATCACCTCCGACATGGCGATTTTCAAGGCGCAGGTAGGGATACCCGGCGGCGGCTCCGCGACCGGCTACGGTTCGGAGGCGAGCAAGGATTTCACCGACTTCATCGAGAAGGCGGAGTGCGTGCCGCTCCGCAGCGAATGCCTGACACGCGATGGTTTCAAGCGCTTCGACGAGCTAGTTGTAGGCGAGGAGGTATTAGCCTACGATGTGAATACCGACCGTTTCCACTGGACCCCGTTGCGTGCAGTGACAGTCCACGAGGCGTTGCCAATGGTGACGCTGAGCAATGATCAGGGGTTCAGCGTGGATTGCACGCCTGATCACTCCTGGGCGATTCGCCGCTGGACTACTCGCGAGAATCGACGCTGCCACGTATCGGAACTTCGCGAAGCGCAACGCCTCACCAAGATGGATCGAATTATCCTGACGGCGGGCGTGCCGGCACCCGGCGGCGACCATCCGCTCACCCCGGTGGAGGCAGCGATCCTCGGATGGTTAATGACAGACGGGACACTCAAGGTGCGCGGTATCATGCGGCGCATCGTTTTGTACCAGTCGAAACCGGCCATGATCGAGACGATACGGCAGCTCGTCCCCGAAGCGCATGAGGTTGTTACCCCCGCACGGAAGCGCACATTCCCGACGGGACGGACCTATGATTGCCTCCCACAATCACAGTTCGTGCTCCCGGCGATGCACGGTGCTGCATTGCTTGACAAGGCTGGACTGACCAGTTTGGATATGCTCCCCTCGCTAGTCGCGCAGCTTTCGCAGCCTGCACGCGCTGCTATGCTGGAAGCGATGATGCTAGCAGAAGCAGACGTACGGGGAAACTTTGCCCAGCGCCCTGGCCCTGTCCTGACCGCCTTCCAAATGCTTGCTGTGCTGGAAGGGTACAGCGTCGGGCAACCACGCAACGTAGTCGGCACGGATGTCATCGTCCAGCGACTGAAACGTCGGCGCACACTGAGCGCCTCACAGCTCACCCTCACCGCGCTAGGGCCACGGCCCGCATGGTGTCCAACTACCGACTATGGCACATGGATAATGCGACAAGATGGGCGTGTCCTCGTAACTGGCAACACAAAGGCGCTCGGGCGGGCGTTGATCGCGCTCGGCTACGGCACGCCCTATGCCCAAGAATTCGGCGAGGATGACGTCGTGGAGTCCGCGCCGTCGGTGCGCGCGGTCCCGACACCACCGGAAGCGCCGCGACCGGAGCGCCCCGGTGCCGCGCCACAGGCGGCGGTCGCCCCGCGCCCGACGGTCACCCCGTATTCGCCGCGACCGGAGCCGATCCCCGCCGATACCCGCCGCGCCGCGCCCCCGCGCCCCTTGCGCGAGGCCGAGGAGCACGCGCCCGAACCGCTCTCCGCCGCGCCGCGCCGCGAAGTACCGGAGCCGCGCCGTGAGCCGACGCCCCCTGCCCCCACCCCATTCGACGATGAGCCGGTGCCCGTCCGTCCGCTGCCGAGCCGTCCCGCGCCGATGCAAGCCACCCCGCGCCCCGCGCCGCGACCGGCTGCGACGATCCCCGCACCCGCACCGAACGCCACGCCCGCGCCCGCATCCTCGTTCACACGGGAGCCGCTTGAAGAGGAGGACGAGGTGATCGATCTGGCGAATTATGGCTGGACCGAGTTCTGGAGTTGGGCGCGGGCGCGCGGCTTCAACGACCGCAAATCGCTCGACGCGGTCGTCGGACGCGCGACGAATGGCATGACGCCGCTGGAGATCCGCAAGCAGATCCAGGCGAAGCAGTAGCAGAGGGAACGCGCGATGACGGCGGGCTGGACCGGGGCATGGGGCGAAGCTGGCGGGATAGCCTATATCGAAGTGACTTCCGGCGCGACGGCGACTGCTGCGCCGCTCGTGATCGGGCTGCACGGTCGCGGCAGCAACGCCGAAGATCTGGCCGGTCTCGCCCCCGCGCTCGATCCCGGCTGGCGTTATCTCTTCCCGCAGGCACCGAACCGGCTCGACATCGGGGGCGGTGGCGAGCACTTCTCCTGGTATGAGCCGATCATGTCGGAGGCGGAACGACGGGACGCGCCGCAGGCGGGCGTCCGCCTCTCCCCGCAGGTGCTGGCCGCGCGCGAGCAGTTGCGCGGCTTCTTGCGCGCCACGCACGAGCGGCTGGCGGTCCCGCCGACGCGGAGCGCCCTGCTCGGTTTCTCGCAAGGGGCGGCGATGACCCTCGATACCGGGCTCCGCGCGGACCCGTCGTACGCGGCGCTCGTCGCGATGAGCGGCTACCTCCCCGAGGCCGAGGATTTTCCGGGTGTCCTCGCCGCAGCGCGGGAACAGGCGTTACTGCTGATCCACGGCACCGCCGACACCGTCCTGCGGCTCGGGATCGGGCGGCGCGCGCGGCAGGTACTCGAAGCGGGTGGCCTCGCCCCGGACTATCGCGAGTTCCCGATGGGGCATGAGATCAGCGCGGCATCGTTGGACGCGGTCGCCGTTTTCCTGCGGCAGCACCTGCCAGCGATATAGAGGGACCGTGACGAGCGAGCAGCAAGCGCCACCACGATCGTTGGATACCGATGCTATGCGCTCGGGCACGGCGTATCTGCGCGCCGCAGACCCGGCGTTGGCCCGCACGATCGACGCGGCGGGGCCGTGTACCCTGACGCTGGAGGAGGATTACTTCCGCGCGCTGGTCGAGGCGATCATCGGGCAGCAGATCTCGGTCAAGGCCGCCGCCGCGATCCTGGCGCGCGTCCTCGCCCTCTGCGCCCCCGATCCGGTCCTGACCCCGGCGCATCTGGCCGCGCTCGACGAGGACGCCTTGCGCGCGGTCGGCTGCTCGCGCGCGAAGGCGCTCTACCTCAAGGATCTCAGCGCGCGGATCGTCGCGGGACCGCTCGATCTCGCGGGGCTGCGCGAGTTGCCGGACGAGGAGATCGTCGCGCAACTGGTGGCGGTGCGGGGCATCGGGCGCTGGACCGCCGAGATGTTCCTGATCTTCTCGCTCGGTCGCCCGGATGTCTGGCCGGTCGATGACCTGGGCGTGGTGATCGCCGCGCAGGAGGCGTGGGCGCTCCCCGCCCGCCCGAAACGGCAGGAACTCCTCGCGCTCGGCGAGCCGCTCCGCCCCTATCGCACCCTCGCGGCGTGGTATCTTTGGCAAAGCCGTCGCCTCATCCTGGGCATGCCGTGGTGAGCGCGCCCGAAGAGCATGCGCCCACCGGGGGCGCGGCGGCACCGACGCGGAGTGACCCGATGTCAGATAGCGCCATCGACAATGAACGCCGCCTGGAACGGCTGCGGGGCCGTCTCGCCGAGCAAATGGCCCTGAAAGAGGTGCTGGTGACCCTGCCACGCGCGGGCCGCACCTTCGCCATCCTGGCCCCCAGCGATCACGACCGCCTGCTCGATGAGGTGGAGACCGACCCGGAGCAGAATCTGCCCTACTGGGCGGAGATCTGGCCGAGCGGGATCGCCCTGGCCGACCACGCGCTCGCGCACGCGGACGAGTTGGCCGGGTTGCCGACCCTCGAACTGGGGAGCGGCATCGGCATCACCGCCGCCGGGGCGCTGCTCGCCGGGGCCGACCTGCTGGCCGCCGACTATTCGGCGGTGTCGCTGACCCTCTGCCGCTACAACACCCGCTGCAACACCGGGCGCGAGCCGCGCACGATCGAGATCAACTGGCGCGCGCCGTCCGAGGGATTGCTGGCCCGCGCCGACGCGATCCGTGGCTTCCCGCGCCTGCTCGCCGCCGATGTCCTCTACGAGGCGCGCGACATCGCGCCGTTGCTGGCGCTGATCGGGCGGCTGCTGGCCCCCGATGGCGCGCTCTGGCTGGCGGAGCCGGGACGCGACACCGCGCGCCACTTCCTCGCCGCCGCCACCCAACTCGGCTGGCAGATCACGAGCGAGCGCCACAACGGCCCCTGGACCGACAATGCCGAGGTGAAGGTCGGCGTCCACGTCATCCGCCGCCCGCAACAAGACTGAGCGTTCGCACAGCATGGCGCGGGGCGACGGATCGTATCGGTTGCCCCGCGCTTTTTCGTGCCGTTCCGGTATGGGGCGTGGTCTCACCAGCGCAGCGGAGCCTCATCTTCCAGCGCCCAATCGTCGTCCTGACGCGCGCGCGGGCGCGGGCCGCTGACGCGGCGCGGCGTGCCGTTGGGACGCTCGGCAGGCAGCGGGCGGCGACGCTCCCGCGAGACCAGCTCGAATTCAAGCCCGCCGGTCGCGCGCGCGAAGAGGTTGTAGACGAACCCGGCCAGGAGCGCGATGACTGCGAAGAGGATCCCGCCGACGATCGTCAGCGCGACGGTGCCGAGGATGGCGCTGACGATCGGGTGCTGACCGAGCGGGCCGAGGAACTGATAGAAGCCCTCGACGCGCAACGCCTCGCGCGGGCGGAACTCGGGGGTCGGCAGGGTGAAACCGGCGATGCGCGTGTTGCTCGGCCAGGGGGTCCACGGCGTCCAGCCGTTCAGCGTCCGCCAGATGTTGTAGAGGATCCAGGTGACGATGCCGCTCGTGAGGAGCGCAGGGATCAGGCTGACGATCCAGCCGATACTGAACCCGACGCGCGCCACCGAGCGCAGGCGCACCCGCCCGACCGCCATCCGCAGCGGCCCACCGCTGTCGAGCCCATCGTCGTATCGTTCGCGCATCGGCACCCTCCCCACCACACTTCCGCCCGCGTCGCCGCCGATCCGTTCTGCGCCCGGACCGGGCGCGACATGTTACCCTATAGGATACTCCCGGACGGGCGAAGCATGCCTCATCACCGGATCGTGCTGTGGGATAATGGCCTGAACCGCGTGGCCCTCGTCGCTGGACGATGCGCCGACAGCGGAAAGGAGGCAGATGAGCTACGACCTCTTGATCGAACACCCCGAGGGGGAGACGTTCCAGCGCGCGGCGGTGGAGGCGGCGATCGCCAAGTTCCCGCAACTCCGCAAGCGCGACGCCGAATCGTATCGCTCCGCCGCGACCGAATTGATCCTGACCGCCGAGAATCCGCACGCGCCGGTCGATAGCCTGACCCTGCGCCTCACCTACCGCGAGTTGCCGGGCAGCTTCGATGGCGGCTGCGATCTCGCGCTCGGGCTGGCGGCGGCCTTGGGCGGGCGGGTGGTCGATTCGCAGCTTGGCGAGACGGTCACGGCGCAGACGCGCGCCGCCTCGCGCGCGAAGGCCACGCAGGTCGCCGTCTGGTCGAAGCGCCTCGGCAACGAGTTCGAGCAGCCGGAGAAGCCGTATGTCGATGGCACCGCGACCGGCGCGAGCGCCCCGACTGCCCCGAGCACGGCGGGCGGCGGTGCTCGCCCCTGGTGGAAGTTCTGGGCGCGCGACTGAGCGCCCCGACGTACCGATCGGCGCGATAACGATGAGCGTCGTCGCGACCCGAGGCGGGCCGGGCGAGCGACGTAACCTATCGTGGGATAAGGCAACGGATGGCGTTCCCCGATCCGACGGTCGATTATCGCGCCCATCCCGAACTGTATGAGATCGGGCGCGGCGAGCGCGGAGCCTTCCACGTCCAGCCGTACAAGGACGAGTTGCTGCCCCACTGGACGATCCGCACCCTGGAACTGGCGCAGGAGTCGGCGGACACGCTCCTCGCGCGCTACGAGAGATACCGCGCGGAGGGCGATTTCGTCGGGATGGATATGGCGCGCAAGTATCTCCAGATGGGGTACACGCGCGCCCGGCGCTACGCCAATCATCGGGGCGGACGCAAGCGCGCCGCCGACGGCACAGCGGTCCCGCTCGGCTCCGGCGACCCGGTCAAGGCGGCGATCGCGGACATCTTCCGCGCCCGCTGGCAACAGATCACCGCAGACGCCGCGTACCAGCGCCTGAAAGCGGCGCATCGGTGGCAGACCGGCGAGGAAACTCCCGCACAACCGACCCGACCCGCAGCGGGGTAGCGCCGGGCCATGCGCCACACCTCACTCGGCGCGCGCACGCAGCTCGGCCAGCGCGGCGCCCACCTCATCGCGCGGGAGATCGCCGCGCCGCAACGCCGCATCCGGGAGGGCGACGAGGCGCTCGTAGAAGGCGATCCCTTCCGGCAGCATGGCGGGCTCGTCCTCCAACAACGCGAAGAGCCAGTTCTCCGCGCTGGCGAACTCGCCCTGGCGTTCGTGGAAGAGCCAGAGCTGCTCCTTCAACGAGCCGGGAACCGCGTAATCGGCCAGCAAACCCAGCAGCGGGGCGAGTGCCGCGCGCGCGCGTTCGTCGTCGTGGCCCTCCTCGACCAGCACCGTCAGATCGACGCGCAACGCCTTCGCGGCGAAGTCGGCGGCCTCATCGGGCTGCCCCTGCGCCAGCGACAGTTCCGCCCGCTCGCGCAGGATCGCGCCGAGCAGCAGCAGCCGCTCGGCGATCACCGCCTCATCGACGCTGGCCGACTGCCCGAGGCGCACGAGCGCGATCAACTCATCGGCGGAGAGGCGACCGGGCGTGTCGCCGCCGAAGCCGAGGTGCTGCCGCAGCACCTGTTCGAGCAGCAATTCCACCTGCTCGTACTGCCCGCTGGCGCGCAACCCGGCGATCTTCACCAGCGCCGCCCAGGCGACCCCGAGCTGCTCGATCATCCGCAAGATATAGTCGCGGCGTACCATCGCCTGTCACACCTTTCCGCACACCACATCATTCGCGGCATCGTCCGCGCCCGGCCCGACCGAGCGCGGACGATACCGGGTGCTCTCCGATCGCGTCCACCAAACCTCGACGTGCTCTCTATCATGCGCTTGGGGGCCAAACCTTAACACTCCATTTGCTAGGCTTTAAGGTCCGCTTAACCGCGCGTTAAGGTTCAGCCTGTACAACTCTCGCAGGTCTGAACGAACGCGACAAGCAAGGGCGAAGGGAAGAACGACGATGCCGTCATTCGGACGCTTCATACTGACGCGCGTGCTGCGCGCCGCGCTGACGATCTGGCTGGTGGTGAGCGCCGTGTTCATCATCCTCCGCCTCTCCGGCGACCCGGTCGCGCTGCTCCTCTCCGAGGATGCCACGCCCGCGCAGATCGCGGCGCTACGAACCCACCTCGGACTGGACGCCCCGATCGTCGTGCAGTACGCGCGCTACTGGGGCAGTCTCCTCCACGGCGATCTCGGCGACTCCCTCCGCCAGCGCCAGCCGGCGCTCGGCCTTGTCTTCGACCGCATGCCCGCTACCCTGCAACTCGCCACCGCCGCCTTCGTCCTCGCGGCGGTCGTCGGCGTCGGCGTCGGCACGCTGGCGGCACTGCGACGCGGCACCGTCTGGGACCGCGCGGCGATGGCGCTGATCAGCATCCTCCAGGCCGGGCCGGTCTTCTTCGTCGGGATCATCCTGATCCTCTTCTTCAGCGTCCGCCTCGGCTGGCTGCCGAGTTCGGGGCGCGGCGACTTCAAGAGCCTGATCCTCCCGGCGGTCACCCTGAGCGGCTTCACGATGGCGAGTCTGGCGCGCTTGGTCCGCGCCGCGCTGCTCGACGTGCTGCGCCTCGATTACATCCGCACCGCCCGCGCCAAGGGGCTACAAGAGCGGGCGATCGTGCTGCGCCACGCCTTCCGCAACGCCGCCCTGCCGCTGATCACGGTGCTCGGCCTGGAGATCGGCGGGCTCGTCACCGGCGCGGTGATCACGGAGACCGTCTTCGCCTGGCCGGGCGTCGGGCGGCTGGCGGTCAGCGCGGTCAGCACGCGCGATTACCCGATCGTACAGGCGGCGGTTCTCTTCATCGCGATCGTCTTCATCCTGGTCAACTTCCTGGTCGATTGCTCCTACGCCTTCCTCGACCCGCGCCTGCGCGAGTCCTGAGCGCCCGGAAGCGCCCGGGTTGAAGACCACGCACCGGCTTTAGATAACCGCACGATAGGAGTGGAGACACGATGGCACTGGGCGCGAGCACGGCAGGAAACAGGACTGCGGGGTGGCGCAGCGGGGCGGGGCGCGCGGCGCAGACGCATACACACCGACGCCGCTGGCGCGTGCCGCCGCTGATCGCGATCTGCCTCGCCTTCCTGCTCCTGCTCACTCTGGCCGCGATCTTCGCGCCGTTACTCACGGCGCAAGATCCGCTGAAGCAGGCGCTCGCCCTCCGCAATCGCCCGCCCGCCTGGGTGACGGGCGGCAGCACCGCTCACCTTTTCGGCGCCGACAATCTGGGGTACGACATCTTCAGCCGTGTCCTCTACGGGGCGCGGATCTCGCTGGGGATCGGTGCCATCGCCACGGTCATCGGCGCGCTCCTCGGCACCTTCCTCGGCCTGATCGCGGGCTTCTTCCGTGGCCCGGCGGAGTGGCTGATCATGCTGCTGGTGGACGCCCAACTCGCCACCCCCTTCCTGGTGATCGCCATCGCCGTGATCGCCGCGTTCGGCAAAGGATTGCCGATCCTGATCGCCCTGGCCGGGATCAGCGGCTGGATGCTCTTCGCACGGGCCTGCCGTTCCACCGTCCTCTCCTTGCGCGAGCGGGAGTTCGTCTCCGCCGCGCGGGCGCTCGGCGCGACCGATGGGCGGATCCTCTTCCGCCACATCCTGCCGAATATCCGGTCGGTCATCCTCGTCATCGTCACCATCGACCTGCGGCGGATCATCCTCTTCGAGGCGACCCTGAGCTTCCTGGGACTCGGCGTGCAACCGCCGCAACCCTCCTGGGGCTCGATGATCGATAAGGGGCGCGAATATCTGGACACCGCCTGGTGGATCAGCGTCTTCCCCGGTGCGGCGCTGATGCTGACGGTACTGGCGGTCAGTCTGGTGGGCGACTGGCTGCGCGACGAGCTCGACCCGACGCTGCGGAAGGGGTAGGTGCGAGTCGTGGGTCGTGGGCCGTGGGTCGTGAGGGGCTACGGTCGGCAGTCGGCAGTCAGCAGAGAGGAGTCCGCGGTCCGTAGTCCGTAGTCCGTAGTCCGTAGCGTGATAGTGGTGATTTCTCCCTCGCTGGTGGGGGGTGAGTGATGAGATTCAGGAGAGAGGGAACAGCAGTGAAGGACGAGATGAGCCAGGGACTGAGTCGGCGCGCGCTGCTGCGCGGCACGGCGGGACTTGCGGGCGTGGGCGCGCTGACGGCGTTGCTGGCGGCCTGCGGCGCGGCGACGACCCCCACGACGACGGCATCGAGTGCTCCGGCATCCAGCGCGCCCGTATCGAGCGCGCC
>JAABUJ010003242.1_pt1 | contig 18557 bp, 15 predicted proteins | sample 5559131 | NCBI WGS metagenome assembly JAABUJ01 (sample SAMN10711875, study PRJNA513366) | rock metagenome | isolation source: Antarctica rocks | place: Antarctica: Victoria Land, Mt New Zealand nord | collected 2016-01-07 | reverse complement strand
TTCTACAACACGCAGCGACGCCATTCGGCACTCGACTATCTGTCGCCGATGGCGTACGAGAGGAGGTGGACAACGCTCGGTCAGGTGGCCTAAGATCAACCTGTCCACCAAAGCGGGGTAACTCCAGGACGCATTGCACGCTATCGTGCCGACATTTCCACTCGCAAACCGCACGGTCGTCTTCGCCTAGGTAAATGCTTATTATCTTCTTCATATGTCCACCTGGGATATATCCCAGCCTGACATTCCGTTGCGCGCGTTGTTGTGAGACGGGCATCGTCGCCGTACGCGTACATTCAGTGACGTTTCGTCAATCCATTCCCTTTGCATTCATCCCGACAGATAGGTACGATGCACGTCACTCGATCCCGGCATGCCGATGCGCGATTCGGCAACCCATGGAAGGAGATTGCCATGCGCATCCTGTTCACGACGCTCCAGTTCGCCGGGCATTTCCATCCCCTCGTGCCCATCGCGCGGGCGGCGGTGGCGGCGGGGCACGAGGTCGCCGTAGCATGTGCCGCTTCCTTCGTCCCGACGGTGGAACGCGCGGGCTTCCGCGCCTTCCCCGCGGGTTTCGATAATCGCGGGCGACCGCCGCCCGCGCTCTTCCCCGGCCTCCTCAACGTGCCCGACGATAAGAATTGGGCCTGGTCGGTGCCGAACATGTTTGTCGGCGTCTGGGCAGTGGCGATGGCGCCCGATCTGCTCACCATCGCCCGTGAGTGGCGCCCGGACCTGATCGTGCGCGAATCCGCCGAGTACGGCGGCTGTGTCGCCGCCGAGGTGCTCGGCATCCCCCATGCGCTCGTCCGCACCGGCTCCACCACCTCGCGGTATGGCATCCGGCACCTCTTCGCGGAGTCACTGGCGCGGCTGCGCGAACTGAACGGCTTGCCGCCCGATCCCGATGTGGACATGCCCTTCCGCTACCTGCACCTCGCCGCCGAGCCGCCGCGCTTCCGCCTGGCGGGGGAGCCCGTCGCGCCGACCGCCCATCCCCTGCGTCCGCTGAACTTCGAGTCCGGGGAGGAGGAACTGCCGCCCTGGGTCGCGGGCCTGCCAGATCGCCCGACGATCTACGCGACCCTCGGCACCGAGGCCAGCCGGAGACCGGACGCCCGCGCGCTCTTTTCGGCGATGCTGGCCGCCCTGCGCGACGAGCCGGTGAACCTGATCCTCACGGTCGGGCGGGAGAACGACCCGGCGGACTTCGGGCCGCAACCGAGCAATGTGCACATCGCTCGGTTCATCCCACAGAGCCAGTTGCTGCCGCACTGCGACCTGGTGGTGCACCAGGGAGGCTTCAGCACCGTGACCGGGGCATTGAATGCAGGCCTGCCGATGATCGTCATCCCGATCTTCGCCGATCAGCCATATAACGCGGCGTGTTGTACCGCGCTCGGGGTGGGGCGCATGATCGAGCCAGGGAAGCGGATGCCGGAGGCGATCCGGGAGGCGGTGCGACAGGTGCTCGCGGACCCGACCGATCGACGGAATGCTGAGCACGTGCGCGATGAGATGGCGGCGTTGCCGGGGCCGGAATATGCCGTGGAACTGCTCGAACAGCTGGCGGTCGAGCAGCGACCGCTGCTCACGGCGTGAGGAGATAGGGAGGCGGTTTCACTCGGTGAACGATGTAGATATTGCCCAGGAAATGGTCGATCGAGGTGCTCGCTTTCTGCCATGGCCTCATAGTCATTGAGGTAGACCCCAGATTGACAAGCCCACACATCGGCCATCGGAAGCGGGAAATCGGCGGCACGGTGATGGAACGCGCTGATTGACGCGATGGAGCCGCCTCGGCGACGGCTCCCCACTAGGCACGCGGTAGACGGCGGGGACGGTCGCGCTCGAGCGCGCTGCCGCGCCCGTTCGCTAGCCGTCGCCGAGGCGGCAGATGAAGGAGGCTTCCCCTTTGTTTACACGAAGATGTGCTGTTACTTCTCTCAGCGCGGCGATGGAGACCCGCTCGGCTGCCATACAGGCGTGTTAGTCCAGGTGGAACCCCTCCACCGCGCCGAGTTGCTGCAGCAGGCCGAGCAGGTCCGCCATCTCCCATTCCTCCGCGATCTTCCCCTCCGCGACACGCAGGATGATCATCTCCTGCACCGTCACGCGCCTCTTCGTGGCCGGTACACCGAGAAACGGCCCCCGGTGCGTCGCCGTCCAGCGCACCCGTCGCACTAGCCTCTCGCCGGCCGCCAGGGCCTCCTCCACCGTGATCTCCATGTCCGGGAAGGCAGTCAGGAAGGCACCGGCGACCCCCTTGAACCCCTCCGGCCCGTGTGCATCGCCGATCCCTGCGTAGTGGCCGACCCACTCCGGCGCGAGGAAACGCGCCGCCGCATCCAAGTCATGCTCATTCCAGGCAGCCTGCGCCCATGCCCGCGCCACTGCCGCGTCCTCGTCTGCCGACATCGCTCTCTTTCCCTTCTGCTACGCCGGACGCCCTGCCCGCACGAAGCGGACGTGTGCCAACCGCAGCGACTGCGCGGTTTCTTGTGGGGAGTTGCCGTCTCCAGGGTAGCACACGCGTCAAAGGAACGACACGCACGCGAAATCGCCATCTCGGAGGTTTTTCACCACACTCGATCCGTTTCGTGCGTAGAACAGCGAGGCATAAACATATGCCATACCGATCACCACTCGAACGACTGAACCCCCGCGATGACGGGATATGGGAATACATGCGGGCTGCAGCGCAAGCATACGACACCTAACGCGGATTACGAGTATACCCTAACCCCTTGGCCCCCTTCCCTAAAGGAAGGGCTTTCTCACTGCGATTATCCGGCTATCTGCTTAACACCCGAACCTATCGGCGGCTCGCTCCCCGTTCTTTTTAGGGAAGGCGGCTGGAGGGTTGGGCCGTTCCCAGCACCGCCCGCAGTGCCGCGCCGACCGCATCCATGTCCGCTGCTGTGACGTGGCCGAGATGGCCGATGCGGATGATGGCGCCGGATTGTCGCCCCAGCCCTCCCGCGAGGATGACGCCGTGCTCCGCTTCCAGACGCGCCAATAGTCGCGTCGCGTCCATCCCGTCGGGGAGCGCGACGGCAGTGACCGTGTTCGAGGCATGCGCCGGGTCCGCGAAGAGGCGGAGACCATACTCCGCGAGATCGCCGATGTCCGCGCGGCAGGCTTCGGCGGCGGCGCGATGGCGAGCGATAATCGCTGGCAATCCTTCCGCAACGAGCATCTGAAGCGCGCGATGCAGGCCGGTAAGCGTCGGCAGGGCGGGCGTCGCGGGCGTCTGTCCTTTTATCTGCGCGTCCCGGTGTTTCGCGAAGTCGAAGTAGAAGCGGGGCAGCGTCGCCGTTATCGTTCGCTCCCATGCGCGCGGGCCGACCGCGACCATTGCCATGCCGGGGGGCGCCATCCACGCCTTCTGTGAGGCGGAAACGGCGACATCAATGCCCCAGTCGTCCAGCGGCACGTCGAGCGCGGCAGTCGAGGTGATGCAGTCGGCGGCGATCAGCGCGCCGTGATGATGCGCCGTCTCGGCAAGTGCTTGGATGTCGTGCGTCACGCCGGTCGAGGATTCGTTGTGTGTCAAAAAGAGCGTCTTGGCGCGCGGATGGGCGACGAAGGCATCGGCGATCTGCGCCGGATCGAGCGCCTCACCATCCGGCGCGCTGACATGATGGATCGTCAGGCCATACGCCTCGGCGATGGCGGCGAACCGCTCGCCGAAGACGCCCGCATGCGCTGCAATTACTTCGTCGCCCGGTGAACAGAGGTTGACGACCGCCGCCTCCATTCCACCCGAACCGGAGCAAGACAGCAGCAGCACATCGTGCGTCGTCTGGAGGATCGTCCGCATGCCGGTGATGGTCTCCGCGAGGAGTTGCGCGAACTCCGGCCCGCGATGGTTAATCATCTGCCGCCCAGTCGCCTCCCGCACCGCGTCCGGCAGCGGCGTCGGCCCCGGTATCCGCAACTGCATCGCCTTCGGCGCGGTCGAAAGCGATTGAACCGCCAAGACGCCAAGGACGCCAAGAGGGACAGAGAAGAGAGACAAAAAAGGATTATGGTCCGTCAGATACGCGTGGGTTTCCACGTTTTCTCCCCTCTTCTTGTATTCCTTGGCATCCTTGGCATCTTGGCGGTTCAACTCCGTTTCCGTTTGCCGATGCGAAGGCGGCGGGGGAGGGTGCGGAGGGTGTGAGTGAGGACGACGTTCCATGCACCGCGCATGCCGACGATTTCCGGTGGGGCGAGGGGGCGGGCGGCGTACTGCGCCTCGGCGTATCGCTGGGCAATCGTGATGGCGGCGGGTTTGCCTGCCGGGAGCCGGTCGCCAATCGCTTCCGCCGTCTCGAACGGGGTCGCGGCCCGCGCATGTGGGACGCCGAGCCAGCGCGCGCTCCGTTGCAGGCGCGCATACCATTGCGCGGCGGGTGTCAGACCCCGGAAGGGTGCGAACCAGTACCACGCCGCCAGTCCCCAGAGCGCGAGCAGCGTGAATGGAATGAGGAAGAGGTACGGCGAAAGATGGAAACCGCGACGGTGTGTGCTGTTCAACGGGGCCGATGGTGGCTGCGATGGGGCGACCGATGGCGCGGGCGGCGCGACTTCAGGCGCGGGGGCGGGGGCGAGGGCGGGTATCGGTTCGGGCGGCACGCTACCGGCAGGCCGGATAATCGGCGCAACGTCCGGGCGGGGCGTCGGATCGAAGGTGATCCAGCCATACTGCGGGAAGTAGACCTCCACCCACGCGTGCGCCTGGCTCTCGCGCGAGAGGAAGCGGCCGTCGGGTTGCCGCGCACCGGGCAGATAGCCGGTGAGGACGCGCGCCGGGATGCTCTCCGCACGGAGGAGCACGGTCATCGCGGTTGCGAAGTACTCGCAGTATCCCGCTTTGGCGTCGAAGAGGAAGTAATCGGTGACATCCCGGTTCGTGGGCGGGTTATTGACGACGGTCGCGTAGCCGTACGTCGCGCGCAGATAGCGTTCCATGGTGGTCGCAATGTCATAGGGGTCGCGCTGGCCGCGCGTCAATTGCGCCGCAAGGTCCTTGACCCGTTGCGGCGTGGCAATCGTGTTCGGCGTGTTGCCGTCCGGCAGGAGGCGATAGCGATCCAGCCACTGCGGATACGACGTCGCCGCCGCGCGCAGTTGGTCCGATGTCGCTGTGCTGATCCGCGCGGTCTGCGTGACCGTTTCATTGGTCGCGATCGGCGCGCCCGCGTCGAGCGTCGTCACGTCGGCAAAGTTCGGCGTCTGCCCACGATAGAGCAGCATCGTCACTTTGCCACCCTGGATGACGACCTGGGTGTCAATTAACTGCTTGCGCAGGCGATCCTGCTCCGCGTCAATCGCGGCGAAGCGGGGGTCGGCGTCAGACATGGCCGTCGTTGTGTTCGCAAACGGCGGCACGATCATGATGTGCGAAATCGGTGGTGCGTTCGGCGTGCGCGCCTGCGCTTGTGTTGCGCGCTGAACATATCCCGATAGTTCTTCCGGGGTCGGATGCCATGTTTGCGCCCGTGCCGGACTGAGCGCAATGACGAGCGTCCCATCCGGGCGCACGGCGGTCGCCTCGCCGCTGGGGCCGGGCGTCGGCACATCGCCGGGGAGCGTCAGCCCTTCGAGGCCGCTGACGAGCCGGACGAGGTGGTCGTTCAGCGGAGCGGGAACGGTGGCGTTCGGCGGTACGGGGATCGCGACGCCAGCCAGCCCCAGTTGCTGCCAGGAGAGCGACACGCGCGCATCCACGGCGAGTGACTCCGCCTGCCCGCAGGAGTAGAGCAGCGTGCCGCGCGGGCGAAGAAAGGTCGTATCGCAGTCAACGCTTTGCGTCGCCTCGACGCCACCGGCGGGGCGGGGCACCTGCTGCTTCGCGCCGACGGAGACTTGCGGTGAGTAGATCGCGCCGTTCGGACCTTGCGGGGTAAACGTGCCCGTCGCGTGGTCCTCCCAGCCGAGGCCGGTATAGAAATCGTACGCGTTCGCGCTCAAATAATGCGGCTCCTGCGCCGAAAGAGAAACGGCGGGCGCGTCCGACAGATTAAGACTTCCGGCAAGGCGGAAGGTTGGCCCGAAGGAGGCGAAGCCGGGAATCACCTGCGGCGTGCCCGCATCGCCGACCGCGCGGGTGAAGCGCTCCTCTACGGCGGCAGAGAGTCGCTGGGCGGGTTGCTGTGCGCGCTGCCACGCACTATCAATCGCGCTAATATGTACCGTGGCTGGTAGGAGCGCCGTCAGCAGGATGAGGACGAGGGCGATTCCCGAACCGACGGAGAGGTAGCGAGAGCGGAGCGTCACCGGGTAGGCGATCCATTGCCGCTGCCAGCGCGCCTCCTGCCGGAACCCGGCGAAGCGGGCTGCCAGCGGGATCGCCGCGAGCAAGTATGCCGCGAGATACCACCGCCCGGCGAGATGCATCGTGCCGACCGTGACGAGCAGGGCAATCCCCGGCACGCCGATCGCGAGTATGGACGACCCAGTGCGGAATACCCACCAGAGCACCAGGTAGGCGAGCGCGAAAACGAGGACGCTGACGACGAGCAAAAAGAGCGCGCGATCCTGGGTCGCGTCGCCGCGCCACGCCGCACGTATCCACGCGACGCCCCGACGCCAGAGGAGGATCGTACGATGGCGCGGCGAGCCGAACGCGAAGCCGGGAGTGGTAATCGTCACGAGCCAGCAGATGATCGCGCCACCGAGCAGCGCGAACGCATGCAGCGCGGCGACCGGCACGCGCCAGAGTTTCGTGAATCCATAGCCCATTGCGACGGCGGGAATGGCAACAACTGGCAGCCGCCGCAGGAGGGGGTCCCATCCCACATGCCCCAATGCCCAGACGACGGTACCAATCATCCATACCGTAAGGAGAAGCGCGACATATTCATTCCACCAGCCACGCGACCGTGCTGGCGCTTCAACGCGTTGCAAAAGCCCTGTCCCTCCAAGCACCCCGACGCCCGGATAGACCGGGCGATACGTACGTTCTGTCACGCGCAGTATCGCACATTCGGCGGAGATTGACCTTACCCTCCCGCCCAGATCAGGGCGTATTCATTGTCGGTTTCGCCAGTCCAACCTAACTCTCCGCCCCCTTCCGTCACTTCGACGTGGGAAGGGGGAGCGATCTTTCTTGAAATCGGGGTGTTTGGGATCGGACACGGCAGTGTGATGAGTCACCCCTTCCCACGCCGAGGGATGGAAGGGGCCGGGGGTTAGGTCTCTTCGAGAACGCATATGCCCTGAAGGTCAGCAGTGGCGGACGCTCAAGAAAGCGCCTGCATGGTATGATTGATTTCCCGGCGACCGCTGCAACGCGATGGAGAGGGAACGAAGTTTTTCAGGAAACTTTCAGGAAACGCTCAGAGAGGATTCAGCGAGAACCGCAATACTGCTCGTAGACGAGATCGGGGACGGTCTGCGGTGACGGTCGAACGGATAAACAGGAAGCCGCACCCACCTGCCACACACCCGGAGCCACTGGCCGCTCCCGATCCGTCTTTTTCTATGCCCGTAATACACCGGTACAATGCGCGAGGCCGTGTCCGTCACGATCAACCGCGATGGCACGGAGCGGCAGGTATCCATGCTATTGGCGGAACGTCCCGCCAGCCTCGATCCATGAATCGTTTCTATGAGGCGAAGACGTCTTGCTAATGCTGGGACGGCATCGCCATCCAACGCGCTATCGAGTGGCGATCAACGCCTTGCGGGGTATCAGCACTGACTGACCCTCGGCGAGGGCAGCCGCGATCCAGAGCAGTTTTGCTTCGTCAACGATTGCCATCATCTCTTCCAGCGTATCCCCGGCGGCGCTGAGTCCTGGAAGGTCAGGAATCTCTGCTGCCCAACCATTCTCTTCATCGTGCCACACGATAATGCGATATGGTCGGCGGGCGAGCGCTTCGACCTCAGGGATGATCTCCATCGGCTCGGCGACAATGCCCCCCCGCTTTCTTTTCACGTTCCTTTCTCCCTCTCTGCGGCGATTACGCCGTCAATTACCGCGATTGCTTTCCGGACATACATCGGCTTCACGATTGCCCCATGGTGAAGGAACATTGACGTGATTCGGTGACGTGCGGATGTGTGTACACGAAGTGCGATGTGCCCCTGTTGCGGCGGCTGAAGCCATAATCGCGGAGAGCGAGATCCAGATCGTCAAAACGGACGTTGTTTGGGTTGCGCCGGATTGCCTGCTCCCGCTTGTCCCGCCTCGTTACCGCTGACCTCCAAAGTGTATCACGGCATCGCGAGAGGCGGGTAAAGTGTGTAATGTGGCGAGGGTGCGTGGCAGTTGCATCATGAATGTATCGCGCCGGGGATCGCGGGGTTTGGGAATGGAGGCAAACGACTTATCTGACGGTCGCAGTCTCTGCTACGGGCGCTTCCCAGATAAGGCGCACCTGATCGGGTGTCACCGTCGTGATGACGGCGGGATAATCCCGATCGCTATCGGGTGTCCACTCATCATCGGCGTTGTAGAACTCGACGAGCAAGGCCCTGCCGCCGAAGACTTCCAGCACTGTTCCCTCATCCGGCGTGATAAGCGCGCCCACGACGGCGTAGGTGGTCGCTGCCAGCGTCTAACCCGTCCGGACGATCTCATGCGTGTAGACATGCAGCCGGAGTGCTGCTGCCATGACTTCCCAATCCGCAGCGGCGAAGCCGAAGCGGAGAAAGAAGAAGGCCTTGGGGCCGCCTTGCGGGTGTGCAAGATTCAGGAGATAGCCGGTGATCTTCTCCTTCGTGACGGTCGCCATGTCCGCATGTGGAACCTTCACCGTACCCTTCCCATTCCCTTGCTGGAAGGCGAGGGTGCATCGGAGTCGAACCGACCTGCGTTGCCTCTCAGCACCGCACAACGGGGTTGAAGCCCGCGGGACGCACCGGCGCCCACCCACCCCCAAGGGAGTCGGCAGTCGGCAGTCGGCAGTCGGCAGTCGGCGATAGCGCGGACTTGCTGATGCACGAACTGACGTGCGGCATTGTGCGAGAGGCGTGGGCTGCCGTCAAGCAGTTACGCGACTGTGACCCCGCGCCAGAAGGCGACGTATCCCTGAATGTTCTTCGCGGCATCCTTCGGCGCGGGGTAATACCAGGCGGCGTCCGTGTTCGTTTCGCCGTCGGCTTCGATCGTGTAGTAACTCGCGGTACCCTTCCATGGGCACGTCGTATGCGTGTCGCTTTCCCGGAGATACGCGTGATTGATCGCGTCCGGCGGGAAGTATTGATTGCCTTCGACGACAACACACTGATCGCTTTCGGCCAACGTCGTGCCATTCCAGATTGCCTTCATGCGGTCTCCTTACTTTTTACTCCATCGTATGAACGGTGACGGTCACGTTCGACAGCGACACCGTGCCACGGGGAGATGATACGTGCTACACTGCCGTTTATCCAAGTGGGTGGAAGGGCGTTTGTGTGCAAGGCGCAAGCAGGAAAGGAGCGCACCGTGCCGCGAGTGAACCGCTGCATCGAACTCTTCGAGCACGATCAGCCAGTCTATTATAGTGTACCGAGTGAACGGAGTCATGCGGGCGGCGTCCGGGATGCACAGACCTGGGCCGACTACATCGTCTACGATGTCGAGCACCACCCGTTCGACATGAACGCACTGCGCGCCTACATGGCCGGGCTGATCGCCGGTGGCCCGACACGCAGCGGCCATCGCACTCCCGCAGTCATCGTCACCCTACCCTTTGACGGCGTCAGCCCGGATGCCGTGCGCGCCAACTCGTGGATCATCAAGCAGGCGCTCGCCTGCGGTGTCCACGGCCTGCTACTCGTCCATGCCGAGTCGCCCGAGGCGGTGAAGACGTTCGTGGAGTACGCGCGCTATCCGTTCAACAGCATCGGTGTCGGGGCGGGGCTGGATGAGGGGCGGCGCGGGGGTGGTGGCCAGGCGGATGCTGCTGCCGTCTGGGGTGTTCCGGTGCGCGAGTATCTCGACCGCGCCGATCCGTGGCCGCTCAACCCGCACGGCGAATTGCTCCTCGGCCTGAAGATCGAGAACAAGCGCGCCCTGTCGAGTTGTGCGTTGAGCCTGAAGGTGTCCGGCATCTCCTTCGCCGAGTGGGGTCCCGGCGATATGGGCATGTCACTCGGTTTCCCCGACAACCACGATGAGCCGTACCCGCCCGCGATGGAGGATGCCCGCAGCCGCGTCCTCGCCGCCTGTATGGCAAACGACATCAAGTTCCTCAGCGGGGTCTATGAGCATAACGTGGCGATGCGCATTGACGAGGGCGTGCGCATCTGCGCCAACCGGGACGGCGAGGCAGCTGCGAAGATTGGTCGGGCATACACCAGGCGCACAATGCCCGTGTAAAAAGGATCAGCCGCAGACTGTTTGTGCTACTCCACGCGGCAACGATACAGCCCGACATCCTTGGGATCGCGCCAGATACCGCCCATCGCGGCGAGGCGGTGGGTCGTCTCCGCAGTCAGCCAGTCGTGGATTTCCGCGAGTAGGGTGGGATTTTCCGCCGTCTGCTGTACCGCCATCATCGTCATCACGTAGCGAACAATCGGCTCCGCTTCGGTGAAGACGAAGGCGTTGGAGAGGATCGTTTCCTCTACTTCGTAATAGGCGGCGCGGAGGATGCCCGGCGCATTCTCGATACTGAAGGTCGCGGACGGAAGCGGTGGAATCGGCAGGCAGAGATGGGCGAGCATGTCGTTACGCAGCGTGGCAATGTGCGGCATGCCGTGCTGGCCGTTGGTGACGGCGAAGACGGTGCCGCCGGGGCCGACGACGCGGGCAAACTCGCGGAGCGCGCTGGGGATTTCCGGGACGTGATAGAGCATATGTCGGGCCGAGATCACGTCGAACGCGCCGTCTGGGAAGGGAAGGGCGTTCGCCTCGCCTCTGAACCATTCAACCTCCAACGCTGCCGATGTCTCGGTGGCTGCCGCAATCATCGCGGCGGACTGATCCAGCCCGGCGAGTCGCCCGGTGTGGCCGTGGGCGCGCAGGTAGCGGGGGAACGCGCCGGGGCCGCAACCGACATCGAGGAGCGATTCACTTCCGACCAGGCCGAGCGCCCGGACGCATTCCGCGTCGAGATCAATCTGCCGCTCGCTGTATCGCGCATGCGTTTCGACGCGAATGCGGAGCGGGTCCGTCGTTCGATATTGCTGCTGCACTTCCCGCGTAACCATGCGCGGCTCCTTTCATGTGATGAATCCATTAACTACAGCGTTTTGCAGAAGCATTGAACCGGTGGTGGGCTTTAGCCTGCCTTTCCTTGCTGTGACAGGCTAAAGTCCGCCACCACCAATACACTATCTGCTCTAACCCGACACGCCTGGATCATGATTCTCATCGTTTTCTCATTTTCCTCTCGGCTCACTCTCATTCTCGCCGTGTATCCTCTGAAGAGGAGAGCATACTACTGCATCGCGACGAAGGGGTCGGTACCAATGGAATCACGAGCCGATGGCAGCGCGCAACTCGGCGTTCTGCTGGTCGAAGATAGCGAAACGATCATCGAGTTCCTGACGATGGGGCTGACCTATGAAGGGTTCACCGTCCATGTCGTGCGGGACGGGCGGGACGCGATGGCCGCATTCGAGCGCGTGCGGCCGCATCTCGTGCTGCTCGATGTGATGCTCCCCGGTATCGATGGTATGACGCTCTGCCGTACCCTGCGCGCCCGCAGCACGGTGGCGATCATCATGCTGACCGCGCGGGGCGAAGTCGAGGACCGCATCGAAGGGCTGGACAGCGGCGCGGATGATTATCTCCCCAAGCCCTTCAAGTTCGCCGAGTTGCTCGCCCGCATTCGCGCAGTGCTGCGCCGCCACCAAATCACGGTGGGCAGTCTCCTCGCGGTCGGCGCGCTGACGCTCGACCGCGCGACGCGAGAAGTAACGGACGCGGGCGTGCTCGTGACGCTCACCCCGCGCGAGTTCGACCTGCTCGAATACTTCATGGCGCACCCGCGCCAGGTGCTGACGCGCGATGCGATCCTCAATCGTGTCTGGGGATTCGAGCAGGCGGTGGACACGAACGTCGTTGATGTCTACGTCCGCTACCTGCGTGGCAAACTCGGCGACGACCGCCACGCGCGCATCCAGGCGGTGCGCGGCGTCGGGTATGCCTTGCAGCCATGAGGGCGATGATGCGCCGCCGCGCCTTGCCGCTGCGGGCGCGCCTTTCCCTGCTCACCGCGATCGTGCTGACGGCCGTGCTCTCCCTCTTCGGGGTCGTCCTCTACCTCAATCTCCATCGCGTCCTCCTCGACAATACCGCACAGAGCCTGCGCCTCTCCGCCGCCGCCGCGATCAGCGACAAACTGAACGGCCCCGGCCCCAAGCAGCCCAAAGGCGTGCAGGCGCTGCCCGTACCCGCGACCGCTCAGAGTAGCGCATTGCTCCCGACGGACACGAAACCGCTGACCGACCTCGCCCGCTTCCTCACGACGCGCGACACCGCCGCGCGGACGACGGACACGACCGGTGCGACGCTCGGCGACGGCCCCGCACTCGCGGAGATTGCCACCGCGAGCGCCCCGCTGCTCGACAGCGCGATCTACCGCGCCGTCGCCGCGACCAACACCGAGCGGCATCTGCAACTCCAGACGGTGGATGGCCCGGTGATGATCGAACTGATCCCGCTGACGCGCGCCACGTCGTCGCAGACAATCGGCGTGCTGCAACTGAGTACGTCGTTGCAGTCCGTCAACGATCTGCTCGCCCGCCTGCGCGTCCTGCTCGTCGTTGGCACGCTCCTCGCCCTGCTGACGACGCTCGCGCTCACCGTACCCCTCCTGCGCGGGGCGTTGCGGCCGCTCCGGCGCATGGCGATGACGAGCCGCGCCATCGCGGCGGGCGACCTCAGCCGCCGCGTCGCTGTGCCGCCCGGCGAGGATGAGTTGACCGACCTCGCGCGCGACTTCAACGCGATGGTCGGTCGCCTCGACGACGCCTTCGCCACGCAGCGCCGCTTCATCGCCGATGCATCGCACGAACTCCGCTCGCCGCTTACCGCGCTCGGCGGCGGTGTAGAGATGTTGCTGATCGGCGCGGACAATGCCGATCCGGTGGCGCACACCCGCCTCCTGCGGCTGATGGAGGGCGAGATTGCCCGGATGGGTCGCCTCGTGAATGATCTCCTGACGCTTACCCGCTTCGATGCGAACCCCGTGCATACCCTAACCATCGCGCCGGTGGACCTCGTCGCGCTCGCCCGCGCGGTCGTGGACGAGACGCGCCTCCTTGCCCCGACGCAGACGGTGATCTTCGACGCCCCACCGGGGGCAGCGATTGTCGTTTCCGGGGACATGGACCAGCTGCGACAAGTCCTTCTCAACCTCTGCGCGAACGCCCGCGCCTACACACCGTCGGGTGGGACGATCACGGTCGGCGTGTGTTATCAGGCGGGCGCTGCTATCGTCACCGTTGCGGATACTGGTCAGGGCATCCCGCCTGATGATCTCCCACGCATCTGGGACCGCTTCTACCGCGTTGATCCCGCCCGCGCGCGGAAGCCGGGGCAGCCCGGGCTTGGCCTCGGCCTCGCCATTGTGCGCGCCATCGTCGAAGCGCATGGCGGCCACGCGACAATCGCAAGCACGCCCGGCGTCGGGACGACCGTCACGCTCGCCTGGCCCGATGCGCGGATCGTCACTCCCACGCACGCGGCCTAACAACTTCCCGCACCTTTTCCCTGGTGGTGGCGGGCTTTAGCCTGCCAATCCTTGCTGTGGCAGGCTAAGAGATAGTTTCAAAATCCGACAGGAATGAACCGCCAAGACGCTAAAGACGCCAGGAAACGCGAATCAGAACCCCTTTCCCTCTTGGCGTCCTTGGCGTCTTGGCGGTTATGAAACCGTCTCTAAAGCCCGCCACCACCAACATCGTGCCGCTTGTGGCATTCTCCTCGTTTTCTCATTTTCGACGCTCCCTCCTCTCAGATGGAAATCCTATCCTCATCCATAGGCAGACCGTTGATGGGACGCGGCAGTAGGTAAAAGGAGTCTTCGCCCTCAGTGCAGTACATGACACCGAAGCGCCGATTGTCACCCGCTTTGCAACGCATACACCGATGCACGATAGGAGAACAGCAATGAAACGTCACCGTTATCCGTCAATCCATCGCACCACGCAGGAGATTCCCGTGACCACGCCGATACCAGCCCGCCGGTTCCCACGGTGGCGCCGTTGTCTCGCCGGCGGGATGCTTTGCCTGACCCTCGCCGCCGGGAGCGGCGTTGGCGCGGCGACACCGGCGAACGGCGGCGGGCCGATCCCCGTCAATGGGCTGGCAAACGCGGGCGCGACGACGACCGTGCAGAACCCCGGCGTCGTCAGTTGGGTCCATATCGGCGATCTGCACATCACGACGGCCGATCAGCAGAACTACAAGGACCTCCAGACGATTATCGCCAACACGAACCAGTACCTGAAGAACGGCGTCAACTTTGCCGTCCTGCCTGGCGACAATGCCAACGACGACACCGAGGCTGAGTACCAACTAATTAAGCAGGCGACCGATCAACTACAGGTGCCGCTCTATTCCGTCCCGGGCGATCACGACCACAAGAGCGGCCTCACGAACTACAACACGTACATGGAGCCGGTGGACTACCAGAGTTTCACGGCAGACAAATACCACTTCGTCTTCCTCGATGTGATGAGTGGCATCTCGAACGATGAGAAGACCTGGCTCACCAACGACCTCGACACGGCGGCGAAGGCCGGTCTCAAGAGCGTGATCGTCATGCATTCGTATACCGTCGCGTCCCAACTTCAGGACGTGATCCAGCGCGACAACGTGATTATGGTGGACTCCGGCCATACGCACTACAACGATGTCGCCAATGACGGGCATACCGTCTACACGGCGGGCCGGAACACCGGTCAGGTCACGGAGGGACCGGTCGGGTTCGACATGATTAACCTCGACAACGGCGTCGTCAGTTGGAAGTTCAAGCCGCTCGGCTCGTGGCCGTTCGCGATGATCACCTCGCCCTCGGACGAGCAGTTGATGATTGACGGCACGCAGGTCGTCCACGGCGCGACGGACATCCGCGCGAAGATATGGGACGACAAGGGCGTCGCGTCGGCGACAATGACGATTGATAACGGTACGCCGATCCCGATGCAGCAGATCGGCACGACGCAGATGTGGAGCGTCCCGTGGGACTCGACGGCTGCGGGTAATGGCGAGCATCACCTGACGCTCAACGTCAAGGGCGCGGGCGGCAACACGACAGAAGACCAGATCACCGTCCTCGCCAATCAGTCCGGCACGGCCCAACTGCCGCAGCGTACCTTTGGCCCGACCGGCAACTCGCTCGGTGCGTATGCAGAGAAGGGCCTGCTCGGTAACCACACCGCTGCTGCGGGTGGCAAGGGCGCGCCAGGTGGCGCTGCCTGCCCGCCGACGGCGAATGCAGCGACCGGGGCAGCGACGGCGACATCCGGCACGCCAGCCGCGAACACCGGCACGGCGCCATCGGCATCAGCAGCGAGTGGCTCCCCAGCGGCGGGTAGCCAGATGGCAAACAGTCAGCCTGCAGCCAATTGCGCCCCGGCGGGGGCCGGTGGCAAGGGCGCTCCGGGCGGCAAAGGCGCTCCGGGTGGCGCCGGTGGGACACAGCCCGGCAATACCGGCACGGCTCCGAGCGCGGGCGCCGCGACGGGAACGCCGGGTACGACGGTTTCGCCCACCGGCAACGGCGCACAGCCTGCGGCCGGTAATGGCACAACCAACCAACCCGGCGCAATGCCCCCCGCGAATACCGGTGCGAGCGGCCAATCGGGCCACGGCGGCAAGGGACGTGGCCCGAAGGGGATGCCCCCCAGTGCCAGCACTCAGCCAGGCACGAGCGCCCAACCGAGCGCTCCTGCCATGCCCGCTGCGCCCAATGCGAGTAACCCGGCGCCGAACAGTGGCACGCAGCCCGGTCAGATCCCCGCCACCGGCGGCAAAGGCGCCCCCGGTGCGAAGGGACACGGCGCGGCGACCGTCACCGCAGTCAACGGTAATCAGGTGACGGTGAAGTACGCGGACGGCACAACGCAGACAGTCGCGGTCGCGCCGAGCACACAGATCATCAAGGAGGTGACGGCGAGCACGGCGGACCTGAAGCCGGGTGAGACGGTGGCAATCGGTGGCGTCAGTGGGACGGGCGATGGGCAGAACGCCGCCACAATCGAAATCCCGCTCCCGACGACGAGCACCGCAGCCCCGGCCATCAATACTCCCGTACCAACCCCGTAATCGTTCTCGACCGACCGGCGCATACGCGCCGGTCGGCTTTCTCTCTTGTCAATACATGGCCGCGTGGGAATACTCAGCCCGCGCGGCAGTGTTTGTGTTTCCGGCCATAGTACGGAATGATACGCTGTGCGGTTGACTCGTTCGCGTAATCGCACGGCGAAAGGAAGTGGACATGCGGGTCACTGCGTCGGTCGGTCGCACATGAATCTTTTTTTGAGCGCGGCGGTATTCCTGCTCACCCTGGCGCTCATCTTTCTGCGCCCCAGGGGGATGAGCGAAGCGACCGGGGCATCCATCGGGGCTGTCGCGATGCTTGCGCTCCGCCTCACGACGCCGGGAGACTTCGCGCGCATCCTCGCGGAGACTGCGAATGTTCTGCTCTTTCTGCTCGGCATGATGCTCGTCACGGGCGTCGTGGAGCATGCGGGCGTCTTCGACGCGCTCGCGGTGCGGGCCGCCCGTCTGTCGCGCGGGGACGGGCGGCTCCTCCTCCTCAATGTCTTCCTGCTCGGCACGCTCGTGACGGCCTTTCTCTCGCTCGATGTGACGATCATCGTTGTGACGCCGATTGTCTACGCGCTGACGGAACGGCTGGAGGTCGAACCGCTCCCGTATCTCTTCGCCTGCGCCTTTGTCGCCAACACAGCATCGCTCTTTCTGCCGATCTCCAATCTGACGAATATCCTGATTTACGATCTCCTCCATCTCTCCTTTGTGCAGTTCGCCAAGGTGATGTTCCTGCCAAACCTCGCCGCACTCGCCGTCAATATCGGCGTCTTCTTCGTCATTTTCCGCCACCAGCTGCCGCGCCGGTTCGCGACGACGGCGCTGACCGACGACGATCCCCCCCCCGGATTCGCGATCGCCGCCATCGGTCTCTGCCTGGTTCTGGTGGGTTTGCTCGCCTTCGGCCTACTCGCCCTGCCTCTCGCTATCCCCGCGTGCGTCGGTGCGGTCGTTCTCACGATCATCGCAGCGACGCGGCGTATCGTGACGAGGCGCGACCTTGTGGGGAGCGTCAGTTGGTCGCTCTTCCCCTTCGTGGTCGCGATGTTCACGGTGGTGCGCGGGCTGGAGCGCGCGTGGCTCCCGCACCTTCCCACACTCCCGAGTGGGCGGGGTTTGGGCACGCTGCTCGTCATTGCCTTCGGCACAGGCATCGGCGCGAATATCGTCAACAATGTGCCGATGATCGCGGCAATGATTACCCTGCTGCGTGCGGTCGCGACACCGGTGCCCGATCATCTTGCCTTCGCCACGCTGATCGGCACGAATATTGGGCCGAGTATCCTCACCTTCGGCTCGCTGGCGACGATGCTCTGGTTAGCGATCGTCCGCAAGCGCGGCGTTGCGGTGAGCGCCCGCACGTACCTGCGTATCGGCCTCATTACCACTCCACCAATGCTCCTCGCGGCGACGGCGACGCTCTGGCTCGTACTTCGCGGTTTCTAATACTCTTTCTCGATAGACATGTCGTATATCCGGTTCTGTCAGTATTTCGTAGGGGCGGTTCGTGAACCGCCCTTCTCCCGTCTCGGTATACGGGTAGAGAGCGAAGACCAAGGTAATTGGGGCCGGGCGGTTCACGAACCGCCCCTACGAAGCATCATGCCATCTCTAGCGTGAAACTGTATAACACGATTTTCAATGATAGTAGCCTCCCCCCCGGCCCCTCCCCGCAATCGGGAAAGGGGTGATGCAATCGTAAAATCGAGCCTTGATTGTTTCATTTCTCCTCTCCCGCTTTGCGGGTGGGGCGGTCGGGATGGGGTCTGAACGGCTAAATGCTTCTGTGAACCGCTGTCGCGCGGTCTTTCCATTGCAATTTTTATCGTGAAAGAGGGGACCATCACCACCCTTTCCATCCATGTTCACACATCTGCACTTGACGGCGTCACATATACTGTAGTTCATCGTTACACTAGTGGGTATGGGTTTGCGTGAAAGTTCGTCGTCAGTGATTGCAGGGAATGTTCTTCATCCTTCATCGCGGCGGCCTATCGGCCCACACTTCGGCGATGTAGGGAGGGAAGGGGACGTATGACGATGACGGAGACTGCATGGATGGATCAGGAACGCACCTCGTTCGCGCCCTCCATTCCCGCATATGTGCTGCCGGACGATCCGTACGTGCCGACGTATGCGGACCCGTACGCCGCTAACCGTCCGGCGCCGTTGCTCGTGCGCTGGCTCGTGCCGCGCGACGCCGCGACCCGCGCGGCGTGGCGACTAAGAGCTTATCCGGAAACCCGGATAGACTTGGAGAAGAGTAGTTGCGCACACGCCAGATGCACAAATGCCAGGTAGTTCTCCACTTTCTTCTCCCACCGCACGAGCAGGCGGCGCGAGCGGTTCA
>JAABUJ010003241.1_pt1 | contig 18557 bp, 21 predicted proteins | sample 5559131 | NCBI WGS metagenome assembly JAABUJ01 (sample SAMN10711875, study PRJNA513366) | rock metagenome | isolation source: Antarctica rocks | place: Antarctica: Victoria Land, Mt New Zealand nord | collected 2016-01-07 | reverse complement strand
TGTTGCTGGAGGGGGCAGGTCTGGGGGGAGGGGAGAAGGAGGGTGAAAGAGGGAGGGAAGAGAGTGGGAAGGTAGGTACCGGCGCCGCCGCGGCCGTAGGAGATGCGCGTTGAGTCTGAGGCTGCGTGGGTGTTGGCTGTCATGTTGTTGGGTGGTGGTGGTGGTGTTGGTGGCGATGGAGCGGTGGGTGGTGATGGGGGTTTGTGATGTGAGGTTGGGGTTTCGAGTGATGTCTGGGGTTGTTTGGAGCGGAGTGGATGGTGAAGGTGCGGTATGGTGAGGTTTTGAGTTTGGCCTTGGGTGCTACTGCTAGAGTCGGATTGAATTTTTCGTAGCGTGGGTGCGGCAGCTAGGTAGGGCGCTTGGTTTGAACCCTGAGATCGATCACCGTAGGTATCCGCTAAGAGAGCTCGGATGTAACAGGTCGACGTCGAGTGATGGATTATAGGGCGAAGAAGTAGATGAGAAAAAAGAGTACGATTTCGTACTGAACTGCTTGCTTAAGACGGACCAAATGAGAAGTCTGCTCTGAGGAAGCGGTTCAGACGCGAGAGAGAAATAGATCAGGACCTTAGATTTCTTAAATCACAGGGAACAGAAAGATGGATGGCGGTGTGATTGAAGTATGGTTCACAGAGAGGAGATGGCGTCACTTCAACGACCATTCTCATTAATGGCGGTGACACCCGCACGGCATAGCCATAACCATAACGTAACAGAAACCTCAAGGCTCCTCAAAGGCGCGCATGGGTCCAGCACATTGCGGACCTGACTGGTAGAAGAGTGACCAGCTCAGCGTCTCATAACGACTCTCAACTTTCACTTAATTATTTGTATGAGTGAGGGTATGTTTGGATGATAACGTTAGAGTAAGTGAGATTAAAGGAGAATGAAGCTTGTGGTCATCACTTAGCGGCGGGAGAACTCCTATGATTATATTGGGCTCTGTGGATGGTTGACTATCAATGGATATGAAGAAGGCCCCCGGTCATATTTTTCATGAGGATACACAATTAGTTCACAGGATTGAAAGGTCGGCTTGGTCAAGGGCTTCGCAGACTGGGGAATGCAGGAATGATGGTGATGGTGATGCTATGGTGATTAGATTTGCGGAAGCGAGGCCAATGAGGTGTACGAGAGTTGCACCAAATGCGCGAAAGGCGCTATTACGCCGTACAAGAGCTTCATTCTTTTCTCTAAGCTTTGCTCGAGTACTGCTGCGAAAGCATACCCTACTGGCACTTTCGCGCTTCTACGTGCAACCCTTGGCCGAACAGCGTCGTCTATCGGGCTGATCAAGGCCAGTCCTTTGAAACTCGTCCCATACACCATGCAATCCCTCACCATCCTTTACGGTCCAGATCATGACACTATCTCCTCCGTCTCTTCCACAATCTCCTCCACAATCTCCTCGACCACCGCGTCTTGTTCACCATCCGCCTGCTTCTCCGCCTCAGCCTCCTCCGGATCCTCTGGCAGGCCAAGCTCCTTCCGCTCGTCCCGGAGATCCTCCTGTTCCCTCTCCCTCCAAGCCAGCCACTCGTTCAGCAATCGGTTGCGTTGCTCGACGATGGCCGAGTTGGCGATGTCGACGGCATATTTGTCTTCCTCGTCAAAGTCTTTGCTGTACTCGCGAAGATTCTTTCGGATCTGTTTTTGCTCTTCTTTGGAGAGGAGCGTTAGGGGGCGAGGGCGCCATAGGAGCTGTTTGAACTTCTCAATATGCTCTTCGCGTAGTAATTCGCCTTTGAAGTCGTAGAGGTGATAGCCGTTTTCCATCTGTACTCAGAATTAGCTAGTATGATACATGTAAGAATATACGTCAACTACCGAGTGCTTCCACATGCTAGCGCTTGTCGCCACGTACCGACCGGTGGGGTCCCAGTCAATGTCCGTGACTCCGTAATGGTCTGCTGTATTCATGAGCTGTAGATTGGCGGTCAGATCTTTATCGCTTTCCAGCTTTTCGCCTTCAAAGTCAAGATCCCAAAAGTCAAGGTCGAAACTTTGCTGCGAATGAACCGTGGCAACGATGACAAAGCGTCCTTTTGGCGACCAATAGATGGCGTTGCTGTTCTTCTTGTCGACTGTCCGTATGTGTTTGAAGTTTCCGACGCCTACCGCCTTGATTTTCTCGGGGCAGAAGAACGAAACCGATGTCTTTGGTGGTACGGCGGTTGCGACGAGAACTTCTCCGGTTGTGATTAGTACGAATCGGTCACCTTTGGGCTCCCAAGCGAAATTGATGACAGTGTCTTTGATCGAGTCAACAACCTCAACCGGAACGCCTTTTTCCCGTACTCGGAAGATCTCGAGGTTTGTGGCGAGTGATTTCTTTGATTTGGAGTGCCTATCAACCTTCACACAGACGTATGCGGCTTGCGATTGCCAATGTAACTTGGCATCCGAGACGTTGAACAGATTTCTTGTGCGGACAACTTCCTTTGACGGAATGCTCATAAGTCCCACTTTTGCCGGATTGCTGCCAATCTCGGGAGTCCAGTAGCAGAAAAGCTGCTCATACGTCTTGATCCCATCTCGTTGGGGACTTGCAGGAGCCCACTCAAAGTCCTTGACACCTTCAATCTTGATTGATGTCTTGTCCAGCAAGTTCATTCTGGGCAATTCGTAAACAGAGATGGACTGGCCTTCCAACATCCGAGCAACATATTTGTCATCCGCAGACCACTTGAATGCTGGCCATGCAATCTTCTTCTTGACCGGTTGGCCAGTTTCGTCCACAGTTGGACCCGGAATATCATGTGTTTGGAAGGAGCGTAGAACTTTGCCGGTGGCGACATCCCAGATGATATAATTCTTCCCATCTTCCTCCACTGTAAATATAGGATGACCCTCTTCAACTTGTATCGGTTTAAAAGACCATGTCGTCAGGTACTTTTCGCCGGGAGAGAAATCAGCCATATTGACGAAGGGATGAGCAAAACGTTTCTGTCGCTGCCATGACGGACCTCCCCAGAGCTGTACACCCTGCGCGTGCATTGATGTAAGATATGTACCCAAAGGCGACCATTGCACAAATGACTCGGTCCAGTGTTGGCGATCGACAATATTCTCCGGGGGATCTCTCTTCTTGTTCCAGAACACACCCACGCTTTCTCCTCGGTACATCACAAGTTGATCTCGTCCACTTGGATCACCCAACCACCACCGAAGATGTTCTTTTTCACCAAAGGGCTCGATGTAAGGTGGCTGATACTCGTCATCAATACGACCTTCACGCCCATATCGATCGATGTCGGTCAGCTTGTTGACGGCAAGTGTGTGCTTCTTGTCGAGCGCGGTGCCATGTAAGGCTTTGGTAGCAGCAATCGCTTGCTCCGGAGTTTGATACTCCACGAAAGCGAACCTAGACTGGGATTTAGCCGAAATTTCGTAACATGATTGTTCCATTCTTCACCCTTCGGACATCTTCTGGTCGTTTAAAGGCATGAATATGGACTCCTCCTTCGTCTTCCCCACGGTGTTGAGCTTGCGCAGTAGGAATTTGACCAGCTTCTGTTTGCTGTCCTGGGGCACTATAGGGAGACCATCGATAACCACGAACGCGTCCAAGCCTTCCTCCAAGCGGACTTCATATTGTTCCCTGAGATCTATAGGATACATGTCAGTATCCATATCTCCTACGCGCGACGGCCTGCACGAACCAGAAAAGTCAATTTCCTCGTCCTCCTCGTCGTACGAGTCCCCGTCCCGAAGAGTATCAAAGCTTGGTGCCATATTGCCGGGTTGTCAATGTCCTGCGGTAGATCTGGTTGGTGTGCAGAGACACGAAGGATTGACTGGTGCCAGTATAAGTTTAGGTGCTGTACATGTATCAATTCTGTCTGCACGAGGGTCAACAATTTCGACGTTGTAAGTTTTGTGCTCGGCAGGGTAGTCTCGCTTACTGTAGTTTAGTCAGCAATCAAGGCTGTGGGAGGAACCGTGACTAAGGTAAGCGAGAACGGACCATTAAGGTTAGTCCCAATTGTTATCTAGGTAAGGTAAGGTAGGTAAGTAAGTTATTGCCGATCTGGACCTGGACCTCTCCACATCAACATACAAATACCTTATGAGAAAATTGTAACATATCAGTGATAGAGCTTTACGAAAACCACAATCTCACCGTTATCATATACTTGACTGTCACGACCCTCACTGTGCTAGTTCTATTATCTCAAACCCATCTGCGGATACATTGGACAAGCCCAATGTGATCTATCGAGCCTACACAAGCGCCTGTCAGTCTCGAGGGCTCGCTTTTGTCGGACCATCAAACCTCACCGAACCACCTTCACTACCGTCACCACATACACTTCGAGAGGGCATTGAAGTCTGGATGAGCCGTTGGTTGACAATTCAATTGTCATTGACACGCCGATCCATTATCTAAATATGGCTTGTATGGCCTCCTGGCGCATAACAGATCAACACGGTTATTGACTGACTTCTGCACTAGTACCGCCTGAGGTCGAAGCGGCTTATGCCACCATAATCGACTCCATCCTTGCCGCCAGTGACCTGAACACAATCTCCGAGAAGCGCATCAGGAAAGGGCTCCAGCAGGCCGTCGAATATGATATCACCCCGCAAAAGGTGGGCCAAGTCACGTCCAAGTCCATGTCCGAACAATACTTATGTTATGATCAGGCCGCCATCAAAGAGCTTATCATGACCCGCTTCGACAAGTTTCATGCCGAGAAGACCCAATCGCCGAAAGTGACAGAGGTCACGCTGCCCAAGCCGGCGACTAACGGTCATACCGTGACTGTCAAGGAAGAAGGTACAGAGTCTGTACAGCAGCCCTCTTCACCACCACCCAAGGTCCATCATGACAGAGAAGAGAAAGACGAGGAAGCACTGTCAGACGTGGTTGACGCACCGCCGAAGAAGAAGCGGAAAGCCGAGCCGTTAGATGAGGATGCATTGTTCGCAGCCAGACTACAAGCCGAAGAGAACAGCCGGGCGAGACCTACCAGAGGTGGTAGTAATAGGAAAAGCGCCATCGTCAAGAAGAAGAAGAGCCCGGTCAAGAAGAAGACGGCCAAGAAGATCAGGTCTGAAGACGACAGCGGTGTTGAAGGCTCGGGGTCTGACGTGGAAGACAAGGAAGTGAATCGGAGTGGGGGGTTCCATGTAAGTCGAAGACCGCAATATGGAGCGCCTTCCCTGAAAATGGATAGAAACCGATGGCGCTATCGGCTCCCCTGTCTGCGCTCCTGGATGGCGAGACCACAGTAAGCCGCATCTTTGAACTTGGGGTGATAGCTACTAATCGCACTAGTTGTCCCGCCCTCAGACGGTCAAAAAGATATGGGCCTACATCCGGGCCAAAGACCTCCAGGACCCCAACGACAAACGACAGATCAGATGCGACGAGGCCATGAGGGCAGTGTTCAAACAGGACAAAATCCATATGTTCACCATGAACAAGATTCTTAGCCAGAATCTCTACAACCCGGACGAGTGATCTTTGTTGGATCACAGGCCCATGTATTCATGGAAGGCCGTCGAATGCCGAAGTGGCGCCTGGCTGGGTTCAGTCACGATCATGTCTTCACGCTCACCCACTTTTTGATCTTACTCATATACATTTTGGGACCGGCGATCTGTGGGGTTGGTTCACGCGAGCGACTTGGATTACTCTTGTAGTTAGCGGAAAGCTTCGGTGTTGTTTTGCACGGGGCGGTTTGAGATATTGCAAGCGGCATTACTTACAGATCACAATATCCTTTGACGGTCTCCCCAATGACTGGAGATCTACTATGTACGAAGGCTGTTTATTAAATTCTGGGGCACCCCACCAATCTAGGCGACACTATAGGAGTAGCATAATATGTTCTTGGGGTGCCCCAGAATTTAGTAAACAGCCTTCGTAAGGTACTGTCGTTAGTAGCGTGGAATAAGCGAGCTTAGTCAGATTTACAATGACATCATCCCTCCCTCTCATTTGCGTGTCGCAAGTGCTCACATTCCTCGTTCTTAGTACGCCGGTTTGCTAGTATTGTCATGTTTGTTATCAACAAGGCAATCAGGCAATTGAACTCTGAGGTCCCCTCCCCTCTACCTCTTACTCTTAGCTACTCTTGTGATGATTTAGTCTGAATGTTCAGCCCTACGCTCTGTAATCGGATTAGCGCCATTGCTAGTTAAGGTTACCCGGTTGCACCCCCACCAGCGATAGGGTAATTCATTCAACAGCCTTTGACCGCACATTCAATCAACATGTCCGTCTTTAGATTCTTGTCCTAGGATTCTCTTAGATCTTACGAACTACAATTATCGAGTAATACGCGCTTGAGCCATGACTTCGGTGGCGGAGAGCGCAGCACCGTCGACCACCTCCGCAACTCCCGCAAGCCAGGGACAACACGTTGGTGGTGGGGGAGGCGGTCGAAGAGATGGAAGGTTTGCGTACCCCCAACGACCTGCAACCGACAGTTCTCGCCGGGGACGAAGAGGCGGGCGAGGAGGATTCCGAGGCGGTAGGCCGGGCGAAGATACACGCAGCAGGCAACCGATATCGAATGCGACAAAAGACACGACAATGTCCATATCGCCTCTTTCAGGTTTAGGTGAAGGTGGCAGCTTTGGTGCTCGCCCGACCACGGATGCCAAAAATGTAGAAGGCGGAGAAGCGGTCGAGGAAAGCGACGCTGACGTCGAAGCTGAGGTGTGCTTCATTTGTGCTTCCCCAGTGGTGCACAATTCGGTTGCGCCCTGCAATCACCGGACTTGTCATATTTGTGCTTTGAGGCTGAGGGCATTGTACAAGACGAAGGCTTGTGCGCATTGTCGAGTAAGTGGCATATCACGATCTCTTGCCAGGATTATATACTGATGACGATGTGCGGGCTAGGCAGAGTCGGAGTTTGTTATATTTACCGACAACCCCTCGAAACGATACGAGGAATTCGATGCTACCGATTTTGTAAAGCAAGAAGACACACTGGGGATCAAATATGAAAACAACGATATCTTCGAGGACACTGTTCTCTTGCTTCGGTACAACTGCCCAGATCAAGATTGTGACATTGCCTGTCTTGGCTGGCCAGATTTGCATCGCCATGTCAAGAGCGTGCATCACAAGATCATGTGTGATCTTTGTACACGGAATAAGAAAGTCTTCACTCATGAGCATGAGCTCTTTACAATCAGCGAACTTCGCAAGCACGAGAAATTTGGTGACGACAATCCTGGTGCCGTCGATCAAAGCGGATTTAAGGGTCATCCCGAGTGCGGCTTCTGTCGACAACGTTTCTACGGCGACGATGAGCTATATACACATTGCAGGGACAAACATGAGAGATGCCACATCTGCGACCGACGAAATCATGGACGGCAGCAACAGTACTTTGTCGACTACAACTCACTGGCCGAACACTTTCGAAAAGATCACTTTATATGTCTAGACCAGGAATGCTTGGAGAAGAAGTTTGTAGTATTCGAGTCGGAGATGGACCTCAAAGCACATCAGTTGGAAACACACCCGAATGGATTGTCCAAGGATGCTCGGAGGGACGCTCGTAGAGTGGATATCTCTGCATTCGATTATCGTACACCGCATCAACAAGATAGTCGGACCAGACGAGACGGCCATGGTCGGGGAAGAGGCAGAGACCCGAACGTCGAAGCGATCCCACACTCTACCGCACAGCCTCTACGTAGAGATGAGCTTGCGTATCAGAGACAGATGGCAATCCAAAGCGCTCAATCAGTCTCGACACGAACATTCGGTGGCCAACTGACTTCCATCAGCCCAGCACCACGACCTAATGCGACGAGCGCAGAGCCAACAACAATCACAGCACCACGACAGCACACCAGCACCAACGCCTCATTCCCACCAATAGATTCTCTCAACCTGGGGACTACCCCCACCTATCCAGCAAACCGGCCATCCTCTCCAATCCCAACACACGCCGTGCCTCCCCACGAGCAAGCCCGACGACTCCGCCACAACACCGTGGTCGAAAGAGCATCAAACATGCTGCGCAATGACGCGCTCAAAATCACTCAATTCCGCGACAAAGTCTCCGCCTACCGAACCTCCACCATCTCCGCCTCCCACCTCATCGACGCCTTCTTCTCCCTCTTCGACGTCCCCTCCGCCGACCTCGGCAAACTCATCAAAGAGCTCGCCGACATCTACGAAAGCGACCCCAAGCGCTCCGACCTCCTCAAAGCCTGGAACGACTGGCGCGCCGTCAACGAAGACTACCCCACCCTCCCCGGCCCCACCGGCATCCTACCGGGCTCCTCCGCGTCCGTCGTCAGCAGCGGCGGCGGCCGGCGCGTCCTCAAGCTCAAGAGCTCGACGCAGCAGTCCTCCCGCTCCGCCGTCAGCCGCCACGGCAGCTGGGGCCACGCCGCCGCCGCTAACCCCTTCCCGCCCATGGCATCCGCCGCATCGGCATCAGCCAACCGCGCTGGTCCCGGCCGCGTAGGCCCTACCCCTTGGCTCACCTCCTCCTCGCGCCCTTCGCCCGCCCCCTCGACGTCCAAACCACCCCTCCTCCCTAGACCCGCCCACGCCGCCAACGCAGACGCCTTCCCCGCCCTGCCCGCAGCGCCGAAGCCGAACACCACCATGTTCGGCTACGCGCGCGGCGCTGTCCGCTGGGACCAGAATGGCGGCACCCCGGCCGCGAACCCGTGGGCGGCTAATGGTTCCTCATCGGGCTCCGGCGCGAATCAGGGCGAAAATGATAGCGATGCGGTTGCGGAGGGGAGCGGTGGGGGAGTGGGAGAGGGTGGAGGTGGGGGTGGGAGGAGGAAGGGGAATAAGGGGAAGAAGCAGATGTTGTATCGGTTTGGGTAGGGGGGGTGGGAGGAAGGTAGCACTCTATCTCTCTCTCGCTCGCTCGCTTCGTGCGTCATGTGCGTGGGTCGCTGGCGTGGCGCATCGTAGCGCATCGGAGCGCAGCCTATCGTATGGCGCTCGTGATCTCGGGAGTCCGGTATGCAAAGCGTTCTGCACTTGTCTTGGAGGGTGTAGCTTCCCTACGTACGGAGACAGTTACTTTTGCTATTCCGTAGAGATCGCCGAGTGGCGAAGTAGGAACCCGTTTCGAGATGGTACTCGTTGATGTCGCTCTGATCTGAGTATGTTCGTGCCTTGTGACATCTGAAGCGAGCGTCGGCCGCACATGCAGGCGTCTTGTGCGCATGTGTCCGCTTGTGTCGGTTGGGGGTGGGTTCTTGGGGATGGGAGGAGGGAGAGAAGGGCGGAGAGAGGCCTTTTTGGCGGATTAGGGTGGGTGAGGGTAAGGCTTGGTGGAGGAAGTAGGGACTTTACGTGCAGAGTGGTCCGGTTCAGGATAGGATTGAGATCACTATCGTTACTTAATTGACCAAGAGCCCGAAGGCATGAGAATAACAAGTTCATTGAATATATATACTCCATAAATAAAATTTTGACCACTTTTGTATTTGTCAGCCATCGAAGAGGGTTTCTCTCTTTAGAGGGACCGTGATCCTGGCCCGCGCTTTTCTGGTTTATACGACTTATGTGATGGCTGGCTACTTGGTTGAGAGGATAAATTCATGGGTTATGGAGTGGGAGCGGGGGCGTCGCGTTGCGTTGTCTGGTGGGACTTTGAGTTGATGGCATCGGCGGCGGAGTGTGGTGACGGCTACACTGTAGGTACTGCGATTGCGTGACACACAACTGATGCGATGTCTGTCTACACGGTCGAGAGGATTGATTTAACAGGACCGAGTGACAAAATCTGGGGTTTTTGGGAGGGCTCTTTGGGCGACGGCGTGGTTGGCGCGTGGTGGAGTGCCAGTGTTGACGGCTACAGTGTAGGTGCTGCGATTGCCTGAAGAATTTTTACTGCGGTGTACGAATCTTGGAGCAAGCTGTTGATTGTCCTCTACCTATTTACTACCGGGACGTTGAGAGGACGGCGAACGAGACTGTTATCCTTTCTTTAAAATGGCCATGTCAGATGGGAACGGCCTCAACCACCTCTCCAACACTCCATCTCCAACTCGCCAGCAGTTATGCGTCTACCAGCCGAAATACACCTCCGAGTCTCCGACCGTCACTCAATTCAGCCGTTACGCCTCCTACGCCTGTCCCCTATCCAAATCACAGCCTCTCCTCCGCCACTCCGTCGAGCAACGAGAGCACCCTCAATACCCACCACGCAACCTCCCTCCTCTACGTGGGATTTTCACCAGATGTTGAGCGTTATGAGGAGAAGCCCCTTCTAAGTCGTGACATTGAAGCTCCCCTCCACGCAAAAAATTCTCCTACCATCTTTTGTGGTCGCCTCCGCTCTGACTTCCCATAGGCCTTCGGGTACTTCCTGGGGCGACAACGGCATCGCCGGTGACTTCACGACTGCATATCCTTTTTGAATACTAGGCGGACAGGCACGGTGCAAGCGTGGCGGGTCATCAGGACCGTCGCTAGCCACGGGAATATGTTGGAACACGTCGATGTCACACAGCAGCGAGTTGTATAAAGGTGACAGCTCTTCCCGCCCGTTGATAGTCCCGGTGATGTTGAGCCATGGGGAGTCGCCGGTGCCGGAGGTGAAGACGCCGATGAAACGGACATTGAGGTAAAAGCCACTATACAGGCATGGGTGTCAGTGAAGCTCGAATTGGGTCCCCTGGTGTGAAACATACATCCGTACGTTGGTGGGTATGAAATCAAAACTCCAGATTTTGAAGATGTCATCGGAAGGGTCAGAGCAGTAATATGCTGGGGATTCGCCTGGGACCTTGAGGGGGTTGGAGGTCAATGACGGATGCATTGTTGCAATTTGCTGGGTCAGTACTCTGGATGACGGCCTTGCTGCTGAGACTGCTTGAGGGAGGAAGAGCGACGCGATGCAGAGGAGAAGAGTGATCGGCTGCATCGTGTGAGATGTTTGTTCGAAGAAGAAGGGGACCAGAATGATTCAGAAATGTGGGCTCTCAGATTTACGATATTAATACAATCATCGAATACGAAATGGAACTGGGAGGCACAGAAGAGGGGGAGGCACAGGAGAGGGGGAGGCACAGAATAGAGGAGGAGGCACAGAGGAGATGAGAGAGCAGGAGACATTGATAATAATGTTGTTATATAGAGTTGTACCTACAGTAAGGTACCAGTACAGCAGTCCATATCATGCAACATGAAATAACTCAGATCTCAAATTTCAAATGTCAAACAACAGGCATGTGAGGTCACATCAGAATGTAAAGAACAGATCATTATTTCATAGAACATTATGTAAATATTAATTGTAAGCTCTTAATTAATATATTCAATAGTCTTGAAACAGTAATGTAATCTATATAATATACAGTGAAATCTTTATGAAGCAAAATCTCTGAGTAAAATCTCTATAAAGTGAGATTTCTATAAAGTAAGATCTTTAAGTAAAATCTCTATAAAGTAAGATCTTTATGAAGCAAAATCTCTGAGTAAGATCTCTATAAAGCAAGATCTCTATAGAGTAAGATCTCTGAGCAAGATCTTTATGAAGCAAAATCTTTAAATAAAGTCTCTATAAAATGAGATCTCTAAGCAAGATCTCTATAAAGTGAGATCTCTATAAAGCAAAATCTCTGAGCAAGATCTCTATAAAGTAAGATCTCTATGAAGTAAGATTTCTATAAAGCAAGATCTTTAAGCAAAATCTTTATAAAACAATATCTCTATAGAGCAAGATCTTTAAGCAAGATCTTTATTGTTATAATTATACTTTGAAAGCTATTAGATCTATATGCAGAGCATGTAGCCTCAGATATAAGATAACTAAATAAACATTAAGTTAACTTTTTAATTATTGACTTGATATTTTGATTGTTAAATTAACACTAAAGATGTTGAGTTGACTCTTTAAGAATTGATTTTCTTTTTATATAGTAAGATTGTTTTTTCTATAAAAATGATCATATTCAATAACAATCATTATTTAACATTTACTATTTATCAATTAATTCTAATATACTGAAAATCTCTTTTATATCACAAACTTTAATCTTTAAATTCTATATCAGAGAAATCTCTGATCACAATATAACATATTAAATATTTTTATAATATAAAATATAATCTTCAACACATAGAAAGTAGTCTTTATCAATACAGTTAATTTTTAGAATTTTAAAGATCTATAAGAGATAAATAATATACTGAAGATATTGATGCTGAATGTATTCAGTAAAGAACATAGAAAGTTATAAAGCTTCTTAATAAAGCTTAATTTATATATAAATTTTATTTAGAAGAAGTTCAGCTTTAATATAAATAAAGATTTATTGTTATAATATTACTATGCACTCATATCAAATCATAGTTAAACTTCTTATGCAATGATTAATAAGCAAAATATTATATAGACAGTCTTTACATACAAATCTTTTAAGTTTCTTAATTGTTAATCTTTATCAATACAAGACTTTAACATTGAAACTTTATTGAACAGCTATTGTAACATAATGTTTCACATTGTTACATATCTTACTCATCAGTCTCTTATAGATAAGAGACTCATGAATTTACAATTTTAATAACTTAATTTTTTTAAAGAGTGACAATTCATTACATTGTAATATGCAGACTAGAAATCAGCAACATGAGATAGAGTCATTCTCTGATTATATTGAGATTTAAGTAATTTTTAAAGAATAGAAATCTGCAGAGATTCAGATTGCTATTTAGACTGTAGAGAAAAAGAATTGATATTTAAATGAACAGATTTATTTAACTGAAATTAAACAAATCAATAATAAGAAAAGATAATAATTCATGAAAATCAATTGTAGATCACAAGCATTTAACATGTATAACAAGATTAATAAACTTCTAAGAGATAAAGATTCTTAAATCTTATTTAAGAAAAAATTACATATAGAATCTTCTTATACTCTTATTAACTCTTTAAATTTAATAAAGCAACATGCATTCAAAGTCTTATATGCACTTTCAATAAAATAAACTCAATAACTGAAGAACTTATTCATATATAATGAGAAATTCATCTATAAACATATTAAATTTATACACAGTACTGTGACAGTGTTCTGCTTAATTTCTGAAAACTTTTTCAATAATTACAATAAAATTCTCTTTATTATGCAGTTCTTAGCAGAAGAATCTTAAGATGCATAATTTCATCACATTAATGAAAATAAACTTCTGAATAACAAATTATAAATATTCTTTTCAGAGTTTCTGCTCAATCTCATTAAGAACTCAGTGAACTGTGAACTTAATACAGTACAGAAATACTCAGAAGTTATATAGAAATCTATTTAATTAGTTTAAACTTTTATAATATATTTTAATATGCTGAAGAATCAGCTTCTGAGCTATACAGAGAAACAGAGAATAAGTTATTTTTTTATGAAACTTTAACTGAAGATTTAAGTAGCTTTAATTAACTATTAAGATTTCTTAAAAACAAGAAAAAGCTTAATAGCTCTGATCATTAAACTAAAGATTAATTAGTAATCTGCAGATAATTATACAATTTAAAGTTACATTATTAAGAAAATTTATAAACACTATTTACATTCTTTCATTTAGACAGCAAAGTCACAGCAGAACAATTGTCTCAATTCTGAGATTATAAAATTAAGTTATTATAATAATGTAGACAAATTTTGTTTTGAAATTGATGTTAAGAAGAATAATTACTATAACTGTGAGAAATCAGATCATTTCATAAAGAACTGCAGAAATTCTTTAAAAAATCTTAATTACATTAAGATTAATATAGTTAAGACAAAAAAAGACAGAGTTTTATTGATTACATTTTAGTAACAAAAATTAGATTAAAGATCATAAAGAAATTTAATATTGTAAAGAAAGATTAAGTTTAAATTTAATTCAATTAAATCTTTATCAATGTACTGTTAAACACTGCAGTAAAGATCAATGTAATGTTTTAGTGATATGTTATTGTTCATTAATTAACATAAGTTAATGCAGAACTAAAGTAACTGTTAAGTCAGATCAGACTTAACTTTCAAAATCTAATTTGACTTATTGAGCTTAACATTGAGACTTAACTTAACTTATAATATTGTGTAATTTTCATTGTTTGTTGAGTAATTTTAGTAATTTTTACATCATTAGAAACCCCTCACAATTCTTTACAAAATGAGTCAAAAATTATAAAAATCAAATTGCTTTCAAGCTTAATGCACACAGCTAAAGTTTTGTTCAAATTCTTAAACTTTCTGTTACTATGATTGTTCACAGCTAACAAGACATGCAAAATAAGCAAAAAATCAGCTTTAAAAAAGCTTGACAGTCACTCTATGCAGAACTTTTAAGATTAGAGTTTCTGAAGAAATAACATGTTTATTGTTATGATACATATTTGATGAAGTATAAATTCATTAACAATTAAAAACAAAAGCAAACTGAAAAGTAGTTGTTCTATATTGTTAAAAGTGAGCATCACACTAATAGCATAGCTATTATGAGTTATATATTTAACACTCTTTCTAACTCACAATTGGCTCACAATTAACTCACAGATGTAAAGAGTGCATATAGATAGTAGTTTAAACTCATAACCTTTGAGCTTACTTTCTCATCATGAACTTAAATCATCAGTAAGATAATCTAGACACATATCTCTCTGAGATTTTAGACAAGTTGTAATTACTGTATTAATTTGAGCTTATAATTTGTTAAAAGTAAGCATCACACTAATAGCATAGCTATCATGAGTTATATATCTAACATATATCTTAAATAAAAATGAATTTAAACTCATTTTTGATCTCTTAGATCTGAAACAGCAATGTATTTATATTAATTGTAACTTATATACATAACATTATAAAATAAAACAAATGTCTCTAACTATTGATGAATCTAAAGTATTTATCAATAACATTCAAAATCAATTCACTATTTATGCATTGTTGATGATGTCTAAGTCAGACTCATCAACAACTGCTATATATGTTGTTGATAAAATGTTAAACTGAGTGTAAAGTCAGATCAAGTTAAAAAAAAGTGTATCTAACTTAAACTTACATTAAGGTCTGAGTCAGGTCAGATCAGATTTGTATACAGATTAATTTTACTCATATCTGTACAGATTAAACTTAAAAACTCTAAGTTAGTCATTATGAATAAGATTAGAGCTAGAGCTCAAAAATGTGAAAGCTTATTAATATATTAGTTATAATAAATTACATCTTAACTAGTCATATAGGGATAAATTACACAGTTGCAAGATATATTACTGAATAAGTTATGAAAATCATGACTTTTTGTAAAGGTGCACATTAGAAACACACATTAGTAAGCATGTGTATGTGCTTACTTAGTCAATATATATGCTTACTAAGTGCATACACATGCTTACTAAGACTATATATAACTCACAAAAAATTCATAACTTTATACAGATCAAGTCAGATTAATCTACATCTAACTTAGCTAAATAAAAGTTAGTCTGACTTAACTCAATATCTAAACTTAACTCTGACTTATGTGATCTATAAGTAACTTGCACACTCAGTCTATAAAATGTCAACACTATCTCAGCAATACAATAAATATATAGATGTGTTCTTTAAAGAAAATGCTGACAAGTTATTATCTCATTAAGATCATGATCATATCATAAAGATAAAGAGACATGAATCATTCTATAATTTACTTTATAATTTGTTAAAAACAGAGCTATAATTGCTTAAAGAATATCTAGATGATATTTTAATAAAAAAATAAATATAACATTTCATCAGTTCTGCAGAAGCATCAGTTCTGTTTGTCTTAAAAAATGAAGAGAACTTATATTTATATATTAATTACAGAGATCTTAACAAAATTATTATCAAGAACTGTCATTCTCTGTTGCTGATTAATGAGACACTTAATTATTTAAGTAAAATTAAGATATTCATTAAACTAGATTTTAAGAATGCTTATCACTGCATTAGAATTAAGAAAGACAATAAGTAAAAGATTGCATTTTATATTATGTTATAATTATTTTAAGTACATAATCATGTCATTTAGACTGATTAATGTCTCAATAACTTTTTAAGTCTATATTAACTGAGCATTAACTGAGCTAGTTAATGTCTTTTATGTAATATATTTAAATGATATTTTAATCTATTTCAATTTTTTAAAAGAACATCAGAGTCATGTGAAACAAATTCTGAAGCAACTTCAATAATTTAAACTGTATACAAATTTAAAGAAGTGCACTTTTTATATTATACAGATAAATTTTTTTAAGTTTATTATCTTCATTACTGATGTTTTGATGAATCAACAACAGATTGAAATCATAAAGAAATGATCAGTATTTAGAAGTTATTGTGAGATATAAATATTTTTAAAATTTGCAAACTTTTATCATCACTTTATACAGAGCTATTCTAAGATCACTGTTTCTTTAATTAATCTGTTAAAAGACAGCAAAAATAATAAGAAGATAGATGTCTTTAAGTAATTATAAATGATAATGTAAGCATTTTGCAAGCTTTGTAATATCTTTACATAAATGTTTATTCTAATGCACTTTAACTCAGAGCTAAAAGCTCAAATTGAAACTGATGTCTTAATAGTTAAGCTAATAAATATTTATTTACAGCTTTAAATAAATGCTCAATGACATTCTATTATCTTCTAATTAAGAAAGTTAAATCTGACTAAAACACACTATGAAACTTATGATTAAGAATTGTTGACAATTGTAAAGATATTTAAATACTGATGACACTATCTTAAGAGTAGTCATTATCTCATTAAGGTATTCATGAATCACAATAATTTATGAGAATTTATAAATGTGAAATCATTAAATAGAAGACAAGCACACTGAGTTATGAGATTAGCTGCTTATGATTTCATAATTATACATTAATTAAAGAAAATAAATCTCATTAATGCATCATCAAGATACTCTGACTACAAAGTTAAGAAGAACATAAACAGATTGCTGTTAACATTGCAATGAAAGCTGATTACATTATCTTAAAAGTTAAAATTAAGCATTACTACTTTAATTAATCAGATCAATGCTTAAAACTTAAATCTGCAAATTATGCTGATCATTTTATTAAAAGAATATCAATTAAATACTTAGACTGAAGATCATGACTGTTAAGAATAAGTTAATAGAAGATTTAGAGAGTCTTTATTTAGAAATAAATTGAAGAATAATGATTATATATTTAATTTATCTATATACAATGTAATAGAAGAGCTGCTTAACTCTATTGCTAAAATTACTGATTGTGAACAGTTCATTTTATGTGCATTAATTTAAAAAGTGATTGACAACAAAACAGTACATAACAAAAAACAATTATTCTTTCTTAAATTTATTTATCTCTTGCAGAACACTGATGTTTTAACAGTAAAGATGTAATAAGATTTGAAATTATAGAGTAACTGCAGTTATTAAGACATTAATGATAGTTTATGAATGTTTAATTTCACTGAACTACTTCATCACAAAAATAAGATATACATATTATTTAACAAAGTCATTAAGAATGAGTTCATGAAGCTGCATCATGATAATGTTTTAGCAGAACATTATAAAGTAAATAAAACAATTAATTTGTTGTTTAGAAAGTATTATTAAGTTAATATAATAAATGACATTTAAGAATATGTTGCTTTATGTATTGTATGTCTAAGAATTCAAGTATTAAGACACTGTTCATATAACAAATTACAGTTATTGTCACTATTTACTTAATTATAAAAGAAGATAACAATGAACATAATTACTGACTTATTATTTAGCAGATAAGAGACTGATGTTTATGACTTTATATTGATAATTATAAATCATCTTACAAAGATGATCTGATATATCTCTGTTATTAAGAAACTCACTGCAATTGAGTTAGCTGACATATATATTAAATAAATTATATGCTGCTATAAAGAACTCAGAGATATTGTCTCAGACTGAGAATCAATTTTTATTAATATATATTGATTTAAATTTTGTTATTAACTTCAAATGAAATGAAGATTAAGCATCATCTTTTACTTACAAACTGATAATTAAATTAAAAGACAGAATTAAATTCTAAAACATTAGTGAAGAACAAAACAATTAAGTATTCTTTTTGTTAATGACAAAGTTTGTGTATGCAAATAGAAAACATACAACAATTAGTTAAACATTGTTTAAGACATTAATGAGCTATCATTTAAGAATTGCTCAATACATTGAGAACAATGTCTATAAAGAAAAGATGTCAGCAGTGAAAGATTGAGTACAGCAAATAAAGAAAATCTGTATTACAATAATAAAGTGATGACAAGTCACTGTAAAAGTATAAGTTAAGTACTTTAACAAAAATTATATTCAAAAAAGCTACAATGTCAACAATCTGATGCTATTGTTCATTAAGAACTTAAAGCAATATAAATTAAGTAAGAAATTGTTGCATAAATTTATTAAGTCTTTTTGAATTGTCAATCTTATTAATAAATAAGCATATCAACTGATTCTGTCTGTTCACTACAGAATTCATAATATATTCTATGTTTCATATTTAAAGTTTCATAAATACTGTCTAAACAATAATTCTTTGTCAGAACTGCT
>JAABUJ010003240.1_pt1 | contig 18560 bp, 18 predicted proteins | sample 5559131 | NCBI WGS metagenome assembly JAABUJ01 (sample SAMN10711875, study PRJNA513366) | rock metagenome | isolation source: Antarctica rocks | place: Antarctica: Victoria Land, Mt New Zealand nord | collected 2016-01-07 | reverse complement strand
CTGCCTATGAGCCGACGCGCGCCTGGTTGCGCAAGTGGTTTGCTTGAGCCGTGTGCCGGTAACCTGGCACGCACGGTTCTGAGGGGGGAGGGGCATAGCGATATGCCTCTCCTACCCGACTCATGCCGGAACACATGACACGGATGACGCTTCCGCTACCGTCGCGGCTCACTCCGCTATGCCTGCTACCTTCTCCGCATGACCGGTGGCCGATGCATGGGACGCATGATGGCGGATCCACCGGAGCTATTGCCGATCTTGGCGCATTGGATCGTTATGCACCAGCGTCCCGACCGAGTAGGCAGCCCATTGATGGCGCCCGGTCACTTCTCGGTCAACCGTTAGCATGTCTATACGAGTGATGGGCGCCGTTACCTTGCACGCCGGCATGCGGTCTTCACGGTGTGTCTGCAGGCCGTCCTGCCGCTGTAGGATTGGCCGTCTTCAGGGCCGCTGTCAGGGCCGCCGGCGTCGGGTTGCCGATGAACAGGATACGCCCGTTCAGGACATAAGACGGAACGGCGACAAGGCCCGGCGGCGCCTGCGTGCCCGGCGCACTCAGATCGACCACGCGCACGTCCAGGGCGGGGTCGTGGGCAGCGATCGTGGCGGCCAGGGTCCGGGCGCGGGCGCACCCGAAACAGTGCGGCGTGACCAGGATCTCGAGGACGGCCGGCGGGTGAACGTGGGCCATTTGATCACCTCCGTTCTGGGCCGCCCCAGAGACCGGCGCAGCCGACCGTCCACGCCCGAGGGGCGACGCGGCCACGCCACGCCCCACCAGCGTGTCCCCTGTATCGCCCGTCACCATGGACAGGGCCAGCACGAGCCCGAAGACGAGATACTCTAGCGACTGCGGGCTGTCCAGCATGAGCGCGTGGCCGGGTGCGCGTGCGGCCAGCACGGCGGCGTCGAGGGCGGCCATACTCGCCGCCCCCCCGACGAACGCGACGAGCCCGACGAGCGGGCGCGCCAGGGGTGCGACGAGCGCGGCGACCAGGAGGCCCAGCAACACAGCGACCACCTCATAGAGGAGGGCGCCGGACCCCAACGCCACCAGTCCGGTGACAGGGTCAGGCGGTCGGCCGAAGGGTGGGGGCAGGGCCAGCGCGAGGAGCGGGCGCAGACAGCCCGTCTGACCCAGGCCCGCGAGCCCGAACGTACAGGCGAGCATGGCTAGGCCGGCCGTCGTCCCCGCCAGCGCGCCCCACCAGAGCCGTTGTCCCATGGCCTGTGCCTCCTGCTCGGTCCTGCCCTGTCGTCGTCCGCGCGGCGCCTCGCGCGGATTCACCTCCTAGGATAGCCGTGCAGCGCCGCCGGGGACTGTGAGCCCCGTTACAGTCAACAGAGACTGTGCTGCCCTATCCTGCCAACGCATGGTGTCGCTGCAGGCCGGACGGCCTAGTGCAGGATCAGGGGACATAGTTTGATTTGTGGGGCGCTCATCCGACCGCAGTCGGGGTAGTTTGCCATGCGACCGCAGTCGCAGGCTCGGCACTAATCAAACGACGTGCCCTGAAACAACACTAGGCAGCGCATCCGCAAGGCGCGAAGCGCGGGGGCGACGTCCTCCGGCGACGCCCAGTCCGTCCGCCGCGCTCCCACAGATCGTGCACAGTGTCGCGAGTGTAAGCGCGCTTACAGACGGCGCATACCGCGACAGCCTATGATCTATAGTGACGCGACCGATGGCGCGCCACGCACTGATTCAGCGCGGTACATCCACATAGTAGGAGGAGGCTCGTATGAAACGGTCTACCCTGGCCCTGGTGAGCGCGGGCGCGCTGGCCATTGCAGCCGTCGCCCCCGCACCCCCCGTGACCCACGCGGCCATGACGATGGGAAGCCTGACGCTGCTCAGCCCGCGGCCGGGAACGATTGTGACCAGCGCCACTGTCCCGGTCACGGTCGGGATCAAGGACTTCACCAGCACCTGCGCCACCGCCGGCAAGGCGCCGCGCGCCGGACAGGGCCACTGGCACCTGCTCCTGGACGGCGCGCTCGTCAACATGTACTGTGGGGCCAGCACCACCCTGAGCCTGCGGAACGTGGCGCCGGGCGCCCACACCGTCGAGGCGCTGCTCGCCGCCAACAACCACATGGACATGATGGGCACGGGACAGATGGCCAAGACGACGATCGTTTATCGTCCGGCGCACGCCCTGGACTCGCTCACACCTTACACGGCGCCGGGCAAGCCGACCATCCGCATCGTCTCGCCCGTCAATGGAGCGACGGTCGGCGCGCGGTTCCCGGTCACCCTCAGTTGGGCCAATTTTCGGCCTTCGTGCGACCTGCTCGGCAAGAAGAACCTGACAGGCTACGGACACTGGCACCTCAACATCGACAGCATGATGGGGCCGATGATGGGCATGGGCACGATGCTGGCCATGGGCTGCGCGCGGACGGCCACCGTCTATACGGACGAGCTCACGCCCGGCCGGCACAAGCTCTTCGCCCTCCTCGTCGATAACCAGCACGCCCCGCTGATGCCCGAGGTCGGGACATCCATCACGATCAACGTCAAGTAGGATTGAGATGACGTAGATGTCCACACTCCGTCATAGGACGGGGTGCATATTCCGGTCAGATCGGTGACGGATAGAACGGCCCAGTGCGGGCCCAAAATGGGCCTCACCACGCGTACAGGAGGTTGTCTCGGGCCTAAAACGCGCCTGCGCATCCGTCAAAATTATGACCAACATGTGTACCCCATCCTATGACGCGGTGTGGAGATGACGTAGATGTCGCCACTCCCGAGCTGGTGGCGGCGCGCCTCAATGTACCGCACGTCGACCGACCAGTATTCATGACGGTAGCGCCCGGCGAAGGGCATCGTCTTCTTGGGCTTGGGCTCTTCGCGTGGTCCTGGCACCTGGTAGAGGTGGCGATTAAGCGCCAGGATGCGGCCGCAGGTGCGCGGGCTGAGGCGGATGCCCAGGCGCTTGAGCGCGGCATGGATGCGCCACTCGCCCAGCGTCGGATTCTCCTGGAGACGGCGGACCGTCTGGACAGCACGTAGGTCCGCTTTCCGCGCTCCGGACGGGCGTGCCCGTGATTTGTCGTCCAGCCCGCGGACTCCCTTCTCGCAGGATCGTGTAGATCGTTTGGCGGCTGGTGGCGAGATACCCGGCGATGCTTGTGACCGTCCACCCCTCGCTGTGGAGTCGGATGATGGCCAGGCGCGCCTCGGCCGGGTCCGTGATCTCGTGGTAGGGCGGGTACCGCCGCCCCGTCTGCGAGGGCGACGGACCGTCGGCGAGAACCCGCTTGATCGTGTGCGGGCTGGGGCGTCGCCCGGAGGCGATGTAGCAGATGCGCGCCAACTCCTTTGGGCGCAGGGCCGGATACTCGACGGCGAGATCGACAATCAATTGCCGTAGGTGCGGCGGCAAGACCCGCCGGTCCTGGTCCCGCTCGATGGTGCGGGGCTCCGTTGTCCCGAACAGGCTGGCCATACCCACGCTATCGAAGTGGGTGGCGCGTCGGCGCAGGGTGCGCTCCGCTGCTCCCGTTTGCTTCGCCCGCTCGGCCGGCGACTGGCCGAACAGCACGATGGGACGGATTAACTCGGACGCTTCCTGTTCCGGCCACTCAGCCAGCAAGCGCAGTTGTTGCCAGTCCTCCGTTGGCTCTCGGCGCTGGCGCGTTCGGCGTGGCACGAGGCGAGACGCTCCTTGCCGCTGCCATCAACATCCAGCGACGACTCAGGGGCAGCGGTCATGGCTGGATGCTACTGCCTCACCGAAGAGTCGTCAAGCTACGGGTATGAGCCTAGGAGGCCGCTACGTAGTCGGCCAAAGATATGGCTCTCATCTGTCAAGCATGTTGGCTCTCCCGCACTCCCGATGATGCGGGCCGGGCAGTCCACACCTCGCCATGATTGACTGGTTCTGCGCCATTCTCGGTGAAGCTGATTTGGGAGCTTGGCTGGCTGTATGTGGGGGAAAGACGGCTGTGGACACTACATCTTGTGTCCTGGCCGACGGATGCGAATACCTAGCCCACTCTCTATCAACCCCTCACTGCGTCGCGGCCTCGTGGGCCTATAAAGAGGGGGGCGGCGCGCTCAAACCGGGGGCTTTGCGGTCATTTTGGTTTCACCGAGAATGGCGCAGAGCCGATTGACTTGACACATACGTGTCATGGACGGTGAGACGAAACGCGGCCACCCAACACGCCAATCAGACCGTCCGCACGCGTGGAAGGGCGGCGGGATCGACCAACTCCGCCTCGAAACCGTCTCACTGACCACGGCAAACATGTGTCAAGGCAATGGGCTCTGCGCCATTCTCGGTGAAGCTTATTTGGGGGCTTGGGTAGCTATATATGGGATAAAGACGGTTGTGGACACAACACTTCGCCACGATTACCTGGCCCTCCCGCATAAAGGGTGACAGGGTCAAGGAGAGCGAGTGGACTGATGCTGGAGGACGCTCGGCCACAATCGGCTAGTTCTGCGCCTTTCTCGGTGAAGGGAGGTGAAAGGAGAAGTTTGGGAAGTCGTAAGGTAAAATATAAATAAACGGCCTCTTCATGCGCATCATCTCGTTGCTTCCGCACCTTCGCCACATCACAGTTAACGATACACTCGTCGCCGATCACGCGATCACGCTCGTGGCTGTGACAACCCGCAAACGAGCGCAGTGCCCCCTTTGCCAATGCTGGTCGAAGCGTCCCCATTCCCGCTATGTCCGCACGATCCGGGATCTCCCCTGGGCCGGGCGCCCGGTCGTCATCCGCTTGCAGGTCCGGCGCTTCTTTTGCGACAATCCGCGCTGCACCCGGCGCATCTTCGCCGAGCGCATGCCGGACCTGGTCGCCACGCGTGGCCGCCTCACCCTCCCTTTCCGCCATTCCGTGGTCGATATCGGCCTGGCACTCGGTGCCCGTGCCGGGGCACGCCTCGCCGCTCCCCTTGGCCTGCCAATCAGTCCCCGCACCGTGTTGCGCGTCCTCCACGCCCTGCCCGAGCCGGAGGTGCCCACGCCGCGTGTGCTCGGCCTGGACGATTTCTCTTTCCGGCGGCGCCTGTCGTTCGGCACAGTGTTGGTCGACCTGGAGACGCGCCGGGTCATCGATCTGCTGCCTGATCGCTCCGTCGCGGTCGTGGCCGACTGGCTTGAGCGCCATCCGGGCGTCGAGGTTGCGGCGCGCGACCGCAACGGCAGCTACGCCGAGGGGGTGCGGCAGGGTGCGCCCGACGCCGCGCACGTCATCGACCGTTTCCACCTCATGCGCAACGTGGTCGAGGCGCTCGAACGCCTGCTATTGCGTCATGGCGAGGACCGCGAACGCGCCGCCGTGGCCCGCGCGCTGCCGGCCACCCCACGCCCGCTCGCCCCGTGGGAGCAGCGGGCGGAGGAGACGAGCCGGCGCAAGCACGCACCGCGGGTGACCGCCTATGAGCGCGTCTGGGCGATGCGTGCGCAGGGCCACGACATCGCCCACATCGCGCGGACCGTCGGGATCAGCCGCCAGACGGCGTACCGCTACCTGGCCCTGTCCCAGCCCCCCGAGCGCAAACGCACACACGAGCGCGCCCCCCACGCGATCGATCCGTATATCCCGTATCTCCGGCACTGGTGGGGTGAGGGCTGCCGTAACGCCAGCCAATTATGGCGCGAGATCCGGGCGATGGGCTACACGCAATCCAGCCGGACGTTGGCACACCTGATGACGGAGTGGCGGCGGCAGGACCCGCACGGGACGCGCAAGTTGCCGCGCCGACGTAAGGGGGAGGCGTGGACCGCGCGCCGGGTCGCCTTCCTGTTCATCGCGTCGCCGGGCGACCTGACGGCGGAGCAGGCGACCTATCTCGTCGCGCTGCGCGCCACCGCGCCGTCCCTCGCCTCCGCATACGCCCACGCCCAGGACTTCGCTTCGATGCTCCGCGGGCGACGTGGGCAACGCCTCGCTGACTGGATCGCGCGGGTCGTGGCCGGCGACTGCGCCGAGGTGCGCGCAGTCGCCACGGGGCTGCTGCCGGACAAGGAAGCGGTGAGGGCGGGTCTGACGCTCTCGTGGAGCACGGGGCCGTGTGAGGGGCACAGTCACAAAATTAAGCTGATCAAGCGCTCCATGTACGGCAAAGCCGGGTTCGCCTTGCTGCGCCAGCGCGTGCTGCGGTCGGCGGGGAGGCGCCCGTCCGCTCGCAGCACGCCCCGCCCAGCCGATCCGCTACAGATGAGGGGGAGGCCGCGTGCGGCGCTCGCCGCGTGACGAGGGTCGTCAGACGGGGGCGACGCAGGACAGGCCTGTCAGGCCGGGATCGACGGCGAAGCCATAGCGCGCGTAGAAGGGGAGGGTCCCCTCTACGGCGAAGAGCCCCACAAACGCCTTCTCTGGCGCGTGCCCCGTGAGATAGTCCATGGCGCGCCCTATGAGCAATGCGCCGACGCCGCGTCCTTGATGCGCGGGAATGACGATCACATCCTGGATGTAGAAGAAGAGGGCGCCGTCACCGACGACACGCGCCATGCCGATCACGACCTCGTCGTACAACGCCACGACGTGATACAGGGAGTTGGCCAGGGAGGCGCGCGCAGCGTCGAAATTGATGAACTCTTCCCAGCCGACGGCGCGGCAGAGGGAGCGATACTCCTCGCTATCAGGAGGGCGCTCCCAGAGTCGGTACAGGTCAGCCACGCCTTACACCTCCTCTGGCGCATCACGCTGCAAACAAACTTCTTGTACGCTGATCTCCCGTGAGCGTGCCTACACAGCCGCAACCCACTTCACCGGGAAAGGCGCAGAGCCAGGCAATGGTGGCGAAGTGTCGGCAGTCGAGTGGGATCGCGGGTACGTGGAGCCCGCAGGCCTGTTTACGCGGCGTCAGGTGGCGATGGAGGCCCGATCTGACCGTCTCTGAAGAGACAGTGACGCGTGCGTACGGCGGCCCTAGACGTGGTGTAGCCCCCGTGCATCGAGAGTGCGGGGGAGCCAGCATGTTGCGGCGAGGTTTGCCTCGCTTCCTCACCTAACGCGGTTGATCGGTCGTGGGTATTTTTTACCCGTCTCCTAAATGGCGGACGTGGTCGAGCATCATGTCGGGACTGGGACGATCCGCCGGGTTCTGACCCACATAAACCCACCGTACGCGGCCTGTGGCGTCGATAAGCACCGTCGCCGGGAGCGCGATGCCGCTCGCGACGAGGTTATAGGCCACAGTCACGTCGTCGTCGACATCCGAGAGGACAGGGAAGGGGGTGCCCGTTTCGGCAACGAGCTGGGCCGCGCGTTTGGGGCTGTCGACGCTGACCATCAGGAGCGCCACGTCCGCGTCCTTAAACTGCTGATACGCATGGGCCAACTGGCCCATCTGTTTTTTGCAGTGCGGTCACTGGACTTGCTCAGCGATCAGGTAACGCTGCTGGAAAGGCGATGTCCGGCGCCCACGTCCACATAAGGACGTCCACGCTTCTATAAAAGCGAGCCGTACGTGCTACTTTGACGCCGCGCTGGCTGTATCATGCGTCATTGTCTCTCATGTCCTATCGTTGAGTGAGCAACATGCGCTTTCCAGCAGTGTTACCTGATCGCTGAGCAAGTCCACGGTCACCACCAGCCGCGGTAGAACACCAGCAGAACCGGCTGGCGACCGCGAAAATCGCTGAGCGACACTCGCGCGCCGCCGCTCGTGGCCAGCGAAAAGTCCGGCGCTTGTGTCCCAAGGGCCAGGCCATGCGTGGGATGTCCCGGCGCCTGCTCCTGAGTCATACGACACACCTCCGTGCTGTGAGCTATCCGACGTAGTGCATGGGACATGACGAGATGAGAGGGTGCAAGATGGAGACCGTGTGTAGACTGGCTGACCCAGGACGCCTAATATTCCATCCCTCAATACGGCTGTGCATAAGACAGCCCTGCGCGAACTGAAGGCAGTGTGCCACGGCGTCTCCATCTCAGGTGGAGATGCCCCAGCGTCCATCACCAGTGACGCTCGTCATCGACGCTCGTATGTATGAAGGAAGGGAGCATCAGGGGACGGCATGCGACACGGGAATGGGGTGGCGCTGATCCCGGGGCGCTCCCATCTCCTCACGCCTCCTCGCCGGAGGCTGCCAGGACCAGAATCCCGTTGAAAACGCGATCGATGGCGAACGCGTGCGTCCGCGTGACCGTCAGACCAGCCGCTCCCAGGATCGCGCGCATCTCGTGCGCGGCGCGGCTGCGCACATGCCCCCGGTCGTAGAGGCGGATCAGCCCGTCCGTGACGCTCCCGGCCCCGACACGAGGCTGGTAGTCGACGATGGCCAGCACGCCGCCGGGACGCAGCACACGTCGCGCCTCGACGCAGGCAACGGACGGCCGCCTGAGGTAGTGGAAGATGCTGGCCATCGTGACCAGGTCGACCGACCGATCGGCGAGAGGCAGGTGGGAAGCCGTGCCGTGCCACAGGTCGACAGCGACGCCGTGCAGTGTCGCGCGCGCGACGCTCAGCATGCCGACACTGGCATCGATGCCCCACAGATGCGCCCGCGGCGCCCGCTCATGCAGGCGGGCTAGTAACGCGCCCGTCCCGCAGCCCACGTCGAGGATGGCGCGACATCGATCGACCGCGAGGTGGTCAAGCAGCACCCCATGCGTGACAGCCGTATAGTGACGCCACCGCCGCTCGTAGGTCGCGGCCCAGCGGTCGTAGGTGCGGGCCACGGCTGGGACCACGACGGCTCCGCTCTGTCCTCTGGCGTTGCCGTTCACTCAGCCTCCCCCCGTTATGCCTGTCCGCCCCGAGGCCCCGGCCAGTAAGCGCCCGATTGGGCGACTGCCCCTGCCGGATGCAGTGGGCCAGCAGGATGCGTACCGGGGCCGTGATGGCGGTGCGGTGCGGCGTCTCGACAAAGACAGCACCGCCGCGCGGTGTCCGCGCGGACCAGGGTCCCGGCGCGTGCGGCGGCCCGTCGTCGGGCCGCCGCTCTTGCACACGGGCGATCCTCCTCTGGAGGGTCATCCAATCTGGCGCGTCGTGTAGGCTCCCTTACAGTTCGTCTCTCCAGAAACGCGTACCCTGGAGACGCAGGGGTCCGGCGCGTCACGCCCTCTCGGCCCGATCACCCACTAAGGAGGCTCCCTTTTGCGTCAGGACGACATCTGGACTATACGCGTCGGCGCGGACGAGATTGAACCCCGCGCCCGGGGGCTCGGCGCCACCATCTGGAGCCAGTTGTTCCTGCGGGTCGCGTCCAGCGCGGGCCTGCTCGTCATCGGCAGCTATCTCGTCGATCTGCACGACCGGGGCGCCGGGGTCACGGGCCTCCTGGTCGGCATCCTCACGGCGCTCGTCTACGTGACGGAGTTGCTCGTCGCGCCGCTGGCCGGCGCGCTCAGTGACGCGCGTGGACGTAAAGCGTTCCTGCTGGCTGGGCCGGCGCTCTCGGCCCTGGCCGTGTTGCTGATCCCGCTGGGCTCCCTGGGCGCGGCGCATCCCCCACTCGCGCTCGTGCTGGTCCTGGTGGGCGCCGCGCGCCTCATCGAGGGTCTGGGCTCCGCCCTGACCGTCCCGGCGACGCTGGGCTTCCTGGCCGAGGGCACCGACGATCGCCCGCTCCAGCGCGGGCGGCAGATGAGCCTCTTCGAGCTGGCCTCCTCTGGTGGCCTGGCCCTCGGCGCCGTGCTCGGCCCCCTCCTCTGGCAGCGTCTGCATCTGTCCGCCTTCGTCGTGTTGGCCGCGCTGTACGTCGGCGCGAGCGCGGTCGTGTCGCGCGTCCACGAGGCGCCGCGCGGCGAGAGGTATGGCGCCAGCATCGACCCGCGCCGGGTATTCGCCATCCTGGCGCGGCGACGGCTCGCCCTCTTCATGCCCGCCTGGATCGCCGTCAACGCGATTGTGGGCGTGTGGGTCACCGCGCAGATCGCATTCGTCCTGACGGCGCGTCTGCATGTACCCGGCCAGCGCTTTGTCGGCAGCCTGCACGGCCATCCCAGCCAATTGAGCGAGGTGCTGGCCGGCTACGTCCTGTGGTTCAGCCTATGTGTCGTCGTGTGGGCTATCGCGCTGGGGCGCCTGCCGCGCCTGCCGACCCTTTTGGTGACGGTCTTTGGCTCGGTCGTCGCCAGCGTCGCGCTCATCGCGCTCAACCACGGCGCGGCGCCCGCCGCGTTTATTCCTCTCGTGCTGCTGGGCGTGTTCCTGGAAGCGGGCTTCACGCCGGCGGCGCTGGCGTATCTGGCCGATGCGTCGCGCGCCGTCGCCCGTGACCGTGGCCTCCTGATGGGCCTGTACTCGGTCATCCTGGGGGCGGGCCAGTTGATCGGCGCCGTGCTCGGCGGTGTCTTCGCACAGGCCGCCTATTTCGATGGGCTGGCGTCTCTCACCATCCTGCTCGCCATCGTCGCCATGGGAGCGGTGACGGGGCTACTGGTCACCGAGCGTCGCCACCAGCGCCGTGCGCCGCCGGTCCACCCGTGAGTTCCTACACATTGAACAGCGGCGCGTAGGTGGCGAGTTGCGCCAGGCGGCCGCTCAGGATGAGCGCGCCCGTCACCACCATGATCGCGCCGCCCAGGATCGAGATGGGGCCGGTATAGCGGTTGATACGCCGCACGAGCGGAGCCGCCCGGTCGATGACCAGGCCGACCAGGATGAAGGGGACACCCAAGCCCAGCGCGTAGACGAGCAACAGCAGGACACCCTGGGCCAGGGTCGCGCCGGCCGCGGCCAGGGCCAGGATCGATCCCAGGATTGGCCCGATGCAGGGTGACCAGCCGGCCCCGAAGGCCGCGCCCACGAGGGCCGACCGCAGAAGGGCCGGCTCGCTCCCCGCCACGTGCGCGCGCCGCTCCTGGAACAGGACGGAGAGGGGCACGAGTCGGGCCAGGAACAGACCGAAGAGGATGAGCATGATTCCTGCCACGCGCTCCAGGAGTAGCTTGTGGCCGGCCAGGACGACGCCGACGCTACTGGCGGCGGCGCCCAGGAGCGCGAAGATGAGCGCGAAGCCCAGCACGAAGAAGAGGGCGTGCGCGGTGACCCGCCAGCGCGCCGCGCTCTCCTGTTGGACCTCTCGGGCCGTCGTCCCGGCGATGTACGACAGGTAGCCGGGCACGAGGGGGAAGACACACGGCGAGAGGAACGACACCACGCCAGCGCCGAACGCGGCGATGACGCCGAGGTGTGTGATGGCCATCAGCACGTCCTTTCTCCGACGCGACAGCGCTAGAGCAGGCTCGTGAGGGCGTGCTGGAAATCGGCGTAGGCCAGCGGGCCGGTGGTGCGGGCGGTGATGCGCCCGGTGCGGTCGATGAACAGCGTCGTGGGCGTGCCCTGCACGCCGTATGCGCGGACGACCGCTTGCGGCTGGTCGATCAAGAGCGTGGCCGGCAGATGATGGCCGCCTTGCCACTGCTGGACAAGCGCGGGCGGCTCTCCCCAGGCATCCACGGCGAGCACGCGCACACCTCGTGGCGCGTAGGCCGCCACGGCGCGCGCGAAGTCGGGATACTCGGCGGCGCAACTCGTGCAGCCGACGGCCCAGAAGTGAAGCAGGACCGGATGCCCCCGGAAATCGGCCAGGCTCACGCGCTGCCCCCGCAGGTTGGACAACGTGAAGGGCGGAGCGCACTGCCCGACGCCCAGTCCCGTCGACGCCGCGGTCGTCGCGCAGGCGGCCGCGACGGAGGCGGGCGACGGCCGCGTAAGCAGCACCGTCGCCGCGAGCAGGGCGACCACGGCCACGCCGGCGATCGTGAGGCCGAGCCGGGGGCGTCGTCGAGGGGCGGCGCCCGGACTAGGTCGCGCTGCCGCCGAACGATGCGGGTCAGATGGAGACTGGTGTGCTGTCGTCGCCCGTCGTGTCATCTCTCGCTCCTGTCTTTCTCGCCATGATCGCCGCCGCGCGTTGGCCCGCCCCGACCGCCGGCGGGCGCGTCACGCGTCAGCACGCGCGCCATGCCCGCTTTCGTCGCCATGGCTATCCCGCGTCGAATAGATCCACTGTAGCAGAGGGGCCTTGTTCGTGACTGTGAGCGCGCTTACAGTCACGGCGCCCTTGTATCTGCGATCCTGAGACGAGCATAATGAGGATGCCCCGGCCGTTGTCCCAGACCGACGGCCGGCCTGGAACACAAGAGACAAGAGAAAGGACACAGGCTTATGGATCCTCTCGTGGGTGTCGTCCTCGTAATGGTCGCCCTCGCGGCCGGCGTGCTGGCGCGCGTTGGCGCCCCTCCCTGGACCCGTGGCGCGCACGGACACGGGGATGGCCGCGACGACCAGGCGCGCCTCCAACCCATCGCCGATACCGCCGCCCTGGACCCGCTCTTCGCCGCTGGGCGCGCCGCGCCGGCGGTCCTGTTCTTGCACGATCCAGGCTGCCCGATCAGCCGCGCCGCCTACCGTCAGATGATGCGCCTGGACCATGACATCCCACTCATCGACGTCCGGCGCGCGCACGGCCTCTCGCGTGACGTGGAGGAACGGACCGGCGTGCGCCACGAGTCGCCGCAGGTCATTGTGCTGCGCCAGGGCCGCGCCGTCTGGTCCACGTCGCACCACGGCATCACGACGCGGGCCGTCGCGGACGCGCTGCGCCAGGCGTGCGGGGAGGCCTCATGAGGGCGCCTGTGATGGTGGCTCATGGAGGTGGAGAGGGAATCCCGTGACGCGCCATGACTATGACCTGGTGATCGTGGGCGGCGGCTCGGCCGGGCAGGTCGCCGCCCCGGCGGCGGCCGCGCTTGGCGCGCGCGTAGCGCTGGTGGACCGCGAGCGCCTGGGCGGCGAATGCCTGTGGACCGGCTGCGTCCCCAGCAAGAGTCTCATCGCCAGCGCGACGGCGGCGCATCAGACGCGCCACCTGGACGCGCTGGGCCTGGACGGCGCGCTAGAGCCGGTCACCCTGGGCGCGGTGATGGACCGTGTCCAGGGCGTGATCGACAGCATCTATCGGATGGAGGACGCGGAGGCCCTGCGCCGGCGCGGCGTTGATGTCTACCTGGGTCACGCCGCCTTTCAGTCGCCGCACCGGCTGGACGTCGACGGCCACTCTTTGTACGCCCGCGCTTTCCTGCTCTGCACCGGTTCGCGGCCCGCTACGCCGCCCATTCCCGGCCTGGAGACGGTCGACTATCTCACGAATGAGACGATCTTCGGCCTGCGCGACCTCCCCGGCCACTTGATCGTCGTGGGGGGCGGCCCGGTCGGGGTGGAGATGGCGCAGGCGTTCCGCCGCCTGGGCAGCCGGGTGACGGTCATCGCCGGAGAGCGGGGGCTGCTGCCGCGCGAGGACGCCGACGCCTCCGCCCTGCTAGCGCGCGTCTTCGTCCAGGAGGGCATCGCCGTCGAACGTACGCGACTGACGGCGGTGGAGCGCGAAGGCGCCGGCATCGTGGCGCACTATGTCGGGCCGGGTGGGGCGGGGCAGGCGCGCGGCGATCGGCTGTTCGTCGCGCTGGGGCGGCGGCCAAATGTGGCGGACCTGGACCTGGAGCGGGCGGGCGTCGCCTACGACGCGGAGAAAGGTATCACGGTCGACGCCTACCTGCGCACGAGCGCGCCGCACATCCTGGCCTGCGGCGACGTCACCGGTCCCTACCAGTTCACCCACGCCGCCGGCTTCCAGGCGGCCGCCGCCGTGCGTACCGCGCTGTTGCCCCTCGTCAAGAGCAAGGTGCGGCTCGACCCCATGCCGTGGGCCACCTTCACCGATCCCGAGGTGGCGCGCGTGGGGCTGACCGAGGCGGAGGCGCGGCGCGCGCACGGCCGGGTGCTGGCGCTGCGCCACCGTTTCGCGCACGTCGACCGCGCCGAGGCCGAAGGCCGGACAACGGGCTTTGTCAAGCTGATTGTGACACCGTGGCGCGGCACAATCCTGGGCGGCCACATCGTGGGCCCAGGGGCCGGCGAGTTGATCCAGGAAGTGACGCTGGCGATGAAACAGGGCATGAGCATCACGGCGCTCGCCGGCACGATCCATGTGTACCCGACGCTAGCGATGGCGATACAGCAGGCCGCATTGGGCTTCTACAGCCAGTCGCCGGCCGCGCGCGTGCTGCGCCGGCCCCTGCGCGCGCTGGTCCGACGGCCGCGCGCCGCCGCGGGGTCACGACGCGCCCCATGATCATTGACGACGAACGAGAGGAGAGCGTTATGGCCCAGGTCCAGGTAGAGAGCAACGCGGGTGGGAGACCGGTCCGATCCCAGGACCCGCGCCAGTCCCTGCGCGCGAATAGTGTCCGCTTCCTCGGGACAGTCGGCAGCGCGGTCGGTATCCAGGCGCCGACCGGTGGGGTCACCTTCCTGCCCGCCCTGATGGCCGGCGTCGTCGGCGCGGCCGGTCCCCTCGCGTTCGGACTGGCGATCGTGGCCATGCTCTTCGTGGCCTATGCCTTCATCACCTTCACGCGCGACTCCTCCTCGACCGGCTCTGTCTACGTCTACAATGGCCGGGCCATGGGACCGGCCTACGGGTTCCTCTCGGTATGGGCGCTCATCGGCGTGTACATCGCGTACGCGTCCTCGGTCTATTGCAGCAATGCCAACATCCTCGGCGCCCTGCTCCAGACCGGCGGCCTGCGCCTGCCGTGGCCGCTGCTGGCCGCGGGCTTGTGGCTGCTCACCATCGCCCTGGCCTATCGCTCCATCGCCGTCTCGGCCACGCTCATCGTCGCCCTGGAAGGTCTCTCCCTCGCGCTCGTCGCCGTCGTGGCGGTCGCCGTCATCGCCCAGGGGGGCTACCACGGGCACGGCGTCGCCGCCACGCGGTTGCTCCCGCCCGGGCTGGGCCTGTCTACCCTGGGACTGGGTGTCGTGTTTGCCTTCACCGGCTTCTCCGGGTTCGAGGTGGCGGCGACCCTGGGCGAGGAGGCGCGCCATCCCCAGCGCGTGATCTCGCTCTCGCTCGTGACCGCGCTGCTCGTCTCCGGGGGCGTCTACACGCTGATGTCCTGGGTCGAGACGGTCGGCTTCGCCAGCGCGACGGCGCTGAGCCAAGCGAGTGTGCCCCTGGTCGATGTGGCGCGGCTCTACGTGTCGCCGGCAATGGGTACGGCTGTGAACGTGGCTGCCCTCATTAGCGGCTTTGGCGCGCAGCTCGCGACCGTTAACGGCGCCACGCGCCTGCTCTTCGCGCTGGGCCGCGACGGCGTGGGGCCACGCTGGCTTGCGCGCACCCACCCAGCCCAACGCTCGCCAATCGGTGCGCTCGGTGTCGTCGCCATCGTGTCCGTCGCGGCGTTCCTCCCCCTCGTGGCCGGGACGGCGCTCGACGCGTTCTTCTACCTGTCGACCTACGGGGCGGACCTGATCATCGTCGTGTATCTGCTGACCGTGATCGCTGCGTTCGTCCAGACGTTGCGGCGGCGCCATCGTCCGGGACAGGCGGTGATCTTACTGGTCGGTATCCTCGTGATGGGCTACGTCCTGAAGAGCACCGTCTATCCGATCCCCGCGTATCCCTTCAACCTGTGCATGGACGCGGCGGGCGTCACGCTGGCCGTGGGCGCGGCCCTACTGCTCTGGCCGCGGTTGCGGCATGCCCTGCGGACAGCGCCGCTCTTCGCCATCGATGCCGCGCCGCGCGGCGCCGGGAGGGGCGCGTGACCGAGCAAACGGGATTGACTTTGAATCCTTCGGTAGAGCCCGCGCTTGGCGTGAAACTGGCCGCGCAAGCGCGCCGCCTGGGCGCGCGGCCGTTCATCACCCTTCCTGACGGCACGCTCTCATACGCCGAGATGGACGCCCTGAGTGACCGCGTCGCGGCCGCCCTGGCCGGACGCGGTTACGCGGCAGGCGACATTGTCGCCGTCCTCTGCGGCAACAGTATCCCCCTGGTCGCCGCCTGGTTCGCCTGCGCCAAGCTCGGCGCCATCTTCATGCCCGTCAATACGCTGCTCGACGGCCCCTTGCTGGGCGCGGTCCTGGCGCACGCGGGCGCGCGCCTGGCGCTCTGCGACGCGGCGCGCTATCCCGCGTTGCGGGCGGTGCGCGCGGAGGCGCCCCGCGTCCGCGACGTCATTGTCGCCGATGGCGCCGCGCCGGCCGGCGCGACGGCGTTCACGGCGTTCCTCGCCGAGGCCACGGTTCCAGGGACCGTGATTCGGCCGGACATCGATCCCGCGCACCCGGGCAAGCTGCTCTACACGTCGGGGACGACGGGTCAGCCCAAAGGGGTGCTCTGGAGCCGGGCGTGCGAGTCGACGCATGGGGCGGCCTACGCGCGCGAGCTCCTGCCCATCGCCGAGGGCGAGGGGCTCTACACCTGCCTGCCGCTGGCACATGTCACGGCGCAGGGGACGGTGCTCGCTGCCCTATGGCGCGGGGGCCACGTCACCGTCGACGCGCGGTTCGACCCCTTCCGTTTCTGGGGGCGCACCCGCGCGGCCCACGCTCGCGCGTTCACCTTCGTCGGCACGATCCTCTCGGTCCTGGCGCAGCGCCCTCCGCGCCCGGACGACGCGGACAATCCGGTGGAGTGGGCGCTGGGCGCCGCGACCCCTGTGGGCGCGTGGCGGGCGATCGAGCGCCGCTTTGGCCTGACCATTATCGAGACGTGGGGGCAGACGGAAACGGCGTCCTGCTGGACCGCCCCGACCACCTTGCCGCAGCGGCCAGGGACGGTTGGCCGGTCATCGCCGCGCTTCGAGGCGAGACTGGTCGACGAACGGGGGCTGGAGGTAGCGCCCGGACAGGTCGGGGAGATGTGGCTGCGCCCGCGTCACCCCCATGTCATGTTTGAGGGATACCTGCGCGGAGGCGACAGCAGCGCCTGGAGCGCCGACGGGTGGTATCGCACCGGCGACCTCATGACGCGGACCGCGGAGGGCGACTACTCCTTCCAGGCGCGGCTGCGCGAGGCCATGCGGCGTCGGGGCGAGCTGATCAGCGCGCGCGCCATCGAGGAAGCCGCCCTGACCCACCCCGCCGTCCTTGAAGCGGCGGCGGTTGGGGTTCCGGCGCCGGATGGGGTGGAGGACGAGGTTAAGCTCTGCGTCGTCCCGCGCGCGGGCATGCAGCCACGGCCCGCGGAACTCTCCGCGCACCTGCGGCCATTGTTACCCGCCTTCATGCGCCCCCGCTACATCGAGCTGCGGACGGACCTGCCTAAGACCGCCTCCTCGCGTGTGCGCAAGGTCGTGTTGACGGCAGAGGGGACGGCCGCGAGCTGGGAACGGCCACGCCGGAGACGGGCGCCCGCGGCGGGCTGACGGCGGAGACCGCCGCGCGGTTGAGGCTCCGGGGCCATAGCCATCCCAGACCACTCACCCGCGCTAGCGCCTGTGACCATGTCCGCGGGAGCGGTGATCGAGCGGCGCGTAGCGCAGACCCTGGGCGGCAACGGCGCCGACCGCCGTCGCGCGCAGGGCCACGCGCATGAGGGAGCCGACCTGAGACGCCGACCCCGACGCGCCCAACGCCCGATAGAGCGCCAGCGCCTGCACGGCGCCGCTGAGCTTGCCGGCGCGCGTGGAGCCTACCGCGGCCGGATGCGGACGAGTGAAAAAGACGACGAGCCCCAGGAGGAATTGTCCGCCGAAGCGGAGAGCAATGGCCTGCTCCAGCGCGCGCTCCCGCCGCCCAGTCCGCCGGATCGCGTACAGGGCGGCCAGGGCGAGGTAAGCGTCGTACTCGCTATCCAGCAAGGCCCCGAGCGCGGTCTGCTGGCGCAAGCGCCGGGCCAGAAAACCATCCAGCATATCGGTGACGACGCCGCAGACAAGGGCGCGCCTCGGGCGCGCACAGCCGGCCAGCAGAGCCGCCGCGGCGTAGGCGCGGAGCAACGTACACTCCGTCGGCAGCGTGACGGTCGACCGCGGGGCGCGCGCGTTGGGGAGCCGGTTGAGGCCGAGATGGAGGTACAGGTCACCGTGCTGCCACAGGTACGTGAGCCAGAGGGCGCGGCCCTGTGGGGGACAGCCGAGGATGCGGGCGACGAGAGGGAGCAGGAGCGCATGGACCAGCGTCCCGCGACGCCACGAGCGCGCCAGGTCGGGATGCCTCGTGGCTGTTCGCCGCGCCACCGCGACGGAGGCCACGAGGAACGTCACCAGCGCCCGCGGGCGGAAGCGTTGCCGCGCCACGCGGGCGCGCAGCGCCTCTATGTCTGGATGCATCGACCTGCTAGCCGTGTTCCACGGGGGAGTGGGTCGCGCATCAGAAGATCAGAACGTGGAAGCCGTCGGAGATCAGGCTCCGCACGCTGGGATGATGCGCGTACTCGTCGAGGAGGGGGACACCAGCCGCTTGCACCGCGGCCTTCACCCCGAAAGCGGTCGCGCAGAAGCTGCATGCTCCCGTAATGCGGTCTTTGACCGAGTCATACAAGCGATGGGAGCGATGCCCCGGGTTGGCAAGCTCGGCTACCCACTTGGTACCCGCCCCGTCGAAGAGGAGGCGCACGTCGTCACCCCCTTCCTTACACTCCTGCACTGTGATCAGCGCGTTGACCACGCGGGCGAGGTCCGCATGCGTCTCCGTATGTCGCTGGCCATGTCTTTTGGATCTCCGGCACTTCTGGTGAGTGGGGGTGGGAGCGTCATGCTGCATGCAGCACACGTTGACGCAACAAATCAAACTTCGCACGACCATACATAGCGCGTTTGGTCGTTTTCAACTTATTTAC
>JAABUJ010003239.1_pt1 | contig 18563 bp, 17 predicted proteins | sample 5559131 | NCBI WGS metagenome assembly JAABUJ01 (sample SAMN10711875, study PRJNA513366) | rock metagenome | isolation source: Antarctica rocks | place: Antarctica: Victoria Land, Mt New Zealand nord | collected 2016-01-07 | reverse complement strand
TACGAGGCCAGGCCTACGCCCTCCCATCCAACGAAGAGCAGCAGGAAGCTCGACGACAAGACCAGCACCAGCATAAAAAACATGAACAGGTTGAGGTAGGCGAAGAAGCGCCAGAATCCATCCTCATACGCCATGTACCCGGCTGAGTAGAGGTGAATGAGAAAGCCCACGCCCGTAACTACCGCGAGCATGATCAGGGTGAGGTGATCGACCGAGAATGCAAAATTGACTTGGAAGCCGGTGATGGCAATCCACGGACGCGAGACCACTCCAATCGCCAGCGGTGAGCCTGTCTGGAGCATCGTCGCCCAGAGCCACGCGACGATTGCGGCGGGAACGGCGGTGAAGAACAAAGCGATGCCTGTGACCGCAGCCCGCGGCAGCTTGCGCCCGATCGTCCCGTTGAGCAGGAAGCCGGTGAAGGGAAGCAGCGGAATGTACCAGAGAAGCGACGAAGGCATTGTGGTGTGGGTTCCGGTTATCGGTTGAGCAGGTTGATCTGGTCGACGTTCAACGTCTTGCGAGTGCGGAAGATGGCTATGATGATGGCGAATCCGACTGCGGCTTCAGCGGCTGCAACGACCATCACAAAAAATACGAAGATCTGGCCCGATACCACGCCCCAGCGATGAGCGAAGGCGACGAAGGTAAGGTTCACCGCGTTTAACATCAACTCAATTGACATGAAGACGGAGATAACATTCCGTTTGATCAGGAACGCTGCGATGCCGATCGAGAACAGAATGGCCGCGAGAATCAGGTAGGCGGCTAAGGGAACCTGCATCTACTGTTCCTCCTTGCGGGCCAGGACGACGGCTCCCAGGATGGCGACGAGGATGAGAATGCTGGTCACTTCAAACGGCAGCAGCAGGCGCGTAAACAGTTCACCACTGATCGCTTCCAGGTTGTTGATCAGGTCAAGCGTACCGCCCAGGTGCGCGTAGCCGATGTATTTGCTCTCGGATAAAAAGACGAAGCTAAGCAGGCAGAAGACTGCTGTAGCGCCTGGAATACCGGCCAGGTACGCTGCGCGGCTACCCGTGGTCTTTTCCTCCACGCCTGCATTGAGCAGCATGATGACGAAGACGAACAGCACCATGATTGCGCCAGAGTAGACAATTACCTGCGCGGCGGCCAGAAACTCCGCGCCCAGCGACCAGTAGAGGACGGCCAGAGACATCATGACAACGACCAGCGACAGCGCCGAGTTGATCGGATGCTTTTGCAAGAGCAGATTCAGTGCACCTGCAATTGCGAGCGCAGCGAAGATGATGAAGAGGGCGAGTTGCATCGGCGGGACGGACTCTCCGGGCGCACAGCAGTGCTGGGGGTTCCTGTTGATTGTAAAGCAGGTTTGCGCGGCGCGGAGAGTACGCGTGTCGTGTCGTCTCGTCACGCACATGCGACGGAATCGTTTATAGAGGCGAACGAGCTAACGCGAAGTGCCGGGCCGCGCGGTCTGGTGCATGAAGTCGACCAGGTATTGCTTCCACACAGCGGCGTGGGTGTGGGTGCCGTGTCCAAACGTTGCGTCGCTGGTGGGGATCAGGATGAAGTGCGCGTGAGGAATCTTCCTGGCAAGCTCCGGCGCGAGACCCAGGTCGGGTGGGTTGATGTAGTCATCGGCGGAGTTGATCCAGAGGACCGGGGCCGAGATTGAGCTGAGGCGGGGCTCCGGGTTGTAGTCGCGGCTGGCGTCGAAGTAGTAGATCAGATCGTTGGCGTCGGTGTGAGCGGTTGCGCGGGCGAGGTAGTTGTCTACGTAGGCCTCTGCCGCCGCGCGGGTGGGTGCGGCTTTCTGCATCTGCCGCGCGCTTGACCCCATCACGACAAGCATCTCGCTGGCCGTGCGCAGGCCGTCTACGGGTTTATGCGTATAGTTGCCGTGCTGCCACGCCGGATCACGCTCGACGTTCTCGATGGCCATGTAGCGCATGATGCGGTTGCGGCCGGCGATCTCGGTTGGGAGACAGGCGAAGGGCGCGAGCGCGTCTGAGAAAGTGGGATACGTTTCGCCCCAGACGAAGGCCTGCATGCAGCCCATCGAAGTGCCCAGAATCAGCCGCAGATGATCGACGTGGAGTCCGTCAAGCAGCATCTGGTGCTGCGAGGCGACCATGTCGTCGTAGGTGTAATGAGGAAAGCTCATGCGCAGGCCGTCCGAAGGCTTCGACGATTGACCATGGCCGATGTCGTCCGGCAGGATCAGGAAGTAGCGGCTGATATCGAAGGGCTGACCAGGGCCGAAGAGAACGTTTGAGAACACCGGGTTGAGCAGCGTATGGGCGTCGCCGCCCGTGCCGTGCAGCAGGAGAATGGCGTTGTCCACGTGCCCGGCTTGGTCGCGATGGGGAGAGCCGAGCGTGAGGTAGTGAAGATGCAGTTTGGGCAGCGTCTCGCCGGAGCGGAAATGGAAATTCTCCACGTCGTAGTTGCCGTCGTGCGTGGGCCAGTTGATGGGCGCCGGCGCAGATGCTGCGGCGGGTGTGGACATGGTCTGGGCTGCGGCGGCTGCGGTGGCGACGATCAGAGCGAGGGCTGCGGAGGCTTTGAGGAGCATGGCAGGAAGTATATGACGTGTGGGCAGCGATGCTGAATGGACGTCCATTGGCAGCGTCGGATCCAGGAGTTCGAGCCCGCATTGCTCATTGCGAGAAGGTTCGGGTCAGGATGAGCACGGAAGATTTCATCCGTTACGCGCCTGGATCTCTTCAGCCCCTCCAGATGCGACGTTTCGACGGGGCGAGCGATAGCTCAGCGCACTGACAGCAACGAAAATCCAGTTGGCAACAAAGAAGTAGATCATCCCGGACAGCGAGACCACTCTGTCTCCGGCGAATCCTTGGCCCAGCTGCGGGAGTACGAAGGCTGCATTGACGAGCCAGAACAGTAAAGCGAAAGTTGTTGCTCGCAACCAGCGAGGACCCGGCATGTACCTGTCAAAGACATAAAAGTAAAACAGTATTGCAGCTAATCCACTCGCATAGTGAAACCAAAGGTAGCCAGCGAGCGAGGGAGGCTTGCTGAGGCCCAGATGTTGCAATGCGTTGAGGCTTGCAGGCACGAACTTGTGAGCATACAAAAGCACGAGTTGCAGCAATCCTCCCGCGCCCGGGTGGATATGGAGCAGGGGCCCAGCTTTCAGAATGGCCGTATTGATCGTGATTCCGAGTAGGCCCGCGGCCAGCATTCCGAACAAGCCAGGACCGTACGGAGGCAGCAGGTGGTCAGCGATTGAATCCTGTCGCATTGCAACTCCTTGCGTAAGCATCCGAGCAGGGGAAGTCCCTGATGCCGTTTGGCTAAAGAGAAAGGGCTCAGGCTGGGCCTGCGCAGATCCGTTCCAGCTACTGGTTCCGGATACAGGGGCCGCAGGAGCCTTGCGACCAACTTCTACGCAACGAGCCTGCGGACGACCTACTCGTCACCCGCAGGCCCCAATCGTCGCTGCGCCGTTTCCAGTCTGCCAGCTACTCTGCGGGAGCTATGATCGCTCCTTTATAACCACCTTCGAAGAATGCAAACTCGGGGGTGATTCCTCCTCTGCCCTGTGCGTCTGCTCTAAACTCGCCGATCAGCAAGCGCCCACCGTCACCATTATTGTCCCCATCGCTCTTGGTTGCATAGATGTGATATTCCTGACCCGGTTTGGCGTCGCGCACTTCGACCTGCACGGCATCCACACCGACCAGGTGCCGAATAACTAGGGTTGCCACTCCGCCGCCAGCCAGTTTCTGCGTAAACGGGATGACAGGAAAGCCGACATTCTGATGGCCCAGGTTTTCATCACCCCCGCCTGAAGGTACAGCGTTGGCGACATACACCAGAGCCTGGGGATCCTGGCCAATCTTGATGGTATGGATCACCTTGTCTGTTTTCGTGTCGATAACCTGCACAGCATCCTGATTTTGCAAAGCCACATAGACACGCGTGTTATCTGGACTGGGTCAGATTCCATGAGGTACCGCACCGGTGGGTATCTGGGTTACGAGCCGGGGGTGCCCTCCGTCACGCCGGTACACGTTCACTTTATTGATTCCGCCGACCGTCAGGTACGCATAGTCACCATCAGGCTTGGAAACGAAATTGGGATGGTTGACATCGGGTCCCGTGGAGATGATCCCCAGTACTCGAAATGCTTGTGCATCCACGATCGTCAGCTTGCCAACCATCTTGTGGGGCAGCCAAACCTCTTTACCGTCAGGAGAAACCTCAAGATCGGAGGTGAATTTGTCTGCAATTCCGTACACACGTTTGATCACGTCATGACTTTGCACGTCGACCACGACAAGCTCGGCTGCACGCGTGCAATCAACGAACGCCACCTTTTCATCCGGGCGAAAGACTACCTTCGAAGCGCCGTCACAGGTCTCAATTCGGCGCACCTCCCGCATCTTTTCAACATCGATGACGGAGACGTAGTTCTGCCCGCGGACCGCTACCCACAGCTCCCTGCCATCAGGTGTGAAGAAGCCCTCATGGGGTGCTCGCCCCAGATACACCGTTCCCAATACCTTGTTGGTGGCCGTTTGAATGATCGTGGCAGCATTGGTCGTCACGCTGATCACATCGATCATGGACCCGTCCTTCGAAAAGCCGAGCCCGTGTACGTCGATCTGCTGGTGATAGTTCGGATCGAGAATGGCGTCCGGACGCGCGTTTCCCAACGCAATTGTGCCTAGCAACTCGTTCGTGACAGGACTGATGACCGAGACCGTGTTCGACGTCTGATCCGCCGTGTAGACCCGGTCACTGGCTGAAATCGGCTGGGCGCCCGGTAAAGCCGGCGCTTGTATTTGCGCGCTGAGCGTACCAACCAGGAGCGGCATTGCTACTGCGACGGCTGACTGAACAATCCATCTTGAGGTTTCCCTACCTACTCGCATAACTATCCTCCAAACGATGGCCGGGAACCTTTAGGGGGCGAGCATCCGCGACTCTCCCGCTTCGATGGAAGCCTTCCAGAAGTTGGTTGCCTGCGTCTGCCCTGGTGAGCGACGGCAAGCGGCGCATAGCAGAGTTGAAAGCTATCTCCCTTATCTCAGCCCGGAAATCTACTCACCCCTTGAAGGCGAGTGCCAGGCTGGTGAATACGATGTTGAGCATGGCTACTGGGAGGAGGAACTTCCAACCGAAGCTCATGAGCTGGTCGTAGCGGAAGCGGGGGAGGGTGGAGCGGACCCAGATGAAGAGGAAGAGGAACGCGAAGATCTTGAAGACGAACCAGAAGATGGGCAGGATCGACTGAAGGACGATGCCGCCGAAGGCCGGGATGAGGTGGCCGAAGGGGCTCGATGCGCCGCCGAAGAAGAGCAGCGTGGCGACGCAGGAGACGGTGATCATGTTGGCGTACTCGGCCATGAAGAACATGGCGAACTTCATGGAGCTGTACTCGGTGTGGTAGCCGGCGGTGAGTTCGGATTCTGCCTCGGGGAGGTCGAACGGCGAGCGATTGGTTTCGGCGTAGGCGGCCATGAGGTAGACGAAGAAGGCTACGATCTGGAAGCCGCCGACGACGACCCAGGAGACGGAGCCGTTGGGATTGTGCTGGCGCGCGATGCCGCCGAGAATATTCCAGGAGAGCATGCCGTGGGCAGACTGCGAGGCGACGATGGTGCGCAGGTTGAGCGAGCCGGCGCGGAGGACGACTCCGACGAGCGAGAGGCCCAGGGCTAGCTCGTAACTGATGACTTGTGACGTCGCGCGGAGGGAGCCTAGCAGCGCGTACTTGTTGTTCGACGACCAGCCGGAGAGCGCGATGCCGTAGACGCCGATGGAGGTGATTCCGAGGATGACGAGGAGGCCGATGTTGACGTTGGCGATCTCAAACAGATCCACGCCCTTGTAGGTGGTGAGCGCGCCAAACGGAACCACCGCAATCGAGATGAGTGCGCAGGAGAGCGCAATGACCGGCGCGATGAGGAAGAGCGGCTTCTCGACCAGGAGCGGCGTCAGGTCTTCCTTAAGGAAGAGCTTGATGCCGTCGGCGAGCGGCTGTAGGAGCCCGAACGGGCCGGTGCGCGAAGGTCCCCAGCGGTTCTGCATGCGGCCGATTACCTTGCGTTCGAGCAGCACGGTATAAGCGACGGCAGTCAGGGTAATGACGAGCACGATGACGATCTTGAGCAGGCTCAAGAGTAGAAAGGTCAGAAAAGAGGGGTGCTGGGTCATTCGGCCGGGGTCATCCTCGGAGCAGATTCGTAGAACTTCAGGGTAAACCAGGTGAAGGGTCGCGTGAAATCTGTCTGAGTCAACTGAACCTCAAGCTGCCCTTGTGCCTTGATGGAAGATCATTTTCCATGTCTCTCCGGACCGCACCCAAAGGGAACTTCGAAGTGTGTGGGCTGCCGCGAGCGCGCCCCCAGTTCTGTTGGTCGCCCGATACGTCAGCAACGCGGCGTCAGGCTCAATCATGACTAGCTCAAAATCTTCTACCTCCAAATGGACGGAAGACTCGGCAGGTTCCGTCGCAAGGACCTTCACGATCTCTGCTTTCGAATAAACGCAACCAGAGCTGCCAAACTCTCGGAAGTTATCCATTAGTAGAGATGAAACAATGTCAGGGTTTCTCCTTACGGTGGGCTCCAACAGCATGCATTCGAGTTCCTTCAGATGTTCCAAGAGCCTGGTCGAGTCCACATCTCTCCGATCAGTCCGCAGCAGTCTGGTCGAGCATAGGAAGCTTGCGGCCTTCAAAGTCTTGCAGGTCGAGCAGCATGGGCGAGTAGTGGCCCAGCGTTCCCGAAGTGAAGAGCGTGTCGCCGGAGGGCAGGACAAGATCCTGATGGGGCTGCTGGCCTTGGATTTTGATCAGGCTGTCGGCTGCGGGTTCTAAATGCTGGTCGTTGCCGCTGAGCAATTGCAGCCGGAGAACCTTGTCATACCCGGGGACGAGGCGCTGGATTTCGTCGAGGATGGCGTACGGATCGAAGGGACTGAGGCGGGGCTCGAGGTTTTGAGCGGTGAGCCAGACGGCGTGGCGGTCGGCCTCGCCCGATTGTGCGCCTCGGGTCTGGCCCATGTCGGCGCGGGTGCCTCGCCCGAACGGAATCAGGCTGGGGATGTGCGCGCCCATGCGGTCGGCGATGCGGACGATCATCTCAAAGTCGGAGCGGGCGCCGGCACGGTCGCCTGCCTTGTTGACCTGCTGGAGATCGCCGTAGTGGTTGGTGACGCTGCCGGACTTCTCGTAGAGGTTGGCGGCGGGGAGGACTACGTCGGCGTGAACTGCAGTTTCGGTGAGGAACATATCCTGCACGACGAGGAACGTGTTGGCGAGTGTGGAGGGTTCAACTCCGTAGCGGAGGACCGGGTTGGAGTTGACGACGTAAAGCGCGGAGAGGTTTCCGGCTGCGGCGGCGTCGAACATTTCGAGCAGGTTGAGGCCGGGTGTGGAGGGTACTACGTACTCGGCAAAGGCGGGGGAGTTGAGGGCGGTGTAGCCGGGAAGCATGTCGGGAAGCAGACCCATGTCGGCCGCTCCGCGGGAGTTGACGTAGTCGGAGAGCAGGGCGAACTTTGCGCCGGGGATGGCCAGGCCGAAATCGATCAGGCGCTTGAGGTCTGCGCCGCGTAGCTCGGAACCGATCAGAATGAGGAGGTCTTCGGTGGCGCGCAGGGTGTCGCGGAAGGTGGCCAGGGCGGCGGTGTCGTTGACTGCGGAGGAGCCAGCGGAGTCGTCGCCTGCAAGAAACGCGGCGAGCGAGCCGTACCCGAATGGCTGCACGCGGACGAAGGCTTTGGCCTGGCGGCGGAGTTTGATCTCTTCGTGGTTGACTACGTAGAGCTTCGCTCCGTTAATGCGAACGTTCGAGCGTAGATTCCACGCAGTGGCGGGGGATTGGTTGGTTGGGTCGCCGCCTACGAGGAGGACGTTCTTCGCTGTGAGGGTGTCACGCAGGGAGGCGGTGCCGCCGGACTCATCGGCGAGTGCCTGGGCGAAGGCTACGTGATCGGCCGTGCGGTGGTGGTCGATGTTGTTGGTCTTCAGCACCGTCCGGGCGAACTTCTGCAGCAGGTAGGCCTCTTCGTTGGTCAGGCGGTTGCCGCCGATTGCGCCGATGGACTCGCCGCCGCGCGCGTCGCGGAGTTCGCGGAGCTTCGCGCCAATGGTGTCGAACGCGACCTCCCAACTCACGGGTTCGAGCTTGCCATTGGGCTGGCGGACCAAGGGCTGGGTAATGCGGTCGGTGTTGTTGGCGAAGTCGAAGGCGTAGCGGCCTTTGTTGCAGAGAAAGTCGCCGTTCATGCCGGATTTGTCGCGGTTGTCGGCACGGATGATTTCGGCGCCTTCAGAGGTGGCGCGCACGCCAAGTGTGGTTTTGCAGCCATCGCCACAGTGGGTGCAGATGGTGGCGACGTGGTTCATCTCCCACGGACGTGTTTTGTAGCGGTACGTTCCGCTGGTGAGCGCGCCTACGGGGCAGGCGTCGATGCACATGCCGCACTGCTCGCAATCGACGTGGGCGAGGTCGTCCGCGTTGATTGATGCCGGCGCATTGGGAGCGATGACGGCTGAACTGCCACGATTTTGGATGCCGAGCGCGAAGACGTCCATGCCTTCGCCGCACATGCGCACGCAGCGGTAGCAGAGGATGCAGCGCGGGCGGTCGAAGTAGACGACGGGGGACCACTGCTGTTCTTCACGGTGGTTCTTGGGTTCGGCGTAGAAGCTGGTGGCCGCGCCGTACTTGAAGGTCATGTCCTGCAACTCGCACTCGCCGCCCGCATCGCAGACGGGACAGTCGAGCGGGTGATTGCCGAGCAGGAGTTGCAGCGTGGCTTTGCGGGCCTGCGCGATGTCCGGGCTCTCGGTGAAGATAACCATGCCTTCAGCGACCGGCGTGGTGCAGGCGGTCTGGAGCTTGGGCATCTTTTCGATGCGCACCACACACATGCGGCAGGCCGCCTGCAGCGAGAGGCCGGGGTAGTAGCAGAACGCGGGGATATCGATGCCGGCGGACTTGCAGGCTTCAATCAACAGAGTGCCCGCGGGTGCGGTCACCTGGCGTCCATCTACGGTAAAGGTTACGTCTGGCATACTTCCATCCTACTTCGAGAGATTCTGCTGATACGAGACCCGGCATCGTCGCTGATTCCGATGAGATTATCTTCTCAAGCCGACTACGGCTGCGAGACGCTTTTACAAGGTTTCGGCGCTCCTGCCGATCTATCAGGCTATGAGCGCAGCGATTGCCGTGAGCCTCACATTGCTTTCCGCCTCGATTCCAATAACGGTTGCCTTCGGGCTGTTCACCATTGCAGCAGGCGAACAACCTCAGCTTGTTGCGATAAATAGCGCGTGCTAAAGACCAGACGCGGCGCCGCTCGGCACGGGTGGAAGGATGACGCATATGATGTCCGGCCTCCATATCCGGTATGTCACATGTGCATTACGTTCCTTTGCTCCGCAGAGAATTAGAGGACTAATGTGCTTCGACCAACTCGTGCTGCTCGCTCATGATTGGGGTGCCGGTGCGTTTGCCGTCGATGTAGTCTTCGAATTCCTGGCGGAACTTTTTGACGAAGGCCAGAGTCGGCATGGCGGCTGCATCGCCCAGCGGGCAGAACGTCCGGCCCATCATGTTTTCGGCCAGGTACTGAACGTTGTCTACGTCCTTTCTGTTGCCGCCCCCGGCGTAGACGCGGGCGAGCGTCTTTTTGATCCAGTCGGTGCCTTCGCGGCAGGGAATGCACCAGCCGCAGCTTTCGTGCTGGTAGAAGCTGATGACGCGCAACGCGAACTCGACCATGGATACAGTTTCGTCGAGGACGACGATTCCGCCCGATCCCAGCATGGTGCCCGCCTTGCCCATCTGGTCGAAGTCGAGGCCTACATTCAGTTCATCGGGTGTGAGGACCGGGCAGGAGGAGCCGCCGGGAACTACGGCCTTCAGCTTCTTGCCGCCACGTACGCCACCGGCTACCTCGTAGATGGCTTTGTGCAGCGAGTAGCCCATGGGCAACTCGTAGATGCCGGGACGCTCCACATGCCCGGAAATCCCGAAAAGCCGTGTTCCGCCATTGCGTTCCGAGCCGAGTTTCGCGTATTCGGGTCCACCCATCAGCAGAATGTGTGGTGCTGAGGCAATGGTCTCGGCGTTGTTGATGACGGTCGGTCCGCCGTACAGTCCGACAACGGCAGGGAAGGGCGGTTTGATGCGGGGCACGCCGCGTTTGCCTTCGAGCGACTCCATCAAGGCCGACTCTTCGCCGACTTCGTAGGCACCCGCGCCGGTCTGGGTGATGATGTCGAAGTCCAGACCCGAGCCGAAGATGTTCTTGCCCAGAAAGCCTTTCGCATAGGCGTCGGCGACAGCCTTTTCGACGATCTTAAGCAGGTAGCGGTACTCGCCGCGCAGATAGATAAAGCCGAGCTTCGAGCCGATGGCGAGGCCCGCAATCATGGTGCCTTCGATCACCGAGTGCGGGTCTTCGAGAAAGATGACGTGGTCTTTGCAGGTGCCGGGCTCGCTTTCATCTCCGTTGACGAGCACGTACTTGGGCTTCTCGCTCACCTTGGGAACAAACGACCACTTCAGGCCGGTCGGGAATCCGGCACCGCCGCGTCCACGCAGGCCGCTCGCCTTCATGGTGTCGATGATCCAGCCGGACATCTTCTCGGGGCCCTGGGCGATAGCGTTTTGAACCGCCTTGTACCCGTCAAATTCGAGGTATCTGTCGATGTTGGCTGCGCCCTGGCCGAAGCGGCGTTTGAGGACGATGACCTCGTCAGGATGAGACACGTTGGTGGGCATTACTTCACGTCCCTTCCGCGGCCTTCGGCGTAATCCTGAAGGATGGCGTCGACCTTGATGGGCGTCAGGTCGTCGTGGAAGTCGTAGTTAACCTGCATGGCCGGAGCCCAGCAGCAGGCGCCGATGCATTCCACTTCTTCGAGCGAGAACATGCCGTCGGGGGTGACTTGCTTGTGGCCGATTCCTAGTTTGGCCTTGCAGTGGTCGAGCACTTCGTAACCGCCGCGCAGCATGCAGGAGATGTTGGTGCAGACCTGCACGTTGTACTTGCCGGCAGGTTTTGTGCGGAGCATGGAGTAGTAGCTGAGCACGTTGCGCACGTCGAGGTCGAATAGATCAAGCCGTTTGGCGAGCTCCTGGATCACCGCCTCGGAGACGTAGCCAACTTCGTCCTGCGCGTACAGCAACATGGGGACCAGAGCCGAACGCTTGAGCGGATAGATCGTAACGAGGTGGTCGAAGCGTGCAGCCAGCTCGGGTGAAAAGATTGTGTTGGCGATTGCGGCCATGCTTCTCCTTGCTGCGTGTATAAGCAGTTTATCGCATCAGGAGACGCGTTCGAGGCAGGGTGTTGGTGGTGTGAAGTGGAGGTGCGGCGCGTTTAAGCCGAACGATTCAGTTAGAGAAGTTTGCCGACAGCAAGGTCGCGGATCAGCCCTAGGTCGGCCGCGAGAAAATCGTACTCAGGCAGGCGATCGAGGGGAGACCAGCGGACGTCATTGAAGATGCGGTTTTCTATTGCGCCGGAGAATCCATCCACTACAAAAAACTGCAGGTCGATCGATCCGCCGTTGCGGTACTTATGGCGTATGCGTGTGACCTTACGCCCGATGGTGGCGTGGATGCCGAGTTCTTCTTCAAGCTCGCGGGCGAGCGCCTGTTCGGAGGTTTCGCCGGCTTCGACTTTGCCGCCCGGAAACTCCCATTTCAGGCTCATAGGCTGGTCGGGCTTGCGCTGACAGATCAGAACTTCCTGGGCGGGTTGCTGGGCGGCTTGCTGCTCACCGGCTCCACGCAGGATCAATGCGGCGACCACAAGGCGCGCCGGCCTTTGCAAACCGTTCTCTCCGGGTACGTCGAGTTTGCGAATCGGCTCTTTCATACGCTGCAGGTTAGACGCGTGTTTCTCTGTAGAGGTCTCCGGCTGGTGAACGCGGAGCAGCTAACGCGGGCGCACGGAAGCTGGATAGTACACGGGCCAGCCTTCGCGGGCGCTGCGTTCTACCAACGCCGGTGAGGGGTTGACCGGGAAGGCGCGGCCGGCGATGGCAAGCATTGCGGCGTCGTGAACGGAGTTGCCGAAGACGGCGTCGGGGGTGGTGATGCCGGCGCGGGCGAGAGCGCGGACCTTGCCTTCGTCGGTCGGCACATCGAGGACGTTGGCCGTGACCAGCCCTTCGGCGATTGCAACCCGGGCTGCGAGAACGCGGTTGGCGGGGATTGCGAAGCGGGTTACACCTTCTTCGATGACCCAGTCGTTGGTGGAACTGACTGCCCAGATTTCGGTGCCGCCAGCCTGGAGGACTTGGACCAGTTCCAGCATTTCGGGGAAGATATTCGGTTCTATGTGTGTGCGGAAGAACTCGGCGGCGGCTTGCCTCATTGTGGCTTCGGTCAGGCCCTGGTAGACCTGGACCATCTCCCCGCAGATGGCGGCTTCGCTGACCTGGCTCTGCTGGTAGCCCCGGTAGCGCTCTCCCAGCCAGTCGATGGCCGATTGCGACAAGATGCGTTGTTCTATCGTCCAGCGCATGAAGGACGAGCCCGCGTCGCCGGACCAGAGGGTGCCGTCGCAGTCGAAGACCGCAATGCGCGGCTTCAACGCGTGAACGGCGGAGTGGAAGGCTTCAGTGGTAAGCGGCGTGGCGGAGATATCAGCGTTCGGGTTCAAGGTGAGCTCAACTCTTCTGCATCGTTAGCGATGCGTGGTTTTGACTCGATTCTATAATCGAGGGCGCATGGTCCAGGGAGCATGTCACGGGGGCTAAAGCCCGGTTCTGTGGTGGTCCAGAGTGTTGTTTGGGCTAAAGCCCAAACCTATCTCAGAAGCAAAGGCAAGGACCAGAAGCAAGGCAGACAACGGGTGGTGAGTGTCCGCGTTGTATCTATGGAAGGTGCTGGATATTTCGAAGCCGGACATGTCTTTGAGATAGGTCCGGGCTTCAGCCCGGACGTTCCAAATCACCAAGATGCGGCCCTTTAGGGCCTGGGACTCGCTTCTGGCGCAGGAACGTCGTCGAGTATCCAGGCCCCGGTCGTGTGCACGTAAGGATAGTCCGCATAGCCTTTATGCAAAGGATTGTTGGCGATGTACCGAATCTGAGCCGCATAGTCCTCCACATCTGTGATCCTGTGGGCGAAGTAACCAGGCTGCCACACTTCGCCTGCATAGTGCTTCCGCACAGCGAAAGAAAAGCCGCCTTGACGAGTTGGGCGGCCTTCTCGATGGACTCAGTCGGCGAGAGCAGGATGTGCAGATGGTCTGGCATGACCACAAAGCCGTGCAGCAGGAATCGTCCTCCGTCCCGGTAACGGAGCATGGTGTCGATCAGAAGTTCAGCATTCGATGCGCGTTGGAAGATGCGGCGGCGTTCAAAAGCAACGGCTGTGAGGGCGTAGGTTTGCGAATTGAGGCGCATGGTGGTCCCGCGGGCTAAAGCCCGGTTCTGTGGTGATGGCGAGTATTCATTTGGGCTAAAGCCCAAATCTATCTCAGAAGCAGCGACAAGGACAACGGCTACCGCGAACATCTGCAGTGGCAACGGCAACGGCAGCCACAACGGCAACGACGAAGGCACAGAAATAAACTCTAAACAGACAGCAATTCGCGGGTCACTCGCTCGGCTGTCAGGTCCATGTCTTCGGTATGACCCGCGAGGGTGACGGTGCCGTCTTCGTTCAGAGAGAAGGGAATTGAAGTTCCGTCGCTTGATTGCTGCGCGGTGTGGGTGAAGCGGAACCAGCGGGTGTCTACGCGCAGAATGATTTCGTCTGCGCCTACTTCGACTACTGCGTGGTGGGTGCTGGTCAGGCCGTGGGCGGCGGAGTAGACGCGCAGCATGGAGGCCCAGGATGTCCACAGTTCGATCCTGAGCCGTTCGTCCACCTACCGGTCAATCTCGCCGAGGACGATGTCAATGGAGCCGATGACGGCTACTACGTCGGCGAGGAGCTTGCCTTTGCACATGGTTTCTAGCGCTTGCAGAGTTGCGAAGCTGGGGTTGCGCATATGGACCCGGTAGGGCTTGGCGGTGCCATCGGAGACGATGTAGTAGCCCATCTCGCCGCGGGGCGATTCGATGGCTTGGAAGACTTCGCCTGCGGGAACAGTGAAGCCTTCCGTGACGATTTTGAAGTGATGGATGAGGGACTCCATCTGGGTCTTCATCTGCTCGCGGTTGGGCAGGATGATCTTAGGGGCGTCGGCGACGATGGGGCCGGAGGGCATGCCGTCGAGCGCCTGGCGGCAGATCTTCAGCGACTCGCGCATCTCCTGCATGCGGACGGTATAGCGAGCCCAGACGTCGCCTACATCCGAGATCGGCACGTTGAACTGGAACTTGTCGTAGCCCGAGTAGGGCATATCGCGGCGCAGATCCCAGTCAACACCGGACGCGCGCAGCGGTGGGCCGGTGACGCCGAGCGCGATGGCGTCGGAGGCGGAGAGGTGGCCTACGCCCTTGAGGCGGCCCATCCAGATTGGGTTGGCCTGGAGCAAACCTTCATACTGGGCGATGCGGCCGGGCATGATGGCGAGGAAGTCTTCGACCTGCTTGTAAAAGTCGAGCGGCGGCTCCAGCGACACGCCGCCGATGCGGAAGTAGCTGGTCATCATGCGCTGGCCGGAGACGTTCTCGAAGATGCGGAGAATGTCTTCGCGCTCGCGCCAGCAGTAGAGGAAAATAGTTAGCGCGCCGATGTCCATGGCGTGCGTGCCGAGCCAGACCAGGTGCGACTGGATGCGGGTGAGTTCATTCAGCAGGACGCGCAGGTAGATGGCGCGTTCGGGGATTTCGAGGCCCAGCAGTTTCTCTACGCCGAGGCAGTAGCAGAGGTTGTTGGTCAACGGGGAGAGATAGTCGATGCGGTCGGTTAGGGGAACGACCTGCTGGAAGAATTTGGCCTCGCAGGTCTTCTCGATGCCGGTGTGCAGGTAGCCGACATCGGGTGCGCAGGCGACCACCGTCTCGCCGTCGATCGCGAGCACAAGGCGCAGAACGCCATGCGTGGAGGGATGCTGCGGACCCATGTTGAGGATCATGGTGTGATCCTTGTTTGGGTCGGAGCCATTATGCCGCGCGGCGTCGGCGATGACGTCTTCTACCCCGGGCGTGATGCGGTCGGCGGCGGTGTTTTCGAGTACGGACGTTGGCATTAGCGGTAGCCCTCCACCGGGTAGTCCTTGCGCAGAGGATGGCCCTGCCAATCCTCCGGCATCATGATGCGGCGCAGGTTGGGATGGCCGCCGAAGTGAACGCCGAAGAGGTCGAATATTTCGCGTTCGTAAAAGTTCGCGGAAGGCCAGACGGGCGTAATCGAATCGAGCGCAGCATCCTGCGAGTCGAGCCGTACGACGAGGCGGACGCGCTGCTTCAGGCTGTGCGACAGGACGTGATAAACAATTTGGAAGCGTGGCTCGGATGGGTACCAGTCCACCGCCGTGACATCTTCAAGGAAATTGTAGCCGGCTGCTTTCAGAGCTTCACCCGCGGGGATGACGCTTTCGCGCGCGATCGTCAAGGTCAGCTCATTGCGGTCAAACTTTGCGTCGGTAGCGAGGTCGGCGAGTGCGCTTCCGGCAGGGTTGTCTGGCAAGGCTGCGGAGACGTTGTCGAGGCCGGTGATCGCGCTGGCAGGGTCATACATGGCTAGAGGTCTCCCTTGTCGTTGGCCCAGTTGAGGATGCCTTTTTTCCACACATAGAAGAGGCCGACCGCGACGAAGCCCAGGTACACGAACATCTCCCAGAAGCCGAACATCCGCGAACCCGTGATGAGCGGCAGGCGGCGGAAGATGACGGCCCAGGGGAGCATGAAGACGGCTTCGACGTCGAAGAGGATAAAGAGCATGGCGACCATGTAGAAGCGCACTGAGAAACGTCCGCGCGCGTCGCCGATAGGATCCATGCCGCACTCGTAAGCGCCGGCCTTGGTGCGGGAGTTCTTGTGTTTGCCGATGAAAAACGAAGCTGCAACCATCCCGCCTGCGAGCCCAACGGCGACGAGGATCTGCAAAATCAGCGGAAGATATTGCCAGACGTATGGATAGATGGAAGAGGAAACGTTTGTCTGCATGGCCAGTTTCGAGGTTAGAAGCGGGCTGGTCAAGAGTCAAGCGTAGCCCCGGCAGGATGTGCGCGCCGCGAACAGCCGAAAGGTGGTCGGGGCGAGAGGATTCGAACCTCCTGATGCAGAGCGCGAATCAGGAAGTGTTGGTCGGGGCGAGAGGATTCGAACCTCCTGATGCAGAGCGCGAATCAGGAAGTGTTGGTCGGGGCGAGAGGATTCGAACCTCCTGATGCAGAGCGCGAATCAGGAAGTGTTGGTCGGGGCGAGAGGATTCGAACCTCCGACCCCCTGGTCCCGAACCAGGTGCGCTACCAGACTGCGCTACGCCCCGAAAGATTATTGCTGTGAATGGTCGAAGGAAGGGCACTCGCCTTGCGGGCAGCGGATCCGGGGGATCACGGTGCAGGCTCGTGGGCTCGACTGAAATGAGTTTAGCAGACTTGCTTTCAGGACGCGCATTGAACCCTGTGTTTCACGGCCATTAGTTTGAGCGAAAATAGAAGCATGATGGAGTTGCGCAAGATCGTCGCACTGTGGCGCGAGCAAGCGGGTGCGAGTGACCGTGCAGTTCTGGTGACGCTGGTTGCCGTAGAGGGGTCATCCTACCGACTCCCTGGCGCGCGCCTGCTGCTGACTACAGACGGACGTGTGGCCGGAACCATCTCCGGTGGGTGTCTGGAGGCAGACGTTGTGCGGCGCGCGCTTTGGTTGACGCGCGATGGGCCTGCTGTCGAACGCTACACCATGGCGTTTGACGATACGGCGGAGATTCCTTTCGGACTGGGCTGCGGCGGGACGATCGATCTACTGTTTGAGCCATTGAGTTCACCCGAAGGCGCGGCGTTGCTCAAGGCGATGCAGACATCTCTGCACGGCGGGTCTGCGATGGTAGTCCACTACCTTCCGGGCGACGGCAGAGGGCTGCGGCGATTGATCCTGGACGGAGAAGGAGAAGTGGTGTTCTCCAGCGCAGCGCTCAGCCCAGACAAGATTGTCTGTGGTCGCGGTCTGGAGCCCGGAAGGCAATACCCGGGCCGGTTCGTAGAAAGGCTGACACCGCCCCAGAGGCTCATGATCTTCGGCGCGGGCGATGACGCTCGTCCGTTGGCAAAGATGGCCGCTGGCATGGGCTGGACTGTAGTGGTTGCGGACGGACGTACGCATCTGACGCGGGCGGAACGTTTTCCAGCGGCTGAAGAGGTTGTCTTGCTCAACGGCAGCAACGATCCTGCGTTGCATGTAGACGACGCAGTGGTGCTGATGACCCATAGTTATGAGCAGGATCGCAACTTACTCAAGAAGGTCCTTACCGCCAGCCCGCGTTATGTGGGTCTTCTGGGTTCGCGCCAGCGCAGTAGTCTGCTGGTGTCCGAGGTCGCCGAGGCGCTCGGGCGATCCGTAGAGGAGTGCTGCGCGTGTCTTTACGCTCCGGTTGGACTTGACTTGGGCGGCGATGGACCGGAGGCGATCGCTCTGTCCATCGTGAGCGAAATTCAAGCAGTATGTCATGGACGCGAAGGCAAGATTGCACGCCTGAACGCACTCGAAATTGCCCGCCACGTAGAACAGGGCGGGGCAGAGCGGTATCAGCGGCCGCAGTGCGCCCTGAATGCTTCGGCATGAGAACAGGCTGCATCATCCTCGCAGCCGGTGAGTCGTCACGCCTGGGTGAGCTGAAGCAACTGGTGCGGCTGAACGGTGAGAGCTTGCTTGATCGCGCCGTGCGGGTCGCGATCGCAGCCGGATGCGCTCCCATTGTGATCGTGCTGGGCGCGGGGGCGGACCAGATTGTTGGCCAATGTGATCTGAGAATGGCCGAGCATGTCCTTAATCCGGAGTGGGCGCAGGGAATGGCGTCTTCGCTGCGCGTGGGGGTTGCCGCCCTTGGGGAACGCGTCGACGCAGCAATCGTGATGACGTGCGACCAGCCTGCGGTGGATGCCGCGCACCTGCGGAGGTTGATCCAGGAAGGTGCCAAGGTGGCACTCAAGCCCAGAGCCATTGCATCGTTCTACGCAGGCAGAAAAGGCGTCCCGGCGTATCTCCCTGCTGCTTTGTTTATGCTGCTGAATCTGCTCGAAGGAAACGAGGGCGCACGCAGCCTGCTGCAGGATGCTTGCACTGTGCCGCTCGAAGGCGGCGAACTGGATGTGGACACGCCGGAGTCCCTCGCGCAGGCAAAGCGCAGATTTGGGTCGCCCTAAGCCGGAGCTCCCGACCGCTACATAGACCGCTCACTTGAAAGTCGTAAAGCTAATTTCGTAATGCTGTACAGCGTTGCGCCGGGTGGGCGAATACAGGGATCCGAACTGTGTTCAGGATGACGCCTCTACAGGAATAGGAATCGAGTTGAAAGCAAGTTTGTAAGTGGACTTACAAACGCTCTTCCGTCTTCTGGTTGTCATTCCCGAAGGGAATCTGCGTGGGGCTTAGGAAGCAAAGGGCTCAGAGTGGGTCCTTTCTGAGAAATTGTAACAAGACTTGATTGAGGTCTTTGTTTCTGTGGTTGAAGCGGAAT
>JAABUJ010003238.1_pt1 | contig 18564 bp, 6 predicted proteins | sample 5559131 | NCBI WGS metagenome assembly JAABUJ01 (sample SAMN10711875, study PRJNA513366) | rock metagenome | isolation source: Antarctica rocks | place: Antarctica: Victoria Land, Mt New Zealand nord | collected 2016-01-07 | reverse complement strand
TCACTTTCTATTCTTAAGAAAGATAAATAAAGATAAAATGATACATGTAATTTTTTTTAATTAACACAAAATTCCTTAGCGCAACGTTGCGTTCGTAATGATAAAAAATAACGTCTTTTCGTTCATTTGCTTTCATACAAAATTAAGATTCAAATACAACAAGAACGAATTTTGTATTTGCAATAGCTAAATAATCTTAAAATTCATTAGACATTTACAATTGTGATTTTCTTCAAGTATTAAGTCTTATTGTGTCTAAATGTGACGAAGATAGCATTTTAGCTTCTAGCGAACACAATAAGTAATTGTGATATTTGTACTTAAATACGAATTTATCTTAAGACATTTAAGACTTAACAATTTGTAAAACGTTTCAATTTGTAATGCAAATCAAAAGTCTAAGAAAAACAATAAACTATTTAATGCGTTTGTTAGTGATCTCAACTTTAATCTTCTTTGCAATTGCTTAACATTCTTTCTTTTGCACTTCGAAAATTTAACTAGTTATTGATCTTCTTTATTTGAGTTTTCTTTAAGTTGACTTTGACGCAAGTGACGATAAATGTTTTCATCGCAAAAGTTGCGTTCGTTTGCATATTTCTCTCGTAAATTGCGATACGTAAATTTGTTCAAATTTATTCTTCAAGATTTAGCAATTGCTCGTTGAAGATCAAGACATTGACGAATTCTTAATATATAAATCGACAATTTATTATTTGTTTTTAGATAGAAGAATTTGTTAAGTTGCGACGATGCGATGCCTTTTATACAAACAATTTAGTCTCGTAGATTGTGATAATTGAAGCTTTGGCGAAACTTTGATGATCAAGAGTTTCGCATTAGTTAGCGACGACAAACTTAGAATCTTTTAAAGTATTACATCGTTAATAATTGTTAAAACTCGATGTTCTTTCTCTAATCTTAAACAATTTTTTAGCTCGAATATTTTGATCAAACGCGCTACGTTTTTAGGATTTAGATATAAACTCAACGACATGTCTTTAAGCTCTTCGAACAATAAGTGTTTAAAATAAATTTTAACATTATCTCGAAAACTTGAGAACTTATTCTTTAATTGTCGAATCTCGTTCTTTATGTCTTAAGTGTATTAACAATAATCAAATAATTATTTAATGCCTTGATATAAATTGTAACGAAGAGTCTAATGTCTTGAAGTTTGTTTCTTGACGTTTTCTTTTAGCTTTCGATTTTAATTTTAATTTTTTTTCGTCATTGTTTTTAATAGTTGTCATGAAATATAAAATCTAAATTAGAATTAATTCTTTTAAGCTACTTATCTCGTTAACATTTTGTAGTTAATATAAGTCACAATTCAACTTAAGATGTCAAAATAAACCCTATCTTTACTCTTATTATTATGAATTTCTATGATTATATATTCTAACTTTAAATTAGTAATTAAGAGAAGACTTTCATTCATTATGCGAATTGCGTTGTTAAAGTCTTTGATCAATTAACAATTGCTTAATCGCAATATTCTTTTATGATTTGCTTTCTTGAGCGCAAGCATAAGATAATTGTTATGCGCAAGCTCTTCTTTTACAACAATTTTAAGCGCAATTATCGTGACAATTTCGTTAATCTTCGACTCGATTTCGCTACTATTGAATTAGACTTTTCTTTGCTATTGCTAGACAATAATTCAATGTTATCTATTCGCCAATTAATACATTCGTTGACTTGTTATCATAAGAACATTCTATTCATTAGTTAATTAAGTAGTTAAAAACATAATACGATCAATACGCTTTACGATCGTCTAATATTCTTGTTTTGTAACGTTATTTGTCTCTTTGCTAAAGATTTTGACGAATTGTCTTAAGTTGTATGTCTACTTCAATCATGACTTCGCATTCGAAGCGCATTCTCTTTACTTAAGATTGTTCAATTACGTGTTATTATTATTGCGAAGAAGAAAACGAACTCGATAACTTATAGCTTTCTAGATTTGAAAAATTTGCGATTCGATTTACAACAAAAAAATATTGTTCGACGTAATGAGATCTTCGTCTCGATTACATTTATGCGCCTTGTTAAAACTCAAATCTTTTCATTAATACGATTTCGACAATTAAAGAAAGTTATTTTGAAAGAAATAAACAAAGTACGAACGATGCGACTTAAGAAGAAAGTTTTGTTTTTAACGAAGCATATTTAATGTTTCTTACATCGAGTTGTTTAATATACGACATTATTTGTTATTAAGTTATTCGATTTCATTGTTAAGAGCAAGTTAGATAACGAATTTCGACAAGATTATAAAACTTATATTTGTGTCTTTCTTAATTTAACTAGGCGCTACTTTCTCTTAATGATCATTGTAAATAAATTTTTTGCCTTTAACATTATTATGAACGTCTATTTATCAAGAATGCACTATAGACGCTTCGTTTGTTCAAATTATATTATGTTAATTTGTTTCGTAATTTTCGACTTCTAACGTCTCTTTTAATCGTTATATAGGCAACATTTCTTTCGTGTCTTTTGAAAAGCTTTCGAATTTAACAATTGAATCGTACTTCGTTGCTTCATACTTGAAAAAACATTAATTGCACAATTTTAAGTTGTCGAAATAAACTTGTAAAGCTTGACTTTGCTACGTGCAAAAGCTCTTAAATTAAATTTTAAATATTTGAAGCAATTGCGAACGCATCTTACATGTTTAAACTATTTGCGAAAAAAATTTAAACACGTATTAAGTTGTGGACATGCAATCTATAACATTTGTCTTTAGATCTTAGAATCAAATTTAAAGAATCAAAAATTATGTTTTTGCGTCAACGAATGTGTCATCTATTCTTAAAAGATATTCGTTGTTAAAAGAGTTAAACTTGTGACGATTAATTCTAGAATTCTTAGCATTAATAATAATGACATTCGAGACGTTATGTCTTTGAAGTTTCTTCGATTTTTGTAAAATGTTATTAAGTTAGCTCTTCTTATTTAAGATCTTTTTAATTAGACATTTGACACAAGTTCGAATAAACATTGATGCATATTCTTCACATTATACGTTAATTAATGTTGTAGATAATTTCATTGTACTTAACATATTTATTAAGCTTTAAAATATTAATCATTGTACGAAGGTTTTCGACATTTTTATTTAACAATTCTTTGACGTTTATCTTATTAAAGAACGAAGTTTTCTTTCACGAATGCGAAACTACTTTCGATGTTAACTTAACGATAAATGTTATAACGTCGTTGTTTTGAAAGAAATACTTAAAATTATCTTTAAAGCGAAACAACAAATATTTGATATTAACATTTAACGTATCTTAAGTTGCAAAATAACAATAATAGCAACAACTTTATCAAACGTCTTCGCGTACTTATTTATCAATTATAACGATAACGACATTAAAGAAAGAAATTACGATTTGTTTTAAATAGTCTTTTGAAAAGACTTTGTTAAGTTAACTTATTAATAAAATACAAACATATGCGATTAAAGAAAATTAAGAATGAATTATTTTTGTGAAAAACGTAGATCTTTTGTTTGTAACTTGAAGATAAGATTGTTAGTTTACACACTTTGTAATGTTCGAGTTACATTGATCGCTTCAATGTAAGAAAATCATCTTTTATTTATAATCTTTTAATTATTTACAAGTTATAGACTCTTCTAACTAGCGAAGATCAACGACATTAATTCATTTTAGAACGACAATTTGAAGCATAACAATTTGATCAATCTTATCTTGTGAGAAAGTCGCAAGCTATAATGTTTTTTCACTACTTTAAATGTGATATTATTTTTGAAATTAATTTAGAGAAGAATGCAAAGTCTTTTAAAGCATCTCATTTTCGTCACGTGTTTAACGACAACTTCATTTCACGTTTGTGTCGCTCATTTATGTTCTCTCTTAATGACGAACGTATATAAAGAAAGCTTCGCAATCGCTTAAATAATAACGCAAAGACTAATTATTTTCGTTTTAACATTTTTATTAACGAAGATAAGACAAGAATTGACAACATTAAATAAATGAAGAAACTTCGTTAATATGTGCAATTGTAATCGAACGATCACGACGTTAAGATCAAAATCGTTGTCGCACTTTTTACGACAAATTTTTTCTTCAAATTAGAAACTATTTCTTTGTTAAAGTCGAAACATTATAAGTGTTAAGATTTCGTTCGTTATCGAAATAATAATTAAACGATAATCGCTACTTTTTTTCGATTTTTAAAACTTCATTTAGAGCTTAATACGAACACAACGACTTTAAGAAAAGTATCGCAAGACAATATTTGCAAGACGTGTTAACTTTATTGCAAAAAAGTCATTGTGCGAATACGTCATTTAAAAGATATCGTTAATCTATACATCAAATACGATGTCATAAAGCGTCGAAAGATCAATGAATTTTCTCATAATATGTTATGATTTATTTAACAATAACAATTGACATTCAAATTTAATCAAAAGAATTATAACTTTTCTAATCGATTGCAATGTTTAATGTGTGTTAATTAACGTAGACTAGACTTGACGCGAAAACGAAAGTTAAATCGTATTATTGTTTCTCGCAAACAATTTTAATCCACGATCGATTTTATCACGAAGACGAACGCATAATTGTAATAGATAATTAGCAACAATGACTTCAATATTCTTGCTAGAAGCTCGATCAAGTTACAACATCTAAAAATATAATTTACATTCGAATTAAAATCGTAGTTTCTCGCATTAACAACATAGCATTAAGTCAATTAAGAATTAATTAATTTCGTCTTTTTGCACTTTAAAGAGACTAGACAATTTCAATAGTTTAGTTAAACTACAACTTAAAATTATAATTTACAACAATTCTCTTATCTCGCAAGTCGCAACGTTCGAATCATTATATTTCTATTTTAGAAAAGTGAAAAAACTTGCTTGCAACGCAAGTTAATCGAACGCACAACAATCAAAATAAACTTAAACATATAAATCGTTTTACGTTGTTCGAGCTCTTATTACGCGTTCTTCGATTTATGTGCTTAAGAGATTTGTTAAACGATGCATTTATTATTCTTTTAATAAGTTCACTTTTTGAATTAATGCTACGAATTAGTTTACGATTCGAAGCTAGTTTTGACGCATTGCTAGTTTTACTTAAGTGAAATCTTTATTACGTCGTTCGCGTTAGAATAATTTGATTTTGAGTTTTATCGTAGTTTCTATTAGCGTAGCGTTAAACGAGACGAAAATTTTTGATTCTTTAAAATAGCGAGACGTACTAAAGACTTGAATTGCACTTTATTTCGCACGAACGATAAGAGCTTTTTCACATTTTCACTTTTGCAAGTTCACATAACTTAGTGTTAGACAAACTTGCTAATTATATAGTATAATCTTTTTCTATTCTCGTGAAATCATTATGTCAAGTCTATTATATATTATTTTAACAAAATGAACGATCATAAATTGATACTTCTTTTATTGTATAATGCGATCTCTTTATTATCTTTGCACTTTTTTTATAATTCGATAAAACAAGTTTAGCAAATCTTAAATATGTTCGATTTAATTCTTCTTGTAATGCAAAAAATAACTATGCTTTTGAAGATTTTTCGCAATTGATCGTTTAATGCTACACATTGTTAAGTTATCGCAATCGATAAATTTGAAGTCTAAACAATTAACGTTTTAATTAAATATCTTTATAAGTCGTTCAAGACTTAAATTCCTTACTTTATTCGCCTTTGCTCAAAGATTTTTGTCAAGATAATAAATTTAAATCTTCGAGACTATAATTGTGTAATCACATATTAAAAGACTTTTGAAAGCATTTTTTTTAGATGTTCTTTTTTACGAATTCGATCGATATAGAAGCTTCGTCTATTTAGCGATAATATACTTTGTTTTTATCAACGTTGTTACTTGCAAATTTGATGATCGAATTTATTTATATTAATATAGTGTTCTTTTTGTCGCTTATGCTACCATTAAAGATGATTTCAAAAATGATCTCGTTTGATCTTTATATCGAGCACAAGCTTTGACAATAATTGGCGAATCATTAACGCGAAATGATTGATTTAGATATCATTATTAACGTGCATAAGTACAATATATTGTTAAGAAACAAAAATGTCGTTTGAATTTATGATCAAAATACAAAAACACTACTTGTCGCTATTGAAGATACAATAGAAAGCGCTAGTAATTCGTTTTTGACAAAACAATTAAAAAGAATTACTTTTAAAGTGAAGAAATAACTTCGAAAAGACTAAATACTTACACATCTTATATTAAATCAATTTATTTAATCTTTCTTTTTCGACTTTTGAACAAGATTTTGTTCTTGTTATATTTTGCATTTTTTGCTCGTTGCGTTCTTGTTATTCGACAACGAAGTCTACTACTTCGTCGCTATTGCATGCTTAAATTCAAAGACTACATTGCTTCTATTAAGAAGAGCGCTCTTGTAAATGATCTTAAAAAAGATGCGATAAACGTTTTGTTCATTTTCGAGAATGTAGTGAGTTGCGATGATGATGTTGTGTCGATAACGAAATTGTTTAATCGTAAATTGTAATAGTTGATTTTCGTCTATTAGTATTTTGCATTAACGATATTCTCTCGTATAAAATTAGTAGTTTATGTCTAGAATGCGATCTCACATCTCTAATAAATTAAATCGTTAATATCTTGTCGTCGCGCGAACATATTTTTTCTTATTTAAGCGTTAAATCAATACAATAAATCAATTTTTCAACAGTTAACGTCGCAAGTTTATAGTTGTCGCTTCTCGCAATGCATCGCTCTAAAAATCAAGAATTTCGTCTTAATTTTTCAATATTCGAAATTAGCGATAAGCGATCGATGATTACTACACTTGTTTAAAAGATATAGCTATTATGCTTTTACTTGTGACTAAATTTGTTAATATTTAAGAAAATTTAAAGAATTTAAATATGACAATGTTTTGAGCGATTTAATAAAAGATCAAGTTTAATCGACAAAAAATTTAGAAATTCGATCATTGTTAAAGATCATAAATTTCTAAGACATAATGTTAAGATTTAAGATCAAATGTTCAAAGTAAAAGCAACTAAAACTTGTCAAAAAACGCATCTTGACTTGATAATAATTATCGAATGACAAAGTAAAGATTTGTAGAAAATTGATAACAAAAATTTCTCGACTTGAATAAACAAATATTTAGAACAAGTGTTCATTTAACGTGATGTTGCGTCTTATTTTCTAACAAGAAAGCAATTTTGTCAACATTATAATTTCTAGCGCAACTTAAGCTTCAAATCTATCACAACTTATTGCGAAGCTAATATTAATGTTAAAAGCAACAATTAACGCGCTATTACTATTACACAATAAACGATATCTTGCTCTCTTTTTTTCTTCTTTAAGAACGATGAAGCAACAACGTTAAATTACGTCAACTTTAAAAACTTAATCTCTCGCACGCATCACACTTAGTTTTAATCGACTTTCAAACAACTAAAGCTTAAAATTTGTGTTCGATAGTAATAGAGAAACATGCAATGTTCTATTACATAACAAATCTTCTAAAAATGACATTAGTCGAAAGCATTTTCGCATTACAATAAACACAAATACAAGAGTACTTATTGTTAACGACGAGTTTACTTATAACATTGTTGTTACGTTTCGCCAATTTGAAGAGCTAATATTGCGCAAAGCGTCAATTTCTATCTTTGCTTATAACAACATTTAAATCGATCTAATTACACTTCGTTTGTTAATTTTATCTCGAGAGTTTTGTCAAGACAATTTCGAACAAAATTAAAAAAATTATTGTTTCGAACGAAATGCGACTCGCGTCAAGAGTCTTAAACAATTAGCTCATCAATATTAAGCGCCTTAAATCTTTTTAAAGATAAAAAAACTTAATTTGATAAATCAATTCTATTAGAGATTTGACAAAACAATGTTAAAGATCGTAGATTATCGAAGAAATTTTTACGTCGTTAAGTAGTTCGATAAATATATATATTGTAAGAATAGATATCTTAAGAGCATCAATCATGTACGTAGTTCTTAAATCATCGATTATATAAAATTGTATTAACGACAACAATTAGTCTTACATCGTAATTATTTTTTCAAATAAATTTCTTAAAAATATCGTAGCGTCGATTTTAACTATAAAATTTGCCAAGTACGAAACATTAAAAAATCTAAAACGAATTACAATTAATAAAATAATTATAGCATTTTAATAGATCTTCGATGCAATCTTTTATCTTCATAATAACGATTAAGTTTATCGCGACATTAAGTTCGTTAATATTTTTGTGATTTTAAAGTTATTATTATTAACGAAGATAAGCGATTTTGAATTAATAAGCGATAAGCAATTGAAGATTTATTGTGATATAAATCTCTTTATGACGCTAAAGATTTTAAACTTTGTTATCGTACAACTTTACGACAAGACAATAAATATATGAGCGCTTAATGTTATCATATTAGATTTTTGTCTATTCGCGAGCTTTTTATCACGACTCGATAACATGTTCGACGACATTATCGCAAAATGAACTTTAACATTGTCTTAAAGTGATCAAGTTATTCGTCTTAATTAAAAGCGATTAACTTAGACAATTAAAGTCATGTTAGTGAATAACTTTAAAGTTCGTTTCTCGACTAACTAGAGTACGACGCTAATGATCAATTGCTTTTTAATCGCGATTTTCACAAAAAAATTCGACAATAATATGAAGTTTTTACAAAATTAACAAGACGTCAAATTGCTCGCTATGTTAACTTAAATTAAGATTAACTACATTCGCTCACTTTTTGCGATCATTAATTTTGATTAACTTAAATGTGTAAGTTAGCTAATTTATTGTAAAGTAATGCATTAGTTTCGTGTATTAAACGTAAACTCTTATATCGACACATTAGGCGAAATATATATTAGATTAGATTTTGCTAAAGCAATTCTTAAGCTAGAAGTCAAAGAATTACTTTTATGTATTAAAGATTATTTGAAAATAATTTATCTCGTCATTTTTAAATATCTTATAAATAGAAAGTCATTTTGTGAAACTATTAGTACAAGTTCTTAATAGCAACATTACGATTGCTACTCTTTTATTTCTTGTCTCGATCAAATATTCTCGCAAATTCGCTTATACTTTGAATCGCTAAGCTTTATCGCATTGCCTTAATTCGATAATCTTTTCTCGTAAAATAACAAACTTGCGCTTTTAATATAATTGTATTCGTTTTTAGCTTTTTCGTTTAAGCTTTTTCGAGATTTGATCGTAAAGCGTTGTCGCATTTAGGCTTGTATTCGCTTCATTTAAGAATGTATAATTAAAATGTCGCGTTTAATTTGTACAATAACGATAAAATGCATATGAAATTCTATTAGCAATTGTTAATGTTAAGTGTTGTTAATCATATATAAGAGATATTAAAGTCAACTATGTTTAGCATTGTGCGAAGAGTAAAAATTAAAATTTAATATGTAAGATTAATTTTTAAAAATCGAAGAAAATCGATGTTAAAATTTAATAGTTGTCACATCGTACTTTATTGTATATTAGTCGTCTAAGAATAATATTAGCAAAATTTGAATCTCTTCTTCGTTGTCTTTCTAGATCTTTTATTTATTTATTTTCTTTTCTTTCTCTTTACGACCTTTGACGCCCAAGCTTAGTTGCAAATTATGTGAACATCGTTTAGTAAACGCTAGTCTCACATTTTATAATAGTGTCAAGAATCGATTATTACGATTTTTGCTAAGCAATGAACGTAAATTGAAGAACTTGACATTTAATTAAATACGCTATATTTGATTTAAGATCTAAGCTAGCTAAGATAGAACTTATTGCTATAATCGTTCGTTCGTAACGTACTTTTTGTCGATAATATTAACGATCAACTCTAAATAAAAAAAATAAAAGATTATGCAAATTGTTATCAATATATCTTTGACTAACGATGCAATTGTTATTGCTTCGTTAAATAGCGTCAATTTAGCAATCGCATATCTAATGAGCTCAAAAACTTAAAAAATGCTTAAAAAACTTTAAGAAAATTAGAATTTTCGAATTATTATAATTGAGTCGCTAGATGTTCAAGTTAATGCAATGATTATATCGAATTTTCGATGCGTTCAAGATGTAGCGTTCAAGTAATCTAACATTGTGTTTAAAGATCGTTTAATGCTTTTTTAACTCGTTTCGATTGCTCACATTTCTAGCGCATTTTCTTAAACGCTTCTTATAGTCATTCTAGAGTCGTAAGTCGAGTTCATTCTAATTGATTAAACTTTCTTATCGAAGTTGTTATATATGTTCGTTCTCGTAAATTGAATTTCGATGATTAACGAAAATTAATTAAGATTAAGTAAAGTCGACTTAAAGCTTAAGTTTTACATCGATAAAACATTTTTTAAAAGAAAAAAGTTCAACAATGCGACTATGACTAATACAATTTAAGTTATGTTGTAATAAGTAATAAGTTAAGTAATAAAAGTAATATTGACGTCATTAGAACTCAAATTTATGATAAAACTTACGAAGACGCTCTCTTAATTAGAAGTTCTAGAGTTAATTTTATCATTACAAAGTGCCTTAGCTTAGTTTTTTATAAGTTGATTTCGCGTCTATCTTCTTAAGAATTAAGCGAAAATAACGTTCTTAATTAAGACAAAGCTCAATAGAAAAGATATAGCGACTAGAAAGAGAAGCAACGACATAATCGAAAATTAATTTAATAATAATTAATAACGATGTGAAAAGTTATTCGAATAAAGATTGCTTGTATAATAAAATGTAAATTATAAATTTAGAGCAATACGAAAGACAAAAATCGAGTATTCATGAGCTTTTTAATATAAATTATCTAAAAATAGTCAAATGAAATTCAAGAACGTTTGACAAAAATCAAATAAAAAAGAAGAGAAATTCACAATCTAGACAAATTTCTCGAGATGCTAAATTGTATTGTTAAAAACAATTTTAAGAATATTTTAATAAACGACGTTAATAAATCATCGAACAAATATAAATAAAAAGACACGTCTTTATCATAAAATAGCATAGCAAAAGATTTAGATAACATTCGAAAATTAGTTAATTTAGTTTTTATTTCTTGTTTAAACAAGTCTCTTTTTTATTTTCTTGTAACACAAGACGAACGAGCTTCTACAATGATCGAATTAAAACTTAAGAAATTGTTCAAAAAAGTTTAAGCAATACAACAAACAATGATGAATAACATATTAAAAGCAAATCAAAGCAAATTCTTGATTGTTTTGCTACTTTACGACATCGGAACGACGACTAAAATAGAAACGAAAGTTAAGATGTTGCTTAATAAGTTTGATTTAATCAAATGCTTAAATATCGACGATGCGACAAAGATCGCAAAGAGTAAGAATCTTTATTTATTGCAACGATTAAACTAATTATGATTAGAAATTACGCAAGCAAAGAAAGATTTCGATTTGTTTGCAAATAACATCGATAAAGATACAAATATAAGAGATGACGCTATTTACGTTGTCACTAAAGTCAAGACATAGTTATCTTCGTCTCTTTGCGCTAGATTGTATTGTTAAGTCAAATCTTAATTGAAGCAATTAATGCAAAACTTAAAGAATGCGAAGATTAAAAACGAATTAATTAAGCTCAACTAGCAAATCATTGCTTAGAACAAGATTAACAAGATAAACGAAAATTAAAACATTATTAACGTTTCGTTCTTTGCGATTAATATCGTATTTGCGCGATTGTTTCGATCGAAATTAATGCAAGATTCAAATAACAAGAATGTCATAAGCAAATTGCAAAGTTTTTTTAATTTAATCAAACAAAAGACGAAACAAGTTGACTATTCTAAGAAATGAGTGCGACTTTTGTTGTCTTTAAAGAAACGATTTAAGAATTATGACTTCATTTCTCTTTATAACAATTCTTTTTAAATCATTGAATCGACTTCTTTTTTTAATTATTTTAAGTTAAAGATCGTAGACTTAACACAAAACAATTCTTTTTTTAGCGTATAGACTTTGAAAGACAAAATTGTCTTATTTAAGAAAAACGTGAAACAAGAATTTAACGATAACAACGTCGACTTTAATCTCTTAAACGAAGATTATTACAATAATAACAATAGCGAAAGCGTCGTCAAGGCGAATCATGACAACAACGATAATAAGAGATTTATAACTTTGCGCAAAGCTATGCTTAAAGACTTTGACAACAAGAAAAACGTGCTTAAAAAATGATTAAAATACGAAAAGATAAAAATCATTCGCTATGAAACGAGAAACGTCTCGTATTATTAATAAAGATATAATACGATTAAAGAAACAAAGAAGACGAAAGACAACAATCTCGAAAATTGACGAAAAAAGAATAAGAACGATATTAAGTGAAGTTAAATCGATCGCCAAGTCAAGGCGCTACAAAAGATTTGCTAAAATTGAAATAAAGATAATTACGTTAACATCGAAAAGAATTCTTACGAACTAAATCTTATTAATTACACAAAATAAGTTACGCATCAAAAGTTCTCGCATACATTTTGCAAAATTGTATAAATAAACAATACAAAAACGTAAAAAACTTAAATCATTGTAAGACGTTTATTTGAATCTAGTCACAAAATTAATGACAAAAAGATTTTGAAAAACGCTAAGCTCACAATTAATTAATACGCGAAGATTAAGCAAGAAAAGCGACTCGCTTTAAGTAGATTGTCAACATCGAATATCGATATAATCTTACGTTCGAAATCATTAACTCTATTATTAAGACTTGTCGCTCTAGCAAAAATCAAAGAGTCTTAAAATGCAAACAAAGCGTTCTTGAAAGAAAACGTAAATTAAGACAATTTAACAAGATCTTAAAACGAAAGATCTTTAAAGTTTCAAGACGTCAAAATGTTGTTATCTAAGTTCATGAAATTAATGTAAGACGCCTTGTCAAACATTAATATCACGAAAGAGATAGCGAAACTTGTCATAATCTACGAAATCTATTTAAGAGAAAAAAAATTCGATAAGAAGTAATAAGAAAGCAATGTTATTAATCGATTGAACTTTTTGTTTTCTTTGATTTCTTTGCTCTTTATAGTCGTTATAGCTATACTATAATTAGCTAAGTAAAATTCTTGCTATGCAAGTATTCTTATCTTATTGAACGCTTTTCACACATACTTGTATAGATTAACGTATGCCTAACATTGTTGTTTTTGACGCCACAATGACGACTTTTCGCCTAGTTCTTCATTCGATTTTCTACAATGTTAACTTTATGTTTGAGCTCATCTTATTAAGATACATTCTTGTGGCGATTGAACAATGTTAGAACTCAAGAATAATTTAATGATCGTAATAGACTCGAATCAATAGCTTAAACTTCTAAAAGAGATAGAAGAAGTTTATCTCTTTAAGATACACTCGCGTTGCGATTGACGAATAAAGTGACAAAATAACGATTGAACGATGTTAGAACTTAGGAATAATCCGATGATCGTAATAGATTTAAATCAATAACTCGAACTTCTAAAAGAGATAAAAAAAGTTTATCTTTTCAAGATACATTCGCGTTGCGATTGACGAATGAAGTGACAAAATAACAATTAAACGATGTTAGAACTTAGAAATGATTCGATGATCGTAATAGACTTAAATTAATAATTGAAACTTCTAAGAGAGATAACAAGAGCTTATTTCGATTGTCGATAAATTTGTTCTTTCTTAGTTATGACATTTGCGATGTTAAGAATAAATCTAAAAGCATAACTTAAAATGATGCTATTAATGTCAAAATTATACTTGTTTAATCGAGTGAAAGCTCTTTTAAAACTCTTGTATAAGAGTTTTTTAAACGTTAAAAAAATTGTCTATTCTAAAATTGCGAACAATATAGTTTAGTTAATGATTTCGACTTGTAGAAACAATTCATTGTAGATTTTCTTCAAAGAACAAAATTAATTTAAAAAATTATATATGTCTCGCGAGTCGTTATAAAAGTACGTTCGAAATGCTTGTAAAAAGTAATCGTTGCTCAAAAAGAATTTAAAGTTATTGTCGTCGAAGAGATCGAAGTTTTTTAAGTCTTAAGCGAATCAAAATAACTTTAAACTTGTACATATAATTTACAAAATTAAATTGTTAAATGAAAATAACTACAAAAGTTAACAAGTAGCGAGAGAATTGCTCATTTAAGTTTGATTTTTTTAAGTCAATTACATTTAAATCTATGATCCAAACGCTCACGTAGACGAACGCACAAAAATCGAATTAGAACATTGTAAATTATTCTTTTATCGTGTGTTTGCATTATGCATTGTACTAGATTTCTAAAATGAATTTAAGTAGATTTTGACAATGTGATGTTTACAAGAAACTCTACAATTGTCTTCTTATTCGACGATTAAAAAATATAGTTTAGTATCTTGTCTTTTTTAACATTTTCAATCTTATTATCTTTAATGTTGTTATCTTCCACGTTATTATTCTCGACGTCGTCATTAGAATCACTAGTGTTGTCTTTGAGTTCGCTAATGATTTTTGAGATCTTTTTGACGTGCGTTCGATCTCTAACGCTAACGCCAAACTCGTTCAAGAAGACGTTTATTCGCGACAAGAAGCGTTTCAATAAACTTTGCTATAATAATTGTCAATTTGATCACAACTAAAAATGAAACATACGTTTAATAATTTTCAAATTATATATTCGAAGTAATTCTCTCGCTCTTAAATCTTATTAAGCATTATTAAAGTAATAAACTTAAGTATTTACAAAAATTAACTAAGAGCGATCTCGAACGTTATTGTTATCAAAAGTGTAACAAGACATCGAACAAACAAATAGCTAATGCATGCAAGTTTTTATCGATTGCTCGAAATATCTCTTATAACAAGTGTATTAATTAAAGAGAATGCATAAACGACAATAGTTTTTGCTTTTAAGAGTTAAATATCAAAGATCTTAAGCAAGTTTCTAAACAATTCTAGATCTCGATTAAGCAATGTGCATAACTCTTAACATTCTTAATATTGTTATTAAAGCTAAATTAAGCGATCAAATCTTGCACTAAGTTTTGTGTCATTTAGTAAAAAATCAAAATATTAAATGAAGTTAAGAAACATAAAACGACTAATGTATAATGTAATAAAGATGCATAATTTGATTGCGATACTAAAGATAATTGCGACGTATAATAAGATTGCAATGCATAATGAAATTCTATTACATATGTCACGTTAGTTGCGTGAGCTACGATCAAGTCTAAAAGCGAATAAGTGTTAATAAGTTATCTTTTAGAATTTTCAAAATAGTTTTATCATTTCATTCGCTTTATCGTGAGCATAACGTTAGCATCGTAAGATAACAATCAATAAGTCGAAATCAAAATCGAATTTCAATAAAAGAAAAGATTTAGATGCGAGATTAAAAAAGACTTTTAAATGTAATGACTAGAATTAATCTTAATAGCTTCAACAATTGCGTGTAGATTGCGAGAATTCTATCTTAATCTTAGAACTAGTGTGATCGTTAAGTCGAGTCGAACACTTTTTTCTCAACTCGACCCACCCTCTTGGGCCTCGTAGGGTTGGGCCAGGGTCAAGGCGCGAACTTGATCTTAGGGTCGAGTTTCGTCGAGTTAATGCCAAGAACTTGGGCTAACTTCGTCGCGTTAGCATTCGTCTATCTTATCTTATCTTATCTATGCGTTAACTCGATTAAGCTAGCGCAAAGTCCACGCTAGTCGCATATAGTTAGCGTGAATCTTGCGCTAGCTCAATCGAGTTAACGTATCACGTGACGTCACGTGATCGAGTAGGTCGAGTTAAACATTCGACGCGCATTCTTCGTTCGCCCCACCCTATTAAGCTAGGAAATTTGCTTGATTCTAGGATTAGAATTGAGCGAGTCAATTTAATCGAATTGAAACTTGATTCAACGATCACACTACTTAGAATACGAACTAAAGTAATAAATCTTAATTAAGCAAATAGTTTAAAACAATTTGCTTCTAGATTGAACGTAACATAATTTTTTCAAAAATAAAATAACAAGAGTTGAAGATTTTCTAAACGCTAAGCATTTTAAATTAAAAAAACTTTTGTCTTTCGATCGTCGACAAATGTTACAATAGCAATGAAAGAGCTTAAGAGACAAATACATTTAAAACAACAAAATTAGCAAGAATAATACATAACATAATTTTTTTTGTGAGTGTCGTTAAAAGTTAATTTTCGAGAGTATAGTGTTAAAGCTAAGCGACAAGATGTTAAATCCTAATATTTAGAGCTTTTAGAGAGAAGAATTTGCAAAAAGTTTTCGAGTTAAATATTTTTTTTAGCTACATGCGTACGTGTGACGTAGAATAAGAATAAGATCATGTACGTAATTGATAGCATTAAGCGAACAAAAAACGTAGCTAATTGCTCAAGTAATAATGACGAAGTCAAGATTAAATTAAGATCAATGATATTTACGATAAATTGCAATAAGAGTCGTCTAACATTGACTTCTCTAATTGTGAGAATGGTACAAATTTCATATTGTGATAAATTTACAAGAGCAAATTCATTTGTTATTTCTTGTGCGTCGTTAGACTCTTTATGTAGTTAAGATCTTGATAAAAACTCGATACTTATTGCTTACACTCTTTCAACAATTTAGAACAAAATTTCGCTAATTTCTAATTAAGAAGGCAAAAAATAAAAAAGAGATTAACGAAATCAAGTATAGCATCAACATAGTTTAATCGATTTGTGAAAAAGCTTCTTACGTTCTCTATAAAGTTGTGTAGAGATTATTATTTTTGTTGTGACACGTAGTCAAGTTGCGCAAGCATATCGATTATTTTGCGAATAAAACATACATTCTTCAATTTAATAATTGTTTTATCGAATATTCGAATTATCTTATTTGTAGAACGATTCTTCTAGATTTTAACGATTCGATCTTAAACATTAAATGACTAGTGCTTTATAAGAGACAATGATGTAATTAATTAGTGTTGCCATTATACGTAGAGAAACAATCAATAACAAAAGATACGTAGTATTAGAGTGTTATAAAAAAGACTTAGCAATTTTCTTAATATACGTTTTTAACGTCTTGATATACAAGTTAGGCGAATATGAATTGCAATCTTTGTATTTCGTTCTATCGACAATCAAGAATAGCGAGCTATTAATAGCTTCGTCTTGTGAAGTAAAATCATTATTTCTTTAATATTGACGTCAACTTTTCAATTCGTAGCATAATTGCGTTCGATTTGATCGTTAAGATTCCACGTGTAATAGAGCTCATTGTTAATTATATAACTTCTAATCTTAACAAATCTACGTATCGAAGTCGATAAAAAAGTTTATGACGTAATTAATAAGTTCGATTGCGAAGACGCGAACGTATTTTTCGTCATATTTAACGTTGTTATTGTAGCTAGACTTAGCGACCTCTTCTTTGCAAAATTATTTATCATCACATAACTAAATTAGTAAGTAATAAGTATAAATTTCGCAAAGCAATAAGAACATAACATTTATATTTATCAACGATAATTAGAGTTTTAACTTGACATGAAGTAATTGTCGCAATGTCTTTGATAGATTAGACAATATATAGCGTCAACGATGATGTCAACTCTTGTTTGATAATTCTAGTGATCAATAGCTAAATTAGTAAGTGCGTAGTTTAACGAGTTTTACTTTAGATAATTCGATAAATTTTCAAGCTCAACTCTTATATTTATGCGAATCGAGATATCGTTAATCACAAAAAAATATATAGACTCGTGATTGTCGCTAATGATGTCGTTGAATTAGACGTCTAAACTATGAATCACAATTAAAATCTTATTGATAGCTTGTTTGTTATTTAGAAAGAACGTCATTCTTGCAAGATCGTTTGTCGTTTAATAATAATCGAATGCTAGAAGAATTAATATCTTTAAAGAAAATAATTGAGCGATTTTTATGTATAAGCTACGTAGTTAGAATACGATATCATCTTAAATTATGCAAAAGAAGACGATTAAAATAAAGAAGTTTAAGCAATTCTATTTTTAGAGAGACATTGTGCAATTGACGTCTAAGTCGTCGTCTCGATTTTCTTATTTTAATTTTTAATTTTATGCTTAAGATTAATTCTATTTGCACTTAAAGCGCTAGCTTTCGATAAGTTTAAATGACATTTGTCGAAAATGTCTTACTAACGTAATGTTGACGATCGTAATTAAGAGAGCTATAAAGATCGCAATAAAGTAATAGAAAAATCTTATCAATTTGATTTTTGTTTCGCTCAATTCTTTTTCGCAATTTCTTGATAATAATTTGAAGATCGATTCACTTCACGAACATGCATTACTTGACATAGATAATTGTTGTTTTATATCTCTTCGCTCTTATATGCAATGCTATATTCTTCTTCATTACTAGCAATGTTGTTGCGTTCTCTAGCGAAGTAATAGTGTGTTGCGTTAACAAATTAAGACTTTGTACAATTTTGTTAAATAATAGCATCATAATTTAATTAAGATGATTTGCAATCGTTACGACGATCTTTCTTTGCTTATTTTTTCTT
>JAABUJ010003237.1_pt1 | contig 18566 bp, 20 predicted proteins | sample 5559131 | NCBI WGS metagenome assembly JAABUJ01 (sample SAMN10711875, study PRJNA513366) | rock metagenome | isolation source: Antarctica rocks | place: Antarctica: Victoria Land, Mt New Zealand nord | collected 2016-01-07 | reverse complement strand
AGCAAGGGCTTTTCGTGGGACATGGACATAGCAATAGTTTTGACAGGATGATAGCGCTAGAGCCCTTTAGGCGTAGTGCCTCCGGGCGGAATAAATTACCTACCTACCTACCGGCAGCCGGGATCTTAGACGGGTGGCCAAGGTCCAATGAATTTCTAGAGTACAGCAAATGTGTTTGATCGCATGATAGATTGGGACAAACGGAAGGGGAGTCAGTAAGGCCAACGGGAAGCTCGTGTGATGGTTGGAGTACTATCGAACTGTGGAGGAAAAGTACTATAGATTCGCTTCTATCTACAAAATATGCATGACCCGAATTCAGACTAGAGTGCTGACCTTGTCAGCCGCATTGAACACGGCCACCGCTGTCAGCTTATTGGCCCTCTGACTTGGTGTGGAGCAATAGCTGGGAGGAACGTCGAGCGCCGGGTTCTTGAGGAAAAAATTCCTTGGCCGCAGCAACAGCGTCATCGGTTCCGCCGGCATGATTGGATAATCTTCCGGCGCTGGGAAGTGGGTGATGCCAAAGGTGTGCCATAGGACGATGTCGGTGTTGTCGATGCTGACGTCGCTGCTGTCCTCGACCCACGCCGGGAGTCCCATCGACGGCTCGCCGGACGTTTGAGGTACGTGTCGGCCGGCAGGATGGATCTGGTCATCGTCATCTGCAATTACATCGTTAGTGTCTCTATTGTTGAGTCGTGTCGGCCTTATGACTGCTTACATTTGGTGACATGTACCGCATGTCTGGAGAACCCGGCTCGTTTCCACACGAGCCCACCAGCCTTGGGCAACAGTGCGGGCACCTCGCGGCTCACCAATTTATAACTGACAGGCTTGTGACTGTGTGGATGCAGCTTGTTGGTGTTGGCCATGTCCCATGTCCGGCTGGTAGCGCCGTCGTAGTCGGCCATGGCTTCTTTCGGGGTAGTGTACTTCGTCTTGTGGGCGTAAAAGGCGTTTCCGTGCTTGTTCTCTGCGCTGCCCACTTCACCGGCACCCTGCCTGGCATCAACCTGGAATACAGTGTTCTGAGGCCCATCAATGTTGGGATCGATCCTCATGCAGAAGAGATGCTGATGATTGTGGGCGTTCACGCCGGAGTAGACTTCGGTTCCCCACCCTTTCGTGTCTTCGCCCGGGTTCATGGCGTAGGTGTTGAGGATACCGGTAAGCTTGATTTCCAGCTGGATGGTACCGTCTTGGTGGAAGACCCAGTAAACACAGTACTCGTAGTTCGCCGCCGTGAAGACGTGTGAGATGAGAAGCTTCCTGCCACGGGTGACAATGACAGAGTCATCACGGAAATCGGTGTGCTTGAAGAGAATGCCGGCATCCTCTTCATGGATACAGATCGCGTTCTTGATCGTGGTGCTCGCGCCAGCCCGGTTAACAAAGTCTGCATCCATGTAGTGAATGGCACCCTTGCAATCACATCCCAGAGCCAAGCTGTTGGTCATGTAACCTCCGCCGTATTCTCCGAGATCAAAAGCGTGCTTCCTGTGGTGCGGGTTCTCTGGGTTCCCGTATGGAACGACCATCTCGGCGAGCGAAAGCCGATAAAACGTCGATCTTTCGTTGCCCTTGTCGTTATAGGTGATGTTGTTGAGTACGATTCCTTCGCGGTAGTTGAAGCCAACGTGGATGTTCCAGTTCTGCCAGTTAACAATACGACCATTGACCTGAAAGGAAACACCCTCTGGCTGAGTTATGTTGATCGGCTTTAGACCTTTCCGATATCCTCCCTCGGCCTCCACCGCAGCAGGAGTGTAGTTGCAAGCGGGAGCTTTGTTCACAGGCCTCCGCACCGGAGGGATATCAATGTGATCAATTGTCTGTGTCGACGCATTGAAGATTGGGGTAAAGTCAAGAGGGAATGTATACTGGCTATCATCCGGATGGGGTCGGTAATACATCAGGGCTTGCTGGAGCCGGACGGAACTTCCAAATCGATCGTCATAGCCGATCGTCCATGCTGTTGCCGGTTAGTAACGAATCATCCTACGTGCTCTTGTCGTACTCACGGTCACAGTAGACCTTGTGCATATCCTCCTTAGGTATGCCAATGATCTGACATTGCTCGATAACCTTGGGATCTTTCCTCACAATGAATTCTACGATCTGAAGGTCTTCCATGGTGATCTGCAATCGTTAGCCAAAGCAGGCCTTTACATTGGAACAGGGGCAAGATGAATACCAGGGGTTGTACACCCTCTATTGACTCCCATTTCACAATCTTCTGCTCCTTTAGATCCACCAACCCGTCGTAGACCTTGCCCTCTTTCGCAATTGCAACCACATCTGCCACTCGGCTGGGTCTCGGCGTATGGTCTGGGTCTGCAAGCCATCGCAGCATATCCGCCTTTCTGGGTTCCCACAGCGCCACGGCATTGTAGAAGAGGGACCCATGCTCCTTGCGGATGATGGCGACGGCGGACTCAATCTCGGTACGAGAGAGAGGGTCAAATGGATGGGGTGGAGCCGCAGTGCCAGTGACATGCTGGGCGACTTGCTTCAGACGATCGAGAACCATGATGTTTGATTTAAGAGAGAGAATAGGGGCGATCGGGTGTTTCGTGGAGATATTGTAGAAGTGAGGGGAAGGTTGAGTGACACACGATGTTTATAGATCTTGGAACACACAGTATCCGACTTGCCCTTACGCTAGTGCGCATGCAATAACCTGATAGAGTAAGAGAGCAACGAAGACAAAGGCGCATATATGTGGGGTAATAATAATAAGGTAGGAAGGCAACCATCACTGCAAGTAATGGACTACCCCATATTTCAGGTGTCTGAGGAACTGTTGATACCTTACGGAGCACATGTTTGTTGATAAGGGTAAGGATAAGGATCTATTTGCCTATCGCAGTCTAGCGCCGCCCTTCGGTTTCCTCACACTCCCCTTCTGGCATCTCAGTCCCATCCATGGATGGATCCCGTCAGAAAATATAGCCGGAGGAGAGTTAAAGATACAGATATCGATGGGGTAGCTATACACGTAAAGGTAAGGTATATGAAGATCAGATAGCTTCCCTCGTCATTGAAGTGCCCCATAAGTTATCAATATGATACAAGACATTCGATAACCCTAAACCCGTCCCGCGCGTCGGTACCATAGTATCAGCGACTGCGGAGGACGTTGCCGTACTTTACACTTCGAGAGTTCCACTCTTGGTCCTATCTGAAGCCTAGAGGTAGCTTACTACTTCAAGGGTTGGAAGTGATCAGAACAGTACTCAGTACAGAGTATCAGCAAGGTCGGTTGTACTTAGGAGGATATGAATGAGGTGCTCTGTTCGGAGACCCTATCTATCACAATCAGGACCACATTAGTAGCATGAGCTGATGCATCGAGAAGCTACACATGAACAGGATCCAAAGAAGATTCTAATATTGATGATTCGCCTCCGGTTCGCCGTAGCTTTTGCTGCCTTTGAGCCAGCCTGATCGGCCTCCAAACGCCGGCCGAGGAGACGACGACGACAACGAGGAGGATGATGTTACAGGATCTTCGAGATACGCCAGATAGGAGACCCACGCAACGACACCAGGACCGCTCTGGACAAGAGCGAAGAAGAGAATCGCTCATCCCTTTCCGAATTGAAAACCACCAAATACCCCTGCGCCCCCGCCTGGCGTCAATGGTCCGATACCGCCTCCATTGCCTTGATTTACGAGATGCTGTTGACCGGAAGCGTTCGTTAAACCGGTATTACCGACATTAGGAGTGCCCGGCGCACCGTTCGTGTAGATGGTAGCACCATTGAGGTTCGGTGTTGACTGTGTGTTCGAAGGATTGCCCCCGACTGGGCCGCCTGCCGCGGGAGCTTCGATGCCGTTCAGACCCCATACCTGACCCAGATATACGTCCTCGTCGATCACCCCATTGAACACGACACGACGCACCTCCCAGAAGATTTTCCCGGTGACCCACGAATCCGAGCCTGCCTGATGCGCCGTACCCAGCCTCTTGACCCCAAGCTCGTCCGCGAGATCCTGCAGGCCAGATTTCTGACCCAAATTGTTCATTACTTGCGCTGCCGCGGCCGTTAGAGGCACACCATTTACTTCTTGCTTCCTGCTTGCGTGTTTCATAAGAAACTTGATGTCGTACAGCGCGGGAAAAAATATGAGTAACAGTTCCCGAAACTCGGCCTCGTCATCCGGTAAGGGTTTGCAGAGCATAATCTTCACAAGATAACCAAAGTCATAACCTGAGTGGAAGGAGATCCAGTGGACATCGTCCAAGAGCACCAGCCCCGATGTCATCAGCAGTGCTCCAAATTCCAACGGATCTATACCATTCTTTTCGTGCATGTCAAAGTCAAGGCCAGCCTTTTGAAGAAGCACTATAGACTCCTGAGCGTACATGTCGTTGTTCAGTGAGAATCGGAAGTTGAATTGCCAGGTACAAGGGCAGGGAATAAGGTTGTTCGGGTAGGTCGAACCATTTGTCCTCGAAGGTTCCGATGGATGTGGAGGAGGAGGCTCGCCATCCTCAGCAAAGAGTGTTATGCCTAGCTGTATCATCTTGAGAAGGTCGACATTGCACCTTAATGTTTGATAGTGGTAATCGGCTTTCGTTGTGAATGAGCCCATCGGTCTTGCAACGATGCCAGGAAACTCAGTATCCTAGCAAACAACGTGAGCCCGCAATCTTGTTCGAGAAAAGCTCAGCATGTCGATGGCTTCCACCTACCATGCTAATATATGGATACTTTTCTATCAAACCACGTAGAGCTTGCATCTCGTGCGCAAGATTCCCTCGCCATACGTCGCGTATTCTGCTTTTCGTAGGCCCCCTCCCATCCGTGCTAATGCGTCCCAAGGCATCCTCGGCTTGCCGTTGCTGAAGTGCTGCGCCGTGTGCAAAACCCATCTGGGCAGCATGACTGGCTAACCCACTGCCACCTCCGTTTCCCAGCGTACCCCCTCCACCGAGCGCTCCTGATAAGCCATTGCTCCCAGCGGCAAGTGTGAATGGATTTTGACCGGGGTTGATATTGTTCGGAGCAAAGCTAGGATGTGCACCGAGCGACGGTGGGGGAAGGCTATTGGATCCAGAAGTATGTGTTGAATGATGTTGTAAGTGTGTTTGTTGAAGGTGTGCGAACGGACCCGAGACCATTTGAGGGCCGAATCTGCTGTTGGGTGGCATCGTTCATGCCCAGGTTACGAGACGATATGACCAAGATATGAGGATTGCCTTCTTCCACCAAGCATTCCTTGGGAGGTTGTTGTTGTATGAAGCTGCGGATGCGACTTTGGATCTTTAATCTTCGAGTTGTAGAGAGTTGCAGTAGCGGACGCGATATTGAACTCTCTAAGGTTGATTGTGAACTCAGTCTCGCGATGCTACAGAGAGCAGCTTACGTAAGCCAGTCGAGACGACGAATATCGTAGCACCGCCATCACACTACTTTGCTTAAGGGATCCTGGTGGAGAATCACTTCTCAGAGACACAGGTACCTAAGTTGCTCATAGCCAAGTTGCGGAACTGTATTCTCAGGGGACTGACGTGCAACAGTATCCCACCTATGCAATGGCGCCTCCACGAGGCAACCCCACTGGCTTCGACCCCAGGAAGCTTGCAGCTTCAGCGGGTATGCCAGCAAAAGACCCATGGGCACGATTGTGAGTGTTGATTGTTCTATGTATTTCAGCAACTTCATCTCCCCTTCACCTTTCTTACCCAGACTGATTCAATTGTCACCACAGTGAGCAATGGAGATATACTGGCCCTTTCTCGAGATGGAACCGATTCAAAGGCGGTTTCCCGGGGTTGGGGATTGCAACGGTAGCTTTTGCAGCATATTGCGGATACGAGTACTTGTTTCTGAAGGATGATCACCATGCGCATCCGGCAGCAGGGCATGGAGAAGAACACCATTGAACACGGTTGGAGTACACATACTATTCCTCTGTGGCACCTGGCGGATATGATCAGAAGAGGGTTTTATCAAGATGGTGTTCACACAGCTTCGCTTTGTCATGTGGGAGCGTCGAAGAACAAGGTACACTGGAAGACCTGAGGCATACTGTATATATGATGAGATTACGCCTCTTGGCTGGGACAATACTGACTGTGATATTGGACTTGGGGTAGGGAACCCAGTTTCCGTTGCTCCACGTACTCGGAGCATTGTTTCGACCTGAGTATCGATTATGACGGGTAATGTCATGGCCCAATCGATGTACCTGTAGAAGCGTAGGTACCTAAATGTTCGGGTTATGTCGTGAAGCAGTAACACAATATGTTTGATCATTACTACATATCTGGTGCAAGCAGGTCGATATTGTGCCCAAAGCCTTGGTTCGACCGAAGCATGTAGCACCTAGTACGAACCCCGACTTCAACATCATGTATTCTGTGTTGCTGAACACTTCACGGTAGCCACAGACGATCCGACCTTTGCAGTATATAATTCCCCGAGTTCGGTAGAGAATAATAACTATGGAGAACGACGCTGTTCTAGACGAGGATGATGCCTTGAGGGCCTTCCTACCAACATCATTTGGGAAGCAGTCAAAGGGAGCGAATGTCACCGCTCAGATCGACCGGTCTAAGAGAACATTATCGCGCCTTGAAGATGACGACCGGGTCGGCCCTGATCCTCAGGATGAAGCGCAGGCCAACGGTTCTGGATCCGTTGGAGTAAGCGACAAAGATTCCGATGCGCAATCAGACAGCGACGACGAGGATGACGAGTTCCCAGTCTCCCATGAGCTGGTCCTCAAGACCCATGAGCGAGCCATCACCACGATCACAGTTGACCCATCGGGATCACGACTGATATCGGGGTCCAATGACTGTACGATCAAGCTTCACGATTTTGCATCTATGACACCGACGACTCTGCGAGCCTTCAAGTCTGTCGACACTACAGTCACAAAGACCTCGTCCAACTCCGAATCGCACCCGGTGTACCATGCCGAGTTCAATCCAATCTCCCCCGGCCAGGCACTCGTTATATCAGCCACACCACAGGCCAAGGTTTTTAGCCGGGACGGAGAGGTCCTCACGGAATTCGTGAAAGGCGACATGTATCTCCGGGACATGCACAATACTAAAGGACATGTATCCGAGATTACAACAGGGACATGGCATCCTACGGATAAGAATTTGTGCGTTACAGCTGGTACAGACAGTACGCTCCGGATTTGGGATGTCAATATGAAGCGTGCCCAGAAGGAAGTTATTGTGCACAAATCGAGAGTGGCGGGATCGGCAGGGAGGACGAGAATGACGGCGGTTGTCTGGGGATCTCCTATCCAAGGAGGGAAGAATATCCTCGTCGGAGCGGCCTTGGACGGCAGTATCGTTATGTGGAGCGGCGAAGGACCACACACCAGGCCCGCGGCAGAGATCAGAGATGCGCATAAGAGAGATACGTGGACGGGTGGGATCGACATTAGTGCTGACGGTCGGACCGTAGTCACTCGGGGAGGAGATGATACCATAAAGCTGTGGGACACACGAAAGTTCAAGACACCGATCAGTATCGCCGACCATCCCTCAACCTCAAGCCAATATCCTACGTCCAACATCAGATTCTCACCAAATTCAGCGAGCATAATTACCGGATCTCCATCCGGTCATCTGCACATCCTCAACCCTGCTACCCTCAAGCCAGAGCTTGTGACATCTATTACGCCCGGATCACCTCTTATCACCGTCCTGTGGCACGACAAGCTGAACCAGATTATCACCGGCTCCGCGAATGCAGAAACACACGTCCTGTACAACCCTAATACCTCTACTCGCGGCGCTGCATTAGTCATGTCTAAGGCACCCAAACGTCGGCACATCGACGACGACCCTACCCTCACCACGGATCTGTCGCAAGGACTATCAGGAGACAGCGTCGTCAATCCTAACGGTCTTCTTTCCGGAACCAACCAAGGCTCTACCAGCTATGCGGCACGACATCCCACCGTCGGCTTGACCGCTTCTGGTAGGTCGCGCGACCCGAGGAGGCCACATATACCGATGACCACGCCGTTTGCCAAAAGTCAGCCCGACGAAAAACATATCAAGGAGCACATACCGCTCAGTTCCATGCGCGACGAAGATCCGAGAGAGGCGTTGCTGAAGTATGCGGAGAAGGCCGAGAAGGATCCCATGTTCACCAACGCCTGGAAGCTAACGCAGCCCAAGACGATATATGCAGAGTTGAGTGAGGAGGAAGATGACGATGGGGGTCCGGACAAGAAGAAGGCTAGACGTTAGACATGGCGAGTAGTCATTAATCGGGCGCGACGGCATGGGACAACTGCACGGGCGAACAGGGTCGCAATGTCTTGTAGTTTGAATTTCACACGAAGCATTTGAGCTGGGAGCAACACCAAGATGATACATATTATGACTGGATATATTTACAATGAACGGCAAATGATTAACGACCCTCTACAACAGCGAGTCTTGTATGAACATCCCTTCTCCAAATTCCATCACAACAAATCCTCTATTCCTCAGCAAGACTCTTACAAAGCAAAAGCAGCGGCGAGAAGAACGACGAGGCCACCGACGCTGCCTCCAACTTTGGTCGCAGCACCGGTGAAGACGGGCATGTTCGAGCCGGTCGGGCTGGCCATGGTGCCGTTGACGGGGATGGAAGTGAACTGGGGCGCCACGACGGCGGAAGCGCTGGAAACGGCGGAGCGGGTGACCATGCTGGCGCTGGAGGAGGTGCTCGATGGGCAGGGGCTGACCATTACGGTGGAGCTAGCGGCCATGGACGAACTGTGGTGCCACCGAGTCAGAGTCATTCACAACAAGTCGGGGTCATTCCCCATCTGCCAGGAAAGGACTTACGCAGCGGTTGGCATCATCGCGGCAGCAGGGGCGGAGGAGGCCATGGACATGGGAGCGGCGGAGCTGCTGGCGGTGACGGGGCAGACGGTGGTCGAGACGGCAATGGTGCTGGTCACAACCATGGTGGAGTGGGCCGGGCACGACGTGACGGTGGGAGCGCAGCTGGTGATGGTGATCTCCTGGGTCGAATAGACGGTCGAGGTGGTGTACTGGACGGCCATGGACGAGTTGGAAGCTGCCATGCTCATGGCATCCGTCGCGGTCGCGACCGAGGCAAGGCCTGCGAAAAGAGCGGCGGTAGAGTACTTCATTTTGAAAGTGATTGTTTTTTGACTTGTATTGCCCTGAACGAAGGATGGCAAGTAGTAATTATTTGATAATACAGATCAAGAGTCAACGAGCGATGTAGTAGTGATGATGAGAAAAGAAGAGAGAAACAGAGATGCTGGGGGGATTTGGCCGCCATTTATACGGACACTCTCCTTAAGGGGGGGATCTGGGGGTGATCTGGTCTGCCCAATTTAATATCGTTCTAACCCTTCAAACTCTGTCTGCGCGCTAAAAGACTTCATTTCATGCAAACCTGGAAAGCCGCCCGTCTCAGGCCCTGGCTAGACCTATTTGGAAAGGATAGCGCCGGCTCAATCTTAGCCGGGCATGACGCTAACTGAAAAGAAGCAGGACCAAGAAAGCTAACTTAGGTACCTAAGGTACGGTAAGCCAAGTCAAATCTCTTGCTGGCATTCTCCGTCTGTCTTGAGGTAAGCAGTTGCAGTACAAATGGGTAGATACTGTATCATGGTTGATCTGGCCGAACAGTAAAACAATCTTCGTCTTTCGCAGTTCAATCGCAAGCAGCATTGAATGATCTCTCTCCATTTTCGGTCATGTGAAATTTCCTAGCTTTGCTTGTTACCCACGCTGATATGTCTGGGAGTACCAAATCCAGTTATCATACCGTAACTCCCCTTGTCTCGCTGCCTGCGTGGTTTCATAGTGTCCGTCTATACGAGCTGAAGGGGATGTGTCTCCAAGTACTCTTCGAGAGTGGACAGTCTGCCTCGGGCGTTCTCAGCAGCCCAAGCAACCAACTTCTCGGAATCTGGGCTGAAGTAGCCGAACTCCTCCGGGTAGCTGAACACTTCACCGAAGCCGTCAGGCTCGAATTGTAGGCTCTTCTTGAACTCCTCAAGCAGGACCTGTTTGTAGACGACGGTTTTGCCGGTGGTCCTGGACTTACTTCCTCCCAGCTGTACAGTGCCGCGGCGGCGCAGAACGTCTTGCCTGTGTACTTGTCGGGCTCTGCGAGGATGGCGCCCACGAACTTGCCTGTGTCCCCGACAGCGTCGATGTAGGGCAACTGCGTCCTAGGTTGGTGTGGCGGGCCAGAACACAGGTGCCATCGGGAGCCTGTCGTGGAGCCAAGAAGGTCTGGGACTGGAAATTCTCCATGAAATATCCTGGCGAGCAGAAGGCGCTCTGGATGGGAAGGCCTCGAATGTACTGCTCGGCTTTAACCTTGTCGTCTAAGGGGGTGACCTTGGTGTACTTGCCGCCAGAGATCTCTTTGACTGGCGGCAGAGTGCTGAAGATGATGTAATCGGCACCTTTCTCGACAGCGACGTCGGCGATCGTCTTGCCACTATTGTACTCGACCTCCAAGCCGTCGGGGCCGAAGGAAGGCGTTGTCATGGCGAAGACGGTGTGCGCGCCGGTCAAAGCTGTCTCGACGGACGCCCGGTTGAGCACATCACCCTGAACGACTTCGACCTTCTCCTTGAGTTGCTTGGCCTTTTCTGACTGGGCATCACGGATGACTGAACCGCCTTGTTGGCCGGTAGCGCCAAAGACGGCAAGGATTTTGGACATGTTCTAGTTAGCGTATTTTGGGCAAAAGTCTCGGGATGTTGATTTTGTGAATTTTGCCCCTTTGCTAGGTAGCACTTGAGTTTGATCATAGTTCTTAAGGAGGTATCCTCGATCCTATTAGGTATGCCTGTTTGAGCTGACAAATGAGAAATCGTCGACTTGCTGAACAAGCGGAGATGCATTGGTAATCCGGAAGCCGAAATCCACAACGTTTAATTCCCTGCAGAAATGGGACAATAAACTGGGGTGCACTTGGGGGATATGAGGACAAGAGACTAGGGAATTGGATGAAAACAGGCAAAATCAAATGTCAAGAAGGTAATTCTTGTATCAACTTGCAGAAGTGCCTGCTTCTATCCTTCTGGTTATTGGACGGAGGACATCCTTGACTTTGTACTGCTTGGCCAGCAACTCAGCCTTGTCTTGTGGAGTCCAGGTCCCTTAGGCTGGTCCGTCTGGACTCTGATATATACAATGAGCACACCCGAGGGCTGTGGCTGTGCATAGTAAGACCTTCCCGAACGAGGGCGCTCTCGACTCACTTTCCCCATCCCATCAACGAGTACTTACCCCCCAGCATCACCACCCACGACGGCGAAGGCTCCGACCCCCTCTCCTACACCAACATCAACATCCACACATACTTCTGCTTCGGCACGCCCCAAACCGCACGCTTCTGCCCCGCTTTTCCCCGACGAGTCCGACAACGGCTTCGCCAACATCATCGGCCTGAACGCCACGCACGGCCTGCTCCTCACGCGCCCCACCACCCCTACCTCCCTCCTCATCACTCTCGGCGCCGGCCTCGCCGTCGTCGACATCTCCAGCGGCACGGCCGTGTGCGCCCGCCCCTTCGGCGCCAGCGCCGGGTCCACCGACGAGTCCACCTTGAGCCAGCCCGGCTCCGTGCTCAGCCCCGCGGACAGCCGACTCGACGCCTTTGCCAACGGCACCGGCGGCACCGTGCTGCTCGCGCGTGTCCCGCCAGGCTAGGCGTTCGACAGTCGACGCGTACGAGTACTACCACGGCGTCGACGGCTTCAAACACGGCCGCATCAGCCCCTTGAACCTCACCTCCGACGCGCCGGAGCTGCTCGGCGACTTCACGGCCGAGCGGGGCGCCGTGTTCTGGAGCGAGTACCAGCGCTTCGTCATGCTGGGGACCGCACCGGGGGGTGGAGAGGCGCCGATTAACTCGCCGAATCCGATGACGGGGGGTTTGTGGCGGAGGATGGGAAGTGGTTGCTGGTTACGTATACTAAAAGATAGTCAGTTGGGGGAGGCGAACATCACATTCGTTTAGGGTATCACGGTCATTGAGGGAGTGATTTGTACATACTGATTAGATTTGCGCATATACAACCATTCCACGCTTTTAATTTGGAAGGTGTATTGATCTTGTACTGGCTGGACACGCTGTGCTCGGATTGGGCTACAAGTGATTCTTGTCTAACATGTCTCCAACTTCTCTCACGAGAGTGCGCTTCTTTCATATCCACGCTCAGGAAGCCTTCCATGGACCCGAACCTCGGGGCCAGTATAGAAGGCGTGCCGCTCGTCTACACTGAGAGGATCGTCTAGTAACTATCCAGCAGGGTGTGCGTCCACCAGGTCTCTCCTAGCCAACGACTACCTTGAACTCATTGCCTCTGCGATCCAGACTGTCTCAGTAGAGTCTAGTACCTCTATGAGAACTCGGTACTAGTAGGCACTGCCGGGACCTTCACCTTTTGAACTCTTCCATTGCTTGTAGTCCCGGCAAGTAGTGGTGCTCGTAATGGCCCAGAGCGCGGATACTGAAATGGAACTTGTAGTTAGGATACTCGATCATGCTGTAGGCACACTGTATCAGTCCCCACCTATCCATTATACCGACCCCACTGACCATGTGCAGTTGAACATGTGATTTCAGCGCCTTTAGTCGCCTAAAACCCACTGTACCACAAAAGGTCACTAGATGAATTGCTACCAATTCATCTACTAAAGACATATATAAGTGCCCAATATCACAAACACGCCCTCGATCCCCTGCAGCCACTCTCCGTTCGGCAACTGCCGCCCCTTGATGAGCTGTCCCACGCCATTAGCACCCTCTCCCTCACCGCCAGAAGCAAAGCACTCACCTCCAATCCTCGTTCCACCACCCTCTTCTCCGGATACCTCGCAGCCATAAGCGCCAGCGTCGCCCACGCCGTATTCAAAACCTGGCTCCGCTCGTGCGGGACATACTCCCGCCGCTCGCAGCTCACCGGATCCTCCCCCCATCGCCCATCCCCCCTCTGCTGTTCCACCAACCACCCACATGCCCTCCTCACGCGTTCGCTCCCGTCCCACGTCTCGCCCACGGCCGCCAGCGCCTCCAGCGCAAGAAACGTCCCGTACGTAAAGCACACAGCCCAGCTCCCATACTAGCTCCCATCAACGCGCTGCGCCCGCCGCACGAAGCCCGCGGCGCCGTCGATGGCGCGGCGGACGTCGGCGGCGCGGTAGGATGGGAGGTGCGTGCGGAAGAGGCAGAGGGATGTGAGCACGGCGGTCGTGCATTTTGGGTAGGAGTACTTGACCATGCAGCGGTCGAAGAGCTCGGCGGGGTTGAGGAGCTCGAGGGCCGGGCCGGCACGGGCGCGCTTGTAGGAGCCGAAGCCGTGGTGGGAGTTTTGCATAGTGAGAAGGGTGTCGACGCAGTCATGGAGGCGGCGGACGGAGTATTCGGAAGTCAGGGTGCTTACTTCAACTATCTTGCTTTCACATAAAATGTCAAGTCACCTTCAAATCTCAAGCTGTGTGCATGACCCTTGCAATTCTTGCTTGCAAAACTTTCACACTTCTTGCAATACTTTTGCAAGTGTTGCACAACTCTTGCAAGTTTCACAACTGTTGTCTGCATTCTGCAGTTTATTTTACCTTCTCACTGCTAATCTTGCCCTCTCATAAACAGCACATCTTACTTCTCATTCTGCTCTCTGTCTTCTCAGTCATCTTGTCTCAATGTGCAGTGATGCCGGTTATTGTATTGCAAGGATTGCAAGCAAGAATTGCAAGTCTGGGCAAGCATTGCAGAAGTGTTGGCGTTGGAGCGCTGTGGTGTGCAGCCCTTTTGTTGTTGCAGCCCTTTGTGGGTGTTGCAGACATTGCAGCAGTGTGCAGTCCTTTTGCTGATGTTGTAGCCCTTTTTCTGGTGATCAGCCATTTTGCTAGTGTTGCCCATTCGCTGGCATTGCAGTGGTGTTGGTGTTGCAAGCAAGAATTTTAGAATAATTGCAAGAGCTGTGCAATAATTGCAAGGGCCGTGCAAGGGCTGATGTACACAAAAAGCCATATATGAGACTTCAACTGACTGAATCTTCAAAGATCTCAGCAGCTGGCGCTGAGAAGCTGTTTCCACAACCAGCAACCACATCAGCAGCGTTGCAGCATCGTTGACGGTGCAGCCCTTTTTGCTGGCAGCAGTGACGTTAATGTTGGTGTTGCCGCTCTTTCTCTGATGTTGCAGCAGCATGCAGGGCTTTTTGCTGGTGTTGGCATTGGTATTGCAGCGGTGTTGATGTTTCACTGGTGTTGCAGTGGCGTGCAGTTCTTTTGCTGGCGGTGCAACGGCGTTGGCGGTGTGCAGTTCTTTTTGCTGGCATTGTGTTGCTGTGGCGTTGTGTTGCAGCCCTTTGCGGGCGTTGCAGCCCTTTCGCTGGCATTGCAGTGGTGTTGGTGTTGCACCGCTTTCACTGATGTTGCAGTGGCATGCAGCTCTTTTGCAGCGGCGCTGTGTTGCAGCTCTTGCAGCAACACTGATGGTGTTTCAGTGGCCTGCAGCCCTTTGTGCGCGTTGCAGCCCTTGCAGCAGTGTGCAATTCTTTTGTTGGCGTTGCAGCGGCGTGGCCCATTCACTGGTTGGCGGCATTGCAGCAGCGTTGATGTTGCAGATCTTTCACTGGTATTGCATCATACAGCTCTTTCTTTCACTGGCGTTGCATTGCAGCCCTTTCGCTGGCATTGCAGCGGCGTGGCCTTGCAGCCCTTTTGCTGAGTTTGCTGCAGCAGTTGCAGACATTGCAGAGGCGTTGTGTTGCATCCTGTTCGCTGGCATTGCGTTGGTGTTGCAGTGCTTTCACTGGTGTTGCAGCGGTGTACAGCCCTTTGTGGGCGTTGCAGCCCTTTCGCTGACATTGCAGCAGCATTGGTGTTGCAGCGCTTTCACTGGCTTTGCAGTGGCATGCAGCCCATTGCAGCCCTCGCAGTCTTTTCACCATTGCAGCAGTGTTGGCGTTGCAGCAGTTTTGGCGTTGCAGCAGTGTTGGCGTTGCAGCGCCGTGGCATGCAGCCCTATCGCTGGTGCTCAGTCATTTTGCAGGCATTGCAGCAGTGTGCAGCTCTTTTGCTGGCGTTGGCGTTGCATACTGTGACAACACCTTTGCAGGGTTGCAGCCCTTTTGCTGACGTGCAGCCCTTTTGCGGTGGGGTTGCAGCCCTTTCACTGGCATTGCAGCGATGCGCAGCCCTTTTGGTTGCAGCGGCGTCAGTGTTGCAGTGATGTTGATGTTGGTGTTGCAGTGGTGTGCAGTCCCTTTCAGCCCTTTGCTAAAGTTGCAGTGATAGTGATGTTGCAGCAGCATGGTGTTGCAGCCGTTTGCTGAAGTTGCAGTGTGGTACTGACAGTGGCGTTGGTGTTGCAGTTCTTTTCCTGGTGTTGCAGCGGCATGCAGGCTTTTTTGCTTTTGCAGCAGTGTTGCAGCTCTTTTGCTGGGATTGCTGGTGTTGAAGTTCTTTTGCTGGCATTACAGCAGTATGCAGCCCCTGTGCTGGCGTGGCAGCGGCGTTGGTGTTGCAGTGCTTTCACTGGTGTTGCAGCCCTTTCACTGGCATTGATGTGCAGCCCATTGCAGCCCTTGCAGTGGTGTGTAGTTCTTTCGCTGGCGTTGCAGCAGTGTTGACGTTGCAGCAGTGTTGGTGTTGCAGCGCCATGGTGTGCAGTCCTTTCGCTGTTGCAGTGGTGTGCAGCTTTTTGAAGATATTGCAGCTCTTTGTAAGTGTTGCAATCCTTTCAGCAACGCTGCAGTTCTTTTGCTGTTGCAGTGGCGTCCAGCTCTTTTGCTGGCGTTGGTGTTGCAGTGATGTTGCTGTTGCAGCACCATGGTGTACACCTCTTTTGCAGTGATGTCAGTGTTGTGGTGATGTTGCATTGCAGCTCTTTTGCTGGCGGGTTACCCTTTTGCTGGCGTTGGTGTTGCAACAGCTTTGGCTGGTGTTGCAGCACCTTTGAGAAGGTTGCAGCCCTTTCATAGACATTGCAGTGTTGTGCAGCTCTTTCGCTGTGGCGTTGCAGCCCTTGCAGGCATTGCAGCCCTTTCGCTGGCAATGCCAGTGCTGCAGCTATTTCAGTAGCATGCAGCCCATTGCAGCCCTTTTGCTGATATTGCAGCGGCACTGTGTTGCAGCCCTTGCAGCAACACTAGTGAAGTTGCAGCCATTTTGCTGTTGCAGCAGTGTGCAGCTCTTTGTGGACATTGCAGCCCTTTGACTGACATTGCAGCAGCATTGCAGTAGTGTGCAGCCCTTTTGCTAGTGTTGCAGCAGTGTTCAGTGAGGTTAGTGATGCTGTGTTAAAGCTCTTGCAGCAACACTGATGATGTTGTAATGGCCTGCAGCTCTTTGTAAGCATGGCAGCTCTTTTGCTGACATTGCAGTGCCATGGTGTTGCAGCTCTTTTCATGGTGTTGCAGCAGCTTTAACTGGTGTTGCAGTCCTTTCTCTCATATTGCAGTGCACATTGACATTGCAGCAGCCTCAGCATCACAGTTCTTCTGCTGACATTGCAGCAACATTGCATTGCAGCTCTCATTGTTGCAGCAGTGTTGTGTTGCAACCCTCAATGCTGCAGCAGTGTTGCCATTTTGTTTGTGTTGATGTTGCAGTATTGATATTGCAGCAGTGTTACATTGCAGCTCTTAGTGTTGCAGTGTTGACAGTGTGCAGCTCTTTGCAGCAACAGCTCTTCATTGCTGCAGCTCTTCACTGCTGCAGTTCTTTTGCTGATGTTGCAGTAACATTAAAAGTGTACAGCTTTTTGTAACCACAGCTTCTTTGCAGTAACAGCTCTTCATTGCTGTTGCAGTGACCTGCAGTCTTCTTGAGACATTGTAGTTCTTTAAGAGTGTTGAAGACATTACAGTAACATTGACATTGCAGTGATGTGCAGCTCTTTAAAGTATTGCAGTGTTCTTTCTTTAATGTTGCTGTCACTTTAACTGATGTTGCAGCACTGTGACAGCATCTTTGTGAGATTACAGCTTTAACATCATTTCTTTCTGATAGGCTGCTCAGCCTATCAGTTTTTTGTGTATATTTTTTATCAATAAAATACTCAAAGTACTCAGCCTATCAGTTTTTAAAATACTCATCAGTAGCTTAATTAAAAACATGCAATCTAAGCACTTTTAAACAATTTTTGATTTTTGTGTAAAAGCATATCTTAATTGCAACACTATGATGCAAAAATTATCTAAAAATGTCAACAGACAGTAAAGTTATAAATTTTCTATCACTATGTGTTGATAGAATCAGTTCAGTTTACATATAATTTTAAGATTATTTTAATGCAAATTCAGTTTTTTCAGTCAGATCTTACTGAGTCATTAATAATCAATTTCTCATCAAATATAAATAAACACTTATAAGAAATTAAGTTTATTTTAAACATTTAGATCAATTTTACACCTTATATTATTAATTACTCATCACAAATTGAGTTCATTGTAGACAGAAGTGAGTTAGAATTAGATAATGAGACTTAGTGAAAATTTTATAAATAAATTCTTTTATCTTATCTTATTATACTTCATTTATACTTATCATTCACATCAATCACTTTCTTCATCATACATCTCAGCACTCTCACCTCATCATTATTCTCATCTACACTAATCATTTTTATTCACATCAATATAAGACATTATAAAAGAAATCATTATCACTTTATTTTTAAGTCTGATGATTAACTGCACACAAAGATCTTAATGTAAGCAGATATTAAATTAAGTAAAAAGTGTTATGCTTTAAATTTAAATAAGATAAAAATCATTATAACTGTTATATATCATTCTTATGTAAATACAAGAATCAGCAAAAAACATTATACATTATTATTAAGAAGCAACATAAGCAAAAAGTGTTATACATCATTACTTAAGAGACAATACAAGCAAAGAGTGTTATATATTATTATTAAGTGAGTATAAAAGCAAGCAAAAAGCATTATATATCATTTTTAAGTGAGCACAAAAGTAAGCAAAAAGTGTTATGCATCATTTTTAAGTAAGTGCAAGAATCAGCAAAAAGTGTTATATCTTATCATTAAAGAGATAACATTAACAAAAAGCATTATACATCATTGCAGAGATACAGTTTACAAAACTTTATTCTTATATTTTTATTTTAAGTTTTATAGAGATTTAAAAACTTATCTCTATATATAAAGCATCATTAACTATCTTATTACTCATTAAGTCTCATTTACATCTCTATTTAAGTAGCTGCAATGTCTTAACTTAAGAAAATGCTGATTAAAAAACAAGTAATGACTACAGCATAGCAGCAGTGCTACTATAATAAAAAGAAGCAATAAAATGATTTTAAAGCTTAAACTATGTAATCTTACATTTAAAAGCATTAAGTAAGTGTAAATAATCTTCTTAAAGAAAGTTGAAGAATTGATGTGTCTAAGAAACTTAAATATATTATGTACTTTAATTATGTGACTGCAAATGTTCACAATGATTGCAGTTAAAATGAGAATAACAATAAGTTAGTAAACACACTTATAGACTGACTTGTTAAGATTAAATTACAGTTTAATGACTTTAAAAATTAGTTCTTTTTTCTTAATTTA
>JAABUJ010003235.1_pt1 | contig 18567 bp, 16 predicted proteins | sample 5559131 | NCBI WGS metagenome assembly JAABUJ01 (sample SAMN10711875, study PRJNA513366) | rock metagenome | isolation source: Antarctica rocks | place: Antarctica: Victoria Land, Mt New Zealand nord | collected 2016-01-07 | reverse complement strand
CGTTCTCCTCCTCCTCCGGTTCCGATCCCACACGCGCAACGAGAAGCGCCAATTGCGTCAGTCCTGTCGTTAGGGGAGGAATATCGATGTATTCGTCAAGGCGATGCGCGTGTCCCCCCGTCGTCAATCCAATACAGACGGCAGGGATACCCTCTGCAATGGGAATGTTGGCATCGGTGCTCCCGGCAGAGAGTTGTGGGTCGAGGCCAAGCGCTTGGAGCGTGTCAAGCGTGGCCCGAATGATGGGAGCGTCCGGGGACATGATGCCTCCGGGTCGGTCGCCGATGATCTCGTTGTGTACGGAGATGCCGCGCGCGGCATCGTTCGCTGCCTCCACGATCGCTTCCACTTGGGATATCAGAAGTGTCAAGGACGTCGGGTCAACCGAGCGCAGATCCAGGGTCATCGTCGCGCGCGGGGCGATGGTATTGATTGAGACGCCCCCGTCGATCATGCCCACGTTGAAAGTCGTTTTGGGCTCGACGGGAACCGGGAGCTTCGCGATGGCGGCAATCATCTCGCCAAGGACATGGATCGCGCTCGCCTGGCCGAACGCGCCCCAACTGTGTCCTCCTGGGGCCGTCACAGTGATGCGCAATCGCCTCGATCCAACCGCATGGTTGTACACGCGGCCGAGGTGGTGCCCTTCCAGGACAATCACCGCCGTCAGATCGTCACGGTACGTCGCGACGGCATGGCGCATACCCCGCAGATTGCCCAACCCCTCTTCGCCCGTGTTCGCACACAAGACGAGCGTGGACTCCGTCTGGATGACCGCCTGATCCAGGATCCGCGGGAGGGTCAGCACGGCAGCCACGGAGAGGCTGTTATCCCCAATGCCCGGGCCAACCAGGCGATTGTCTTCATGGCGGACCGACAGGTCGGCGCCCGCGGGAAACACCGTATCGGTATGGGCTGACACCAGGAGTACACCGCGTCCTCTTCCACGATGTGAACGCTACGCGAAATTCCGCCATTTGATACGATAACTGACGGCCACTCTGGGTCGCTATTTCCGATGCTCATGTCATAGTCCTTGCTGCTTGGAAAAAATAATTCGCTGTGGCCCTTGTAGGGCCGATAGAAAGCAGGGGGAGCATGGCGGCGGTTATCGTATCAAGTGGCCGTAAATTGAGTAGCGTTCACACACGACGGCGCGCACAGGCGTTTCCCGCCTCATCGATCCAGGCCTCGAGACCCTGAGCCGCGAATTCCTCGCGCACGAAAGCCGCGCGTCGCTCCTCGGAAAAGGTGGGTGCGGGAATCGCGCAGATGCGCTGGGCCAGATCGAGCACGACTGGCGTGTGTCGCTCAACCGCCTCGAAACTCGCGGCGTTGCTCCCGACGTTCGGCTCGGTGATCATCACATCTCCTCACACTATGCTCAATGAATGGACCTGTTCTCAGCCCCGGTTGTGCCCATGAAGGCGGGATTGGGGTGGACCAACACGTCGTGGCGCCGGCCACCGTCAACGGGTCGGCGCCTGTCCCCGGCCTTCCGACCGCACGACGGTTGAGCGAGCACGGGCCGGGTTGGCCGCGTGGCCGCGCCCCTGTTAGAGATAGCGGTCCAGGAACGCCGCGATCGCGGGGTAGGCCACGAGCTTATTCGCCAGTTTCACGACACCATGGCCTTCATCGGCAAAGCGCAGCAGTTCGACGGGCACACCCCGGACGCGCACCGCTTCGACCATCTGCTCTGTCTCGCTCAGCGGCACCCGTGGATCGTTGTCACCATGGATCACGATAAGCGGCGCCTTGATCCGATCGACGTGCGTGATCGGCGAGATATCACGCAAGAGGTCGGCGTCGCGGTCGGGATCGCCGTACTCAGGGATCCGCCAATGGCGTCGATACGCGCTCGTGTGACGCAGAAACGTCGCGAAGTTGGCAATGCCGACGATATCGACGCCCGCAGACCAGAGCTCCGGGTAGGTGGTGACCGCGGCGAGGACCATGAACCCTCCGTACGATCCCCCCATCACGGCCAGCCGGGCGCCGTCCACGCGTCCGGACGCTTTGAGCCACTGAGCGGCGGCCTCCAGATCGGCGACGGCGTCCATGCGCTTTTCGACGTCGTCGAGGTGGGTGTAGGTCCGTCCGTAGCCCGTGCTGCCGCGCACATTGGGCACGAAGACGGCGTATCCATGGTGCACGAAGAACTGGGTCACCGGATTGAAGAGGGGCTGCGCCTGCGCCTCTGGACCACCGTGGACCACGACCACGACCGGCGGCCGTTCCACCGGCGGCATATACAGGAACGCCGGTATCGCGCGGCCGTCAAATGTTGGGTAGCGGATGATCTCGGGACCAACGAACGTGTCTCGCGGGATGCCGCCGTGCGCGACATGCGTGATCTGACGACACGCGGCTGCCTCGATGTCCCAGACCCAGATATTCGCGTTAGCGGTGGGGGACGTGAAGGCAAAGGCCAGCCGCCGTGAGTCGCCGGACCAGGCAGGCTCCATGGGCACACCCTCGGGCAGGTCTGGCGCGGGGATCTCGCTCCCTTGGTCAAGATCCAGGATCGACAGCCGGCCATACCCCTCATGGTTCCTGATGACGGCAAGGAGCCGGCCATCTGGGGAGAGCCGCAGCCAATCCACGTCCGCATCGTCATCGCTCAGATACGCGATCTGGCGGTCGCCCAGGTCCATCCGCGCCGCCCGCGCAAACTCGCTCGCAGCGTCCGTTGTACAAAAAATGGTCCGGCCGTCCGGGGCGAACTGACCGTGCGCGTACAGCACCGGCGGGGTATGCGGCGTGAGATGGGTCGCGGCGCCGCTCTCAAGGTTCAGCAAGATGAGCTCGCTGTCGAGCGCGCCGGTCCGGCGCGTGATGAGCAGGTGGCGTCCGTCCGATGACCAGTCGGTGACGAAGTTGCTTCCGTCCTGCGCGTACACACGCCGCACGTTGCTCCCGTCGAGGTCGGCGACATACACATCGAAATGCGCGGGGTGGCGTCGGTTACTCGAGAACGCGACGCGGCGATCGTCCGGAGAGATAACGCCGATGGCGTGCATGACGGCGGGATCGACGTCGATTTCCGTCACTACGCCCGCGCGTAGCCGGAATAGCTGTTGCCGTTCGTCCCCCCCGCTGTCCATGCCGAACACGAGGTCGGGGGCGCCGTGCGCGTAGAGACCAAGCATGACGCGATCATCACTGAAGGTCAGTTGCTCCGGCCAGCCGCCGTCCACGGGTACCTGCCAGAGTTGCTGAATACCGGTGATGTCGGTCACGAACGCGACCGCGCGTCCATCGGGTGAAAAGCGCGGAAGTTGGGCCGCGCGGGCGTTCAGAAAGCGCGCGACGCTAAAGGCGCCCTGGTGTGTCTCGGTTGTCATGATTCCTTCCGATTTACGCGTATGCGCGTAACCTGATCTATCATCTGTCTGTCGCACGCTGGTGTCGCACACCTGGCTCAGTACGCGTCTGGGTAGGTCTCGGCGTCCCACCTGGGCACGCTCTCCGGTGTGGCTACCGCCATATCGAACGGCTTGACGGCCTTGGTGCGATCGATATGGACGAACGCATCGTAGCGACTCGCCAGTTTCGTCGGGACATAGTTATGCCACTCAAACTCATGATGGTACTGCACTCCAATGGCGCGATTGCCCCGCCACTCGTCCAAAGGTCCGGCCTGGAGGGACTCGTGCAGCGGGCGCAGGAGCAAGAGGAAGCGCTGCAAGCCAGTCTGGTGGAAGGCGTTGTCATAGCTGCCGGGGATGCCCGGCGGGACGGGCATGTATGCGGGGGGCGCGCCCCAGTAACGCGAGGCCGTAACGCTGCCCTCATGATGTAGTACCGCGACGGGCGGATCACCTGCGCGAACAACCAATCCGCCAGCGCCTCACTCGGCGCGCCATGCGCGTCGCCTGGGAACTGGCGGTTGACATTCCGGTCATCGAGCCCCGAGGTATAGATCGCGCGCGCGTGGAACGCGGTCGTGTTGGCAATGGGCACGACGACGATGGACCCGGACACGTCGCGCGGGTCGATGCCAACGCCAAGCCGGCGCGCGGCCTCGATGCCGACGTACTCGGCGCCGTGGACGCCGCCCGTTATAGTCACGCGCGGGCCGTCCGCCGCGCCATTGATCGCAATGATCGGCACCGTCACCGTGCGGCCCGCCACCTGCGCGGTCACCTCGCGCATCACGCGCTGCCCTGGCTCCACAGCGATGCCTGCCACACTTATCACTGCCACCATTGCTACGCCCTCCTGAGTCGTTAGTCGCTAACCTTGTTTGAGACTGTGCCCTAGACAAGAGGCTTCTGACGGAACAGCAAAGATCGACGATTTTTGTCGGTGTCGGCGCCTTCGCCTCGCACCTATAACCCATGTGTAAGATCGAAATCCTGTACCTGCTCAAGGAAGCGCGCCAAAAGAGTGTATGTGGCTTCTATGTCACTCATGTTGAGCATCTCGTCCACGGTATGCACGTAACGCGTGGGAATGGGAAGCATAAAACTTGGCATGCCCGCACGTACGCGCTGGATGCCACCCGCGTCGGTCCCACCGGCCGGCATGATCTCCATCTGGTGGGCGATACCCTCGCGCTCGGCAATCGTGCGGAAGGCGTCGACGATGTGGGGGTCACAGATGAACGATTCATCCATGATCTTGATCGCCGCTCCCCCCCGCCCAATGTCGTCACGACCTCATGCTCCTCTATGCCCTGGATGTCCAGGGCAAGGGTGATATCAATGGCCACAACGAGGTCGGGCTCCACGCTATACCCCGCCGGGGTGGCCCCACGCAGGCCCACTTCTTCCTGGGTTGTGACCACGGCGACGATCTCTGCCGTGCGCGCCTGCCAATAGCGCAGCGCCTGGTTCCCACCGTAGCCGTTGGTGTGCTAGCCATGCCGTCTCCCTCGTGTTGCCTCATAACTACATCTACTCTTTATTGATGAGTCCATCAATCCCACGGGCATTGCACATATGGGCACTCCGCGATCTTTGGATCTACCGTAGCGACCTCCATGGAGTCACCATGCGCTTGAACTTCAGTGTATCCCGCTTCGACGTCCAGCGGTAGAGCTGTGCAGCGACAACGGGACATTGTTTCTTAACGCATGCGCAGACAGGGGAGCCTCCGGTCACACCTGACGGTAAATCGACGTCATCGGAGGTGATGCCAGGCGCGCGCGGAATGTGACGCCACGGCTACTGACGATGACGCGGCCATACCCGTCCATACCGTCAAGCGCACGCGGTAGGGCATTGGTGCTACCATGATCATGATGATCGTTGAGTTATGGGAAGAGGGATGCGCGCTATGACTGGACTGGACATCGTCATCCGTGGGGGGCATATCGCGACGGCGGATGCCGTGGTTGCGGGCGACATCGGTATTGTCGGCGAGACGGTCGCCGTCATCGGCCATGACCTGCAGGGGGACCGTACCATCGATGCGACGGGGATGCTGGTCCTGCCCGGCGGCGTCGATGCGCATGTTCACCTGTCCCTCCCGCCCAACGAGAACACCGAGGGGCCACGCTGGGTCGATGACTTCACCAGCGGGTCAGCGGCCGCGCTCGCCGGTGGGATCACCACGCTCGGCAACATGTCCTTCCCCGCTCCGGGTGAGACCCTCCGCGCGACCCTGGCGCGTGAGGGCGCGCTCGTGCGCCGCCAGGCCATCGCGGACATCTTCCTGCACCCCGTCCTCGGGGCGCTCACGTCGGACACGCTCGACGACATCCCGCACCTGCGTGCGGCGGGGTGCGCGAGCATCAAGATCTTTCTGGTGGCGCACGATTTTGATCGGCAGGGCGCGGCGGTCCTCGACGCGGTGCGCCGGGCCGGTGAACACGGCCTCGTGACGCTGCTGCACTGCGAGGACCACGCCATCATCGCCGACGCCACGGCCCGCCTCCTGGCGGCGGGCCGCGGGGCGCCGCGCTACTACGGGGAGGCGTGCCCCGTCGTCTCCGAGGTGGTGGCGACCCAGCGCGCCGTCGCGATCGCCGAGGCGACGGGCGCGCCGGTCTACATCGTGCACCTCTCCTCGGCGCGCGCCCTTGCCGTCTGCGCCGAGGCGCAAGCGCGGGGGCTGCCGGTCTACGTGGAAACGCGCCCGCTCTACCTGCACTTGACCCAGGAGCGTTTGGCGGAGCCGGACGGGCCGAAGTATCTGGGCCAGCCACCGCTGCGCACGCCAGCCGACGTAGACGCCCTCTGGCATGGCTTGCGCGCGGGTGCGATCCACACGGTCTGTTCCGACCACGCGCCGTGGGCGCTGGCCGCCAAGCTGGACCCGGCGCTCACCATCGTTGACCCGCGTCCCGGCGTCGAGAACCTACAGACGTTGCGGCCGATGCTCTACTCCGAGGGGGTGCGCAGGGGACGGATATCGCTGGAGCGGTTCGTGGCCCTCACCGCCACGAACGCGGCCACGCTCATGGGGCTCTACCCGCGTAAGGGGACGATCGCGGTCGGGAGTGACGCCGACCTGGTGATCTTCGACCCGGAGCGCACGCGCACCATCGACGCCGCCATGCTCAAGTCCAGGGTCGATTACTCGGTCTATGAAGGATGGGAGGTCACGGGCTGGCCCGGCATGACCTTGAGCCGGGGTGAGGTCGTCTTCGCCGACGACGTGGTGCTGGGGCAAGCGGGGCGCGGTCTCCTGCTCGAGCGCGCGGCCACGCGGCCCCTCTAACGCCGGGCGCGATGCCAGGCGCCACGAGGACTCCGCACCCCGCGGCGCTGTGGTCGGCGGCTATGTCGGGCCCCCGCGCAGGGTGGTGTGACGTTATGTCTTATGTCCACCACCGCCTGGCGCGCGTTCCTTTCCGGCCGTGCATCAGGTGACACGTTCATGGGCCACGCGAGAGCTGGTGGCCCCGTTGGCGCGTGCCGTGTTAGACGTCGTCCCAGCGATATCCATTATTGGTGGCGACAATGCGGCTCCAGCCGGGGAAGACGTGATGGGTGAAGACCAAGGTCGCGCCACGCGGCACGGCCTCGGCGATCAACCGCTGGCGTGAGGCGATCATAGCCGGTGTGTTACGATGGGTCATGACCCAGTCGAGATGCGCCACCTCACAGGTATGGTGGAATAGGTCGCCCAGATAGTAGAAGTGGTCACCCGCCGACGCGACGTGGACGATGGAATGGCCGGGTGACTCGCCTGGCGCGGGGAGCATGGTCACGCCGGGCACAATCGCGGCATCCCCCTCGACCACAGCGAGCAACCCACGGCGGTCGAGCGCCCCCAGGCGGAGCGCCACCTCGGACGTGGGGTCCTCACGCGCGGGGTTCCCGTCCCACTCGGCGCGTCCGATCACATAGCGCGCCTGCGGATAGCGCGGGATGTGCTGGCCGTCGCGCCGCACCGTCGCCCCCAGGAAGTGGTCGTCGTGGGCATGCGTCATCAGCACATGCGTAATCTGCTCCGGCGCGATACCGCTGGCAGCGAGGCCTGCCTGCACCCCCGGAGTGCGACGCAGCTTCAGATCGGTCACCAGCCACGAACCCGGATCCAGGTCGCCCACGCCGGGATCGATGAGGATGGAGGCGTGACCGATCCGGACATGGGCGACGATCATGCCGCTGTGGCCGATAGCGCCGTTGGCGTCGGCCTCAGGGACCGCGCGGCGCACCTCGGCGGCGGGCGCGTCCATCCAGGGGATCAGCGGGATGGCATCGAAAACGCCATCATTGATGAGCGTCACCCTGGCGTCGCCGATCCGACGCGTGGAGACATACTCCTCGGTTGCCTGCGTGACCATGAGCCTATCTCCCTCCGTATCAATGACCCACGTGACGCCAGCTTACCCCACGAGACGTATTGACGCTAGTACCGCTAGCTGGAAGTTTCTCCGCATGTTCGGCACGCTACAACGTGCGTGATGACTCCTCGAAACGCTTACTGAACGTGCGGAACCATTTCCAGCGAAGGGTACTAGCTTACCCCACGAGACGTATTGACGCCAGCTTACCCGATGCGGAGTGCGGATGCGCCTGCGTTCGCGCGAGGACCCAGGGGAAAGCATGCGGCGCAAACCGCGACGACGGCGACCGATGTCCGCGCTCCCCCACGTCTGTCAGAGCATCACGTCCCCACCATTGGGGCCTAACGTTTGTCCCGCATAGTACTGCGCGTCCGCGGATGCCAGGAAGACAGCGGTCGGGACCACGTCCTCAACCTCGCCAAGGCGCCGCAGCGGGAGTGTCTCTTGGAGCCGTACCGACGCGCCCTCCTGAGAAGGCTCCGGCGGTGTGATCGCCGCACTCACCAACCCCGTCTGAATCGGACCCGGCGCGATGCAGTTGACGCGGATACCGCGCGGTCCGACCTCCCGCGCCAGCGCCTTGGTGAACGCGATAATACCGCCCTTGGCCGCGCAATAGTGCGTCCAATTCTCTCGTCCTATCTGCCCCAGTTGCGAGCCTATCGTGATAATCGTGCCCTCACCGCGCACCAGCATCGACGGCAGGACGTCGTGCGTGCAGAGGAACGTGCCGCGCAAGTGGACGGCGATCATGCGATCCCAGACCTCCACCGGCATCTCGGCCACTGGACTGAGATCGGCGATGCCGGCATTGGTCACCAGGATGTCGATGTGTCCCGCTTGCTCCAGGAGGGCGGTGGTCATGGTACGGACCGCCGCGTCATCGCTCACATCGGCCGCCAATGCCCACGCCTGCCTCCCCATGCGCCCCACCTCGGCGACGACCTGCTCCAACTCCTCATCGTGGTACCGGTCATTCACCCCGACAGCGGCTCCCTCGCGCGCAAAGGCCAGGGCGATGCCCCGACCGATCCCTCGTGCGCCGCCCGTCACTAACGCCACCTTGCCATCCAGACGTGCCATGATGCACCTTTCTTACTTGCGCTGCGCTGGGGTGTAAACACCTGTGGCGCCACAGGTGTTTACACCCGCGCGGTCCATTTAGACGGCGGTCAGCCCTCCATCAATGACCAGCGCTATTCCGGTCACGAAGGATGACTCGTCAGATGCCAGGTACAACGCGCCGAAGGCGACATCGTCCGGTGTCCCGATGCGCCCCAGCGGGTGTTGGGCGATCGTCTGCCGTAACCGCTCCTCGGCGTCGGGATAGAGACGCAGATTTTGCTCCACCATGGGCGTCCGGATTGATCCGGGGCAGAGACAGTTCACGCGTATCCCATGAGGCGCATAGTCGATCGCCAACTTCCGCGTCAGCGCGATGACACCCCCTTTCGACGCGACGTAGGCCGCGCTCCCACCCCAGCCGATCAGACCGGAGACGGAGGCCAGGTTGACGATACTGCCGTGTCCTTGGTCACGCATCGCCGCGACCCCATGTTTGCACCCCCAGAAGATGCCGGCCAGGTTCACCTCGAGGACACGGTTCCACACCTCGGGGTGGATGTCGTCGGGGGTCGGCGCCAGCGGATTGATGCCCGCGTTATTCACTAGGACGTCCAAGGCACCGTACTGAGTGACGGCTGTCCGCACCAGTCGCGCGACCTGCTCCTCGTCCCGCACATCGCACGACGCCGCAGCCGCCGTCCCTTGCGCCTCCGTGATGAGGGACGCGGTGGTCTCCGCCATCTCCTCCGCCACATCAGCGCACAGGACGCGCGCCCCCACACGGGCAAACAACAGGGCAATGGCGCGCCCGATACCGGACCCCGCGCCTGTCACCACGGCTGTCTTGCCACCTAACCGGGCGTCGGGCCCGACGCTCTCCGCTTGTGTCCTCATGTCGACACTTCTCCACCGCCTCCATCATCGCGCGTTGTCGCGCCTTGTCTGCTTGTCGCCTGTGCGCGTCATCGCCGATCGGCGATAACGCGCACAGGCACAACGGCGCGATCACCCTTGCGCCAGGTAGCGCTCCACGACGCGCACGAACATCTCGATCCCGATCGGGAGCGCCGCCTCGTCAATATCGAACCGCGGATGGTGATGGCTCCATACCAGGTCACGCTCCTCGTTGCGCGTGCCGACGTTGAAGAAACAGCCCGGCGCCCGCTCCAGGAAGGAGGCAAAGTCTTCGCCTCCCATACTCGGCTCGAACGCCGTCACCCGCTCCGGGCCGACTACCTCCCGCGCGACCTGCGCGACGAGGGCGGCCATGGCGGGATCGTTGACCACCGCGGGGTAGCCCCACTCATAGGTGCACACGCATGTGGCCCGCATCGCGGCGGCGACGCCCTGCGCCACCTCCTCGACCCGGCGCGCCATGTACTGCCGCACCTCCTTGTCGAACGTGCGCACCGTGCCGCGGAGCAGCGCCGTCTCGGGGATGATGTTCGGCGCCGTCCCCGCCTGGATCATCCCCACAGTCAGCACCGCCGGTTCGATCGGCTTCACCTCGCGGGCCACCAGGGTATGCAGCGCCACGAGCACTTGTGCGGCGACAAGTGCGGTGTCGACACTCAGGTGGGGCGCAGCGGCATGACCACCCCTCCCCGTGATGTCCAGCCGGAACATATCGGCCGCGGCCATCATGGGACCCGGCCGCACGGCCACAATCCCGACCGGGAGCCACTGCGAGAGGTGCAGGCCGAACACGGCATCGACCGTGGGTTGCTCCAGCACCCCCTCCGCGATCATCTGCACGGCGCCACCGGGCGGCCGCTCCTCACACGGCTGGAACACGAATTTGATCGTCCCGGCCAGGTCCTCTCGCCGCTCGACCAGCACGCGCGCCGCGTTGAGCAGGATGGCGGTGTGACCGTCATGCCCACAGGCGTGCATGACGCCGGGGCGTTGCGACGTGTAGGGGACATCGTTGAGTTCCTCGATAGGCAGCGCATCCATGTCCGCGCGCAGCAGGACGGTCTTGCCGGGCCGGCCGCCGCGTAGCAACCCAACCACACCTGTCTGGGCGATCCCCGTCCGCACCTCCAGGCCAAGGTCGCGTAGGCGCGCGGCGACGAAGCGGGAGGTTTCGTACTCCTCGAAGCCGAGCTCGGGATGGGCGTGTAGATGCCGCCGGTCGGCGACCACCTGTGCGGTAACATCATCCAAGAGGGTCGTGTTTGTCTCCATGATACAAGCTCCAAGTGTAGCGGCCAGTCGCTGGCCTCATGGTGGCGCGTGCGCCACTAACAGGTGTCCGCTCGAAGAATACCCCTGGCCGATGGCCATCATCGGGATAACGAACGCGATGCGCCATCCACGATTAACCCACGTGATTGGCCAAACGATGGAGCAGTGTGCCATAGGCGACGGGGCCGCGCGCGAAGCTGCGCAGGCGGAAGAACTCGTTGGGGGCGTGGACCTGCTCGTCGTCGAGGGCGAAGCCAAAGCCGACGGTGTACGCCCCCAACGTGCGCAGGAACAGATCGCACACCGGAACACTGCCTCCCGTCCGCACCAGGTACGGCTCCTTCCCGTACAATTCTTTCAGGACCGCCGCCGCCGCCTGGTTGCCCCAATGCGCGGCGGGGATGAGGTAAGGACGCGCGCCCGCGGTGGTGGGGGACGCGCTCACCGTGACCCCAGCGGGCGCGTGCTGCTCCGCGTGCGCCGCCACGAGACGGGCGATCTGCGCCGGGTCCTGGTGCGGGACCAGGCGGCAGCTAATCTTGGCGTGCGCCGTCGCCGGCAGCACCGTCTTCATCCCATCGCCCTGGAAGCCGCCCCAGATCCCGTTGACTTCCAGTGTCGGGCGCGCCCAGCGCCGCTCGTTGATCGTGTAGCCCTCCTCGCCGCCGAACTTCGGCACATCCAGCGCTTCCCGGTACGCCTCCTCATCGAAGGGGACCGCCGCGATGGCGGCGCGCGTCGCGGCGTCCAGGGGAACGACGTCATCATAGAACCCCTCGACCAGGACGGCCCCGTCCGGCCCCCGCATGGAGTGGAGGAGGTCGACCAGCGCGTGGATGGGGTTGACGACCGCGCCCCCGTACGTCCCCGAGTGCAGGTCGTCGCGCGGCCCGCGCACGTCGATCTGCACGCCGCACGCTCCCCGGTTGCCCAGCGTCAGGGCGGGCTGGTCTTCCGCGTACTGGCCGCTGTCGGCGCTGACCACGAGGTCGCACGCGAGCAGGTCCTTATGCGCCTCCAAGAACGCAGGCAATTGCGGGCTCAGAATCTCCTCCTGCCCCTCGAAGAAGACCTTGACGTTGACGGGCAGCGCGCCGTCACCGTGCAGGAGCGCCTCGATGGCCAGGATCGGAATGAGCATGTTGCCCTTGTCATCCGACGCCCCGCGCGCGTACACGCGCCCATCGCGCACATCCGGTGCGAAGGGCGGCGTCGTCCACAGGTCAACGGGGTCGGCGGGCTGTGTATCGAAATGGCCGTAGATCAGAATGGTGGGGCGATCGGGAGCATGGAGCCACGCGCCGTAGACGATGGGATGCCCACCGGTGGGCAGGATCTGGACATCGTCCAGGCCAGCGGCGCGCAGGCGATCGGCGACCCAGCCGGCGGCGCGTCGCACATCGTCGGCGTGCGTGGGCAGCGCGGAGATGCTGGGGATGCGCAGGAACTCCAGATACTCCTCATGAAATCGGTTGTGGTTATCGCGGAGATAGGTCTCCCATGCGCTCACGGCTACCCTTCCCTTTCTTTAACTACTATGACGTCCTATCCTCGGTCCTCACCACTTGTCCCTATACCGGCGCTACGTCCACGTTGTTCAACGGCGAGAGGGACGGTTGTGACGCGGTGGTCGTGCCCGCGCGGAGGTGTGTTGCAAACCACCGTAACAGATGCTCACGGCGGGAGAGGCGGGAGAGCGGGCGTCCGTTCACCAACATCACATGATTCTCGCCCGGGAAATACACCATTTCGACGATCTGCCCGCGGCGCTTGAGCGCTGTATAAAGTTGTTCGCCTTGCTCGGCGGGGCAGCGCCAGTCTGCGAGTCCCTGCAAGAGGAGGAGAGGAGTCGCCATAGTATCAACCGCGCTGAGCGGGGAGATAGCGAGGTAGCGCGCCAGGTCCTGTTCCGGTTCCACCCCGATCTCTTCAGGGGCGAAGTACCAGCCGATATCCGATGTCCCATAAAAGCTGACCAGGTTGCTGATGCTGTTCTCGCTCACGGCGGCGCGAAAGCGGTCGCTATGCCCGATCAACCAGTTGGTCATAAAGCCGCCGTAGGAGAGGCCGGTGACGCCGAGACGCGCGGCATCGACCCAGCCAGTCTGGACGGCGGCATCGACCGCCGCGAAAAGGTCGGGCGCGTCTCCCGCTCCCCAGCATCCGATGTTACAGGTGGCGAAATCATCGCCGTAGCCGCGCGTGGCCCGCGGATTGGCGAAGAGGACGCTGTACCCGTGCGCCGCGAGGAGATGCATATCGAAGAAGAACGTATGCCCAAAGATCGAATGCGGACCTCCGTGGATGTATAACACCAATGGTCCTGGTTCTGGGGCGGCCACCGCGACGGGCGGGATGAGCCATGCGTCGATAGCGCGACCATCCGCGCTTCTAGTATCCACCGGGATGGGATACGACAAGGCGACGTCATCCAACCACGGGTTCGGCCGGAAGACGCACTGCTCGTTCCGCCCATCGGCGTCGGAGACGTAGACAGCGGGCGGGTGCCGCAGGTCGGCGGCCGCATAGGCGAGCGTTTGTCCATCGGTGGACATACTGAGCATCGCGCAGGCGCGGTCGCCGACGACAAGTCGACGCAGGTCGCCGGACCGATTGACGTCGAAGACATGGACGCGGGCGCGCTCAGCCGCAATGAAACGGACCGCGTCGCCGTCAGGCGTCCAGAACATGCGCGGCGGCGCCTGTCCCGCCTGCCACGTATCGCTGAACAGACTCCCGCCCACATGGCCCTCAAATCCAATCGTTAACGTGCGCGGGTCCTCGTCGTCTCCCATCACCGTGTACAGCACCTGGTGGTTGGGTCCGCACGTCAGACCGGGACGGAGGCCGCTGTAGGCGAGATCGCGTCCGCTGGGTCCCCACGTGGGAGCCGCCGCGACGCCGTTGGCTGGGGTTAGGCGTGTGGGCGCGCCGCCGGCAGCGGGGACGACCCATATCGCCGACCGGAACTCGGGCAAACGCTCATCGACACGGTTGGACACGAAGGCAAGGTAGCGGCCATCGGGCGACCATGCCGGGGAAAGGGCATCGTACGAACCCTGCACCAATGGAGTAGCGTCTTTCGTTTCCACGTCGACGATCCAGAGATGGCGATAGCGCGCTCCGAGATAACCGCGTCCGTCGACCCGATAACAGGGACGCGTGACGGTAAAGGGCGCGGCATCAGACGCCGGAATCGAGGGTGGATCCCCGACGGGACCCTCCAGCGCGACAACAGCGAGGAAGCGTCCGTCGGGGGACCAGGCCAGTGGCGCGTCGACGCCGCCGGGGAATGAGGTGAGGCTCCGGGCGACACCATCCGCTTGCGTCAGCCACACCTGCGGTATCCCTGTCCGATCCGACAGGAACGCTAAACGCGCACCGTCAGGTGACCAGCTAGGAGCTTGGTCAAGGTACGGGCCGCCGTCCAGCGGCCACGCCGCCTCGCCGTCGACGGTCACGACCGTAATATGGGCGTTGTAGCGATTGGTCGTCTTGTCGGCGGTGCGGAGCGCGATCGCCACCATCCGCCCCTGTGGGCTCAGCGCCACGTCGTCGACCACCGCGATCCGCAGCAAGTCGTCCGACATCAGATGGGCGTGTTGTGCCGCTGATGGGGGCGTCTGTGCGTCGGCGAGTGTAGCCATAAGCGCGTTTCCTTTCATGCCAGCGGGGGGATTTACTACCACGCGGGGATCATCCGCGCGTCGTCGCACCACGTAGTGGCCCGACAATCAGGATAGGCCCACTATAGAGGAAATCAGCGGCAAAGGCAAACTCCAGGTGTTCCACCATACGTGTCAGGTCGCGCATCCTGACTGGGTCATGACCTACCGCGACAGACCGGCGATGCTCGCCTCGCGCCAGCGTCTGCTCGCCGACGTCGTGCCGCGTGGCGCTTCCCTCGTCTTCACCCATCACATCTTCCCCGGCTGGGGCCGCATCGTCCCTACCGATGCGGGGTATCGCTGGGCCGACGCCTGACACGGCAGACAGCACCGCCGCTACCGGTCCTCGCGTGGCCCATGGCGCGCGTTACCCGGTGCGTGACCAGGAGGGACCGCGCCCCGCGTGGTGGTGGATACGTTTACGCCCCACCCCGCGCGGCGCGCCTGCAACGGTCGCCTGGCGGGTGCCACGCGCAAGGCGAGAACGTCCGCGTTCCGTGGCATCGCGCGCCCCTCTAACGCCCGTCGTCGCATGAGAGGCGTTAGAGGGGCCGCGTGGCCGCGCGCTCGAGGAGGAGCCCGCGCCCCGCTTGCCCCAGCACCACGTCGTCGGCGAAGACGACCTCACCCCGGCTCAAGGTCATGACGGGCCAACCCGTGACCTCCCAGCCCTCGTAGACCGAATAGTCAGCCCGCGACTTCAGCATAGCGGCGTCAATCGTGCGCGTGCGCTCCGGGTCGAAGATCACCACGTCGGCGTCGCTCCCCACCGCGATCGTCCCCTTACGGGGGTAGAGCCCCATGAGCGTAGCCGCGTTGGTCGCGGTGAGCGCGACGAACCGCTCCAGCGATATTCGTCCCGTGCGTACCCCCTCGGAGTAGAGCATTGGCCGCAGCGTCTGCAGGTTCTCAACGCGGGGACGCGGGTCAGCGACAGTGAGCGCCGGGTCGAGTTTGGCGACTAGCGCCCACGGCGCGTGGTCGGAACAGACGGTGTGGATCGTACCCGCGCTCAAACCGTGCCAGAGGGCGTCCACGTCGGCCGGCGTGCGCAGCGGTGGCTGGCCCAGATACTTGGACCCCTCTGACTCCGCCAGACGCTCCTGGGTCAGATGCAGGTAGAGCGGGCGCGTCTCCACGTAGACCGGCAACCCGCGCGCCTGCGCCTCGGCGCAGACGGCGAGGGCGCGCGCCGAGGAGAGGTGCACGATGTAGACCGGCGCGCCTGTCGCCTCGGCGATCGCGACGGCGTGTTGGGTCGCCACCACCTCGGAGACGACGGGGCACGCCTCCCCATAGTAGCGCGGCGACCGGCGACTCGCCGCCAGGAGGCGGGCCGTGGCGTCGGCGATGATGGCGTGGTCCTCACAGTGCAGCAGCGTCAGCAGGCCATGCGCGCCGGCCCAGCGCACCGCGTCGAGGACCGCCGCGCCCTGGCGATCGAAGTCGTGCGCCACCAGGAAGATCTTAATGCTCGCGCAGCCCGCCGCGCGCAGGTGGGGGATGCCGTCGAGCGTGTCGGGGGTGAGCGCCCCGAGGACGGGGTGCAGGAAGATGTCCGCGATAGCCTGGCGGCGCACGAGCGCGCCATCGCGTGTGAGGGTCGCGCGGAGGGTCTCACCGGGGGCGGAAGGACATGTTGCCGAGCGTGGTGATCCCGCCGGCGAGCGCGGCGGCTGAGTCGCTCGTGAAGTCGTCGACCCAGTGCGGCCCATCGGTGTCCTCGCCCGGCGGGAGGGACAGGTGGACGTGCGCATCGACGCCGCCGGGCAGGACCAGCATCCCCATCGCATCGATGGTGCGGTCCCCGTGCAGGTCATGGCCGATCACGGCCACCGTCTCGCCCGCGATGCCAATGTCAGCCGCGACCACGGCATCCGCCGTCGCGATGCGCCCCCCATGGATGACGATGTCCAGTCCGGCCATGATGCGCCTCCTTCCACTCCTCATCATCTGGTCACGGTCATTATCTGGTCACGGTCATTACGATCATGGTAGCGCCAATACCTTAATAGGTACGCTCGATGGCATGGGCGTGTATTGGTGCGCCGTCTTCGATAGCCGCACCGTCACGCTCTGCGCGCACGCCGGGAATCACCTCCGGTGACGTAGATTCACCGACTGGTGCGACCCTGTGTCGTCGACTTTTTTGCTCAGGAAAAGCGCCCCGGTTTCACCACCCAGGCCTTCCACTGGGCGTTGATGCCGGATACACTGAAGCTTCAATCGCGTGACAATGCCATGGGGGTCGGTACGATGGCTCCGACGATCGTGGACCGCCCGTATTCTCAGTGCCCGTAGGAAGGCGCGCAGATTACATGTGGCAGGCGGCGGCGAAGGTACGTGTTCACCCGAGGCACTCCATGAATGAAAAAGGACCGTTTATGGAGCGCTACCTGGACCGCATTATGCCGCCTTCATGGATCGTATAAAGAGGACAAGGGTTTGACACTACTCAACCTGGCGTTTCTAGGGCTGGCTGCCGTGGCTGCGGGTATCGTTAACGCCCTTGCGGGGGGCGGAAGCCTCCTGACGTTCCCCGTGCTCGTGGCCGTGGGGGTCCCGCCCCTGGTCGCTAACGTCACTAATACCGTAGCGCTGTGTCCGGGTTATCTGGGAGCCACCCTTGCTCAAGCGCGCGACCTGCATGGACAACGCGGGCGCATGGCATTGCTGTGCCCGGTCAGCATCCTGGGAGGAGTCGTCGGGGCCATCCTCCTCGTCACCTCGGGAGAGGGCCTATTTCGTGTCGTGGTCCCCTTTCTCATTCTGCTGGCCTCGGGCTTACTGGCGGTCCAGACCCCGCTACGAAGATGGCTCGCACGGCGCGGCGAACGCTCGCCCTCGGGGGTGGTCTCCGAGCGTTGGGCAATCCTGCCCGTCGGCCTTGCCGCGATCTATGGCGGGTATTTCGGCGCGGGGTTGAGCGTAATGGTGTTAGCCGTTCTGGGACTATTGCTGCATGACACCCTGACCCGGGCGAATGCGCTTAAGCAGTTCATCGCGTTAAGCGTCAACGTTGCCGCGGCGGTCTTCTTCGTGCTGTCGGGCCATGTATTGTGGCTCGCGGCGCTTGTAATGGCCATAGGTGCGCTGATTGGCGGGGCTGTGGGTGGCCGTCTGGCCGGCCACATCAATCCAGATGTGTTGCGGCGCATTGTCGTCGTGGTCGGCGTTGTGGTCGCCGTCATCTATCTACAGCGTCTATAGGATGCTGTGCACCTGACTTGGGTGCATGACGTGGATCGACATGAGACCAGACATGGATGCTTATACCGGGCACCGGGTCGTCCCGTGCTAGCTGCAGTGCCCTGTCGTGGCTCCCATCGCTATCCGGGCTTTTTTGACGCGCCACATGACGCCCTGAGCTGGCTTCCGTCGTCATCCGGACGGCCGGATGACGACGGCTTTCTTTATAATAGTGATGCCCGCGCTCGTCCGGTCGCCACACAACGTCGACGCATGTAGCCAGTACAGCACACCCATCCGAGCCCCGCACGCATATGCTGTGTGCGAGCGATTCCTCGGCAGTGTCCGCCGTGAGTGCCTCGATCACCTGCTCATCCTGCAGGAGAATCAGCGACGCCGGGTGCTCCGGGCGTACTGCGCATCCTTCAATACAGCGCGGCCGCATCAAGGCATCGGGCAAGCAATCCCCGCGACGATAGGACAGGTGGGGACGCCGGCTGCGGCAGCGCCCGTCGTCTCCATCCCGGTCCTGGGCGGCCTCCACCATGACTATCGACGAGCAGCATGAGTTCCATGTCACCCGCGACGACCTAGAGCGCCATTCAAGTAATCGCGCGGGGGCTTGGCAGGGGGCAGCACCACGGCGTAGGCTAGAGGGAGAGTCACCCTTGTGCAGTGAGTGAAGGAGACCAGCATGCGTCCGGTGCCGTGGCA
>JAABUJ010003233.1_pt1 | contig 18576 bp, 17 predicted proteins | sample 5559131 | NCBI WGS metagenome assembly JAABUJ01 (sample SAMN10711875, study PRJNA513366) | rock metagenome | isolation source: Antarctica rocks | place: Antarctica: Victoria Land, Mt New Zealand nord | collected 2016-01-07 | reverse complement strand
GCCCGCGTGTCGCCCCCGTACCGGCCTCACTGTGTGGATCACCCGAGGGGTGGATCACCCGAGGGCCGCGGTCAGGTCACCCGCGAGCCGCACGGGCTCCGTCAGGCGTCGAGCTCCTTGGCGACCGCGCGGACCAGGTCGGCGACCTTGCGGGACCGGGTGCGGTCGGGGTAGCGGCCGTCGGCGAGGTCGACGAGCACACCGCCCTCGAGCACCTTGACCATGTCCTCGATCATCGAGTGCAGCTGCTCGGGCGGGCGGCGCTTGGCGGCGGCCACGCTGGGCATCGGCTCGAGCCGGCGCAGCGAGAGGACCTGCGCGCCGCGCTTGCCCTCGACGACGCCGAACTCCACCCGCTCGCCACCCTCGAGCGTCGCGACGCCGCCGGGCAGCGCCGACTTCGGGACGAAGACGTCGCCGCCCTCGTCGCTGGACACGAAGCCGAAGCCTTTTGCCTCGTCGTAGAACTTCACTCGCCCGGTGGGCACAGGACACCTCTGATCGACAGGTACGTGGGTGGTGCAGGTCGCCGAAGACCGGCCGGGGCCTGGTCGCGCTCGGTGCCCAGCGTAGGTCGCGGGCGGCGGCCTGACCGACCAGCCGCGACGGGCGTGCGGCCCGCTCGTACGCTGGACGGCGTGGCCTCGCACCGCCGCGACAGCGGCACGTCCCGGGGTGACCTGCTGGTCAGGGTCGGCGTGGTGCTCTTCGCGGTCGGCTTCGTCTGCATCGCCTTCGACGTGCTACCGCACCCGCTGTCGACCGAGGACCGGCCGCTGCCGCTGAACCTGCTGACCTACCTCACCAGCCTCGGCCTGGGGCTCGCGCTGGTAGGCCTCGTGCTGTCGATCCGGGCCGGCCACCGCGCGGCCGCGCGGGCAGCCGCCGAGGACGACGGCTAGTGCAGCTGGTCCGCAACCAGCTCGCGGCCACCATCGAGCCGGTGGCTGCGCCGCTGCCCCCGGGGCTGGCTGCGGTCGGCGTGACGGCGGTCGACGGCGAGCTGCGGCTCACGCCCGGCGGGGTGACCGAGCTGCGCCTCACCGACGAGCGCACGGGTGCGGTCGTGGTCTGGGCCCTGCAGCTCGCCGAGCGGCTCGTCCCCGCCGGGCTGGCGCTCGCCCTCGGGCCGCCGGTCCAGCTCTCGGTCACCCTCGACGACGAGGGCGCGACGCTGCGGCTCTACCTGCTCCGCGGGGAGGCGGACGACCTGCGCGGCCACGTCGAGGAGTCACCGCTGCCGGTGCTGGTCGTCACGAGCTCGAGCCGGCCGCGACCGGCCAGGGCCGCCCGTCCAGCGCCTCGTTCATCGACCCCGAGCGGAAACCCCGCGGGTCCAGCTCGACCGCGCTGAAGCCCTCGACCGCACCGAGGTGCGGTGCCACCTGCGCCAGCAGCAGGGCGTCGACCTCGACCCTGGCCGTCTCGCCGAGGTCGCGCACCCGCAGGTCGCGCACCGGCACACCCGCCGCGACGAGCGCCGCGCGCAGGTCGGCCTCGGCGCGCTCCACCCGGGCCAGCCGCTGCGCTGTGATGCGCACGCCGTACGCCACCCGGCTGGACAGGCAGGCCGCCTGGGGCTTGTCCCAGGTGAGCAGGCCGAGCTCCCGGGAGAGGCCGCGGACCTGCGGCTTGGTCAGCCCCGCGTCGGCGAGGGGGGTCACCGCGCCCCGGCCGGCCGCCGCGGCGATGCCGGGCCGGAAGCCCGCGCGCACGTCATCGGCGTTGGTGCCGGTCGCGACCGCGGCCAGCCCGAGGCGCTGCGCGAGCGGGCCGAGCGCGTCGAGCAGGGCGCTCTTGCAGAAGGCGCACCGGTCCCCAGCGTTGGCCCGGTAACCCTCGCTCGCCATCTCCGCCGTACGCGCCTCGTGCCAGCGCACGCCCAGCGAGACTGCGAGCGCGCGCGCGGCAGCGAGCTCGTCGGCCGGCAGCGACGCCGACACCGCCGTCGCCGCCTGCACCCGGTCGGGCCCGAGCTCCGCGAGCGCGACGGCGAGGAGGTAGGCGGAGTCCGCGCCGCCGCTGAAGGCGACCAGCACGCTGCCCAGCTCGCGCAGCCGGCGCCCGAGGAGCTCACGGCCGAGCCAGTCGGGGAAGCCGGTCAGGCCGGGCAGCAGCACGTCGCAGCCGACCGGCGCTTGCCCACCGGTGCCGACGCCGACGGAGGTGCACCCGGCCGCGCGGGCCGCGAGCACGTCGTCCGGGTGGTCGCCGACGTAGGCGAGCGCGTCCGCGGCCACCAGCGCCGGGGCCTTCTGCTGCCCCCATACGCCACCGACCACGTCGTCGACCGCCAGACCGGCGGCGGCCAGACGGGCGCGGGCCAGGTCGGCGCCCTTGGCGGTCACCACCAGCGAGCGCCCACCGGCACGGCGCACGGCGGCCAGCGCCTCCGCCGCCCCAGGCAGGGCGACCACATCGTGGGGGCTGAGCAGCGTGCGGTCGAGCTCGAAGCCGATCGTGACGCTCACGACACGCACGCTAACCGGGCAGGAACCCAGCTCGCCGCGGCGAAGTCCCCACCGCAACGTCCACGCTGGAGGAGAACGCATGCGCGCACCACACCGCCTGGCCGCCGGCTCGGTCGCCATCGCGACGGCGGCCGTCGCCGCTGCCGCCCTCGCCCCGCCCGCGGTAGCCGCGACCGCGTCCGCGGTCACCACCGAGCGGCTCACCGCCGACGTCGCGCCGGGCCTCGCCTCCGCCACCGACCTCGGCGCCACCGACAGCGCCAAGCGGATCAACGTGACGCTCGGGCTGAGCCGCCCGGACCCGGCCGGCGAGGCCGCCTTCACCCGCGCGCTCTACGACCCGGCCAGCGCGTCCTACCACCACTTCCTCACGCCGAGCACCTTTGCCGCGAGCTTCGGCGTCGACCCGGCGAAGTACGCCACCGCGCTCGACTTCGCCACCGCCCACGGCCTGACGCTGGCCTCCGCGACCCCGGCCAGGGACACGCTCGTGCTCACCGGCACGGTGGCCCAGGCGGAGGCGACCTTCGGCGTGGCGTTGCACGACTACCGGTCGTCGCTGAGCAGCCCGTACCTCGCCAAGAGCTTCACCTCCAACACGACCGGCCCGCTCGTCCCCGCCGGCATCGGCATCATCGGGGTGCTGGGGCTGAGCGACGAGCGCGTGGCCAAGCTCGACACGACCAAAGGCACGCTCCGCCCGGCGCAGGACGGCTGCATCAACACCGTCTGCACCGGCCTGACCAAGCCGCAGGACCTGTGGGCGACCTACGACCAGCCCAGCGCCAACATGGGGCAGGGCTCGCAGCTCGCGATCTTCGGCGAGGGGCAGACCGACGACATCATCAGTGACCTGCGCGGCTTCGAGGCGGAGAACGGCCTGCGCCGCATCCCGGTCACCGTCGTGCACAGCGAGCCCGGCGACTACTCCGACGACGCGGGCGCCGAGGAGTGGAACATCGACACCCAGTCCTCGACCGGCATGGCGCCGCTCGCCGACCGTGAGGTCCTCTACTTCGGCACCGCGCTCACCGACGCCAGCGTGCTGAGCGTCTTCAACAGCTGGGCCAACGACGCCACCGGCCCCAAGCAGGCCTCGGCCTCCTACGGTGAGTGCGAGGAGATCGCTGACGGGGGTACGGGTGCCGCCAGCGCCGTCTCCGCGGGCGCGGCGTACACGTTGATGAGCGAGCAGACCCTGAGCACCGCGGTCAGCCTGGGCAAGACGCTCTTCTCCTCCAGCGGCGACACCGGCGCCGGCTGCCCCGTCCTCCCGACGAGCACCAACGGCGCTGCACCGCAGGGTGTCCCGCAGCCCAACTACCCGGCCGACAGCCCCAACGCGGTCTCGGTCGGCGGCACCGTGCTCTACACGACCGGGGCCACGCCCGACGTCCGCAGCACGGAGTACAGCTGGAACTACACCGGCGGCGGTACGAGCTTCATCTTCCCGAAGCCGTCCTACCAGAACGCGGTTTCGACGATCGCCGGCGTCTGCGTCGGCAAGCCGGGCGGCGGCGCGGCTGACACGGGCACACCCTGCCGCGGCGTCCCCGACATCGCGATGCAGTCCGGCGACATCGCCACCAACGGGTACGGCATCACCGTCAAGGGCGCCAACGACCAGTCCGGCGGCGGGACCAGCCTCTCCTCCCCGCTCATGCTGGGCGTCTGGACCCGCATCCAGGCCGCCTCTGGTGACACCAGTGGCTTCGCCAACCCGGCGCTCTACCGGGTGGGCACCGACGCCACGAGGGACCCAGGTGCCTTCTTCGACATCGGCGGCATCAGCAACACCCAGCCGGGCACGACCCAGGTCAACAACAACTTCGGGGTGTACTCCAACCTGCCGCGCTCCGTGGCGGACCCCTCGGGCTGGGACTACCTGTCGGGCTTCGGCGTCCCCGACGTCACCAACCTCATGCAGGACATCGCGGGTCGTACGACCCCGGCGAGCAGCGCTGTGACGGCTGACGCACCGCTGCCGCCGGTCGTGAGCAGCAGCTGCGACCCGTCAGGCGTGGTGACGGACCCGGCCGGCGACGCCACCGAGATCGTCGTGAGCACGCCCGCGGGAGTGAACCAGTCCGACCTCGACATCCTGCGGGCCTTCGTCTCCTACGACCGCACCAAGCAGACGCTCACCTTCAACACGCTCGTCACGGCGCTGGGGACCGGCACACTCGGGCAGAACTTCCGCTACATCTTCAGCTATGGCGGGACCGAGTACACCGCTGAGGCGACCCGCATCACCGGCGGGACGCCGAGCTACAGCCTGCTGATGCTCGGCACGGGCACCGGCGCCAGGAACACCCAGATCGCCACGCTCACCGGCACCTTCGACGCCACGACCAACACGGTGAGCGTCGTCCTGCCGATCGCCACCTTCAACACCGCGGCGAAGCCGGCGACCCCGCTCGGCGTCGGCTCGGCGCTCGGCGGCGAGGACATCCTCGGCCAGCGGGACACCGGCGTCGCGACGCTCACCGCTGACGAGGCGACCGGCGCCTGCCCCTTCGTGGTCGGAGGCACGGCAGCGCCGGGCGCGGGCCCCACGGCCAGCCTGCCCGAGGCGCCGTACGCCGCGCTCATCCCCTTGGTCGGCTTCGGCGCCCTCGGCCTGGTCACCCTGCGCCGCCGTCGCCGTACCGCCCGCGTCTGACGATCCGTTGTGCGTGATCGTCCGCTGACCTGCACCGATGCGGCGATCACGCACAACGGGCCCGTCGGCGGGGTGGTCGGGCGGCGGGCCGGGTCCCCGTAGCGTTGGCGGGTGGCCACCCGCACGCTCGCCGTGGAGCTGCGGGCGCGGTCCGATGCCGAGTTGCGCCAGCTGCTGGCGGAGCGCCCCGACCTGGCCACGCCGACCCCCGGCGACCTGACCGTCCTCGCCGCACGCACCGGGGTACGGGTCAGCGTGCTGCGCGCCTTGGAGCGGCTCGACCGGTCCCAGCTGGCCGTCCTCGACGCCCTCGTGCTCGTCGACGAGCCGACCCGCGCTGCCGCGGAGCGGCTCCTGCACGCCGACCCGGGGCCCGGCCTCGACCGGCTGCGCCTGCTCGCCCTCGTGTGGGGTGACGACGCTGCGCTCAGCGTGCACCCGACGGTGCGCGAGGTGCTGGACCGCCCTGCTGCGCTCGGCCGGCCGATGGCCGCCCTCCTCGACCGCTACAGCGCCGACTCCCTGACCCGCATCGTCGACGCCGCCGGCCACCCGGTCACCACCGGTACGGGGCCCGGCGCACGTGACGCCGTGATCAGCGCCCTGGCGGCGCGGGTCGCCGACGCCGAGGCCGTCCGCGCCGACCTCGCCCAGCTCCCCGATGACGAGCAGGCGGTCCTGCGCCAGCTGGCCGGTGACAGCCCGCTCGGGTCGGTCGCCCGGGCCTTGCCGGTGCGCCCGCTCCCCGACGCGGAGGGACCGGTGCGCACCCTGATCAGCCGCGGCTGGCTCGTCGCCATCGACGGTGACACCGTCGAGCTCCCCCGCGAGGTGGGCATGGCGTTGCGCGGCGACCGCCCCCTCGGCCCGGGCATGCAGGCGCCGCCGCCGCTCGACGGCGCGACGCTCGACCCGGGCGCGATAGCGGGCACGGCGGGCCGGCAGGCCGCGGAGACGCTGCGGCTCACCGAGACCGCACTCGAGCTGTGGTCGGCCTCACCCCCCTCGGTGCTGCGCTCGGGCGGCCTCGGCGTGCGCGAGCTGCGCACCCTGGCCCGCGCGCTGGACGCCGACGAGCCGACCACCTCGCTGGTCCTCGAGGTCGCCTACGCCGCCGGCCTGCTCGACCGCTCCGGCGAGGTGGCCGACCAGTGGGTCCCGACGACGGCGTACGACTCCTGGCTGGCGCTCGACCCGCCGGTCCGCTGGGTTCGGCTGGCCCAGGCGTGGCTGACCAGCCCCCGCCTGCCCTCGCTCGCCGGGCAGCGCGACGACCGTGACAAGCCGATGGCGACGCTCGGCTTCGACCTGCAGCGGCCCGGGGCGCCGGCACTGCGCCGGGAGGTCCTCGACGTGCTGGCCGAGGCGCCGGCCGGCACCGCCCCGACCGAGGAGGCCGTGCTGGGCCGCCTCGCCTGGCGGGCACCGCTGCGCGGCGGCCGGGGCCGGGACACCTGGACCCGCTGGGTCCTCGCCGAGGCAGCCGCGCTGGGCGTCACCGGCCGCGGCGCGCTGCCCGAGGCCTCCCTGGCACTGCTCGCCGACGACGTCGACAAGGCCGCCCGCGCCGTGGCCAGGCTGCTACCGGAGCCTGGCGCCACCCTGCTGCTGCAGAACGACCTGACCGCCATCGCCCCCGGCCCGCTGGTGCCCGAGGTCGCTCGCGAGGTGGCGCTGCTCGCCGACGTGGAGTCCGCCGGCGCGGGCACCGTCTACCGCCTGTCGGAGTCCTCGGTCCGTCGGGCGCTCGACGCCGGGCGCACCGCTGCCGACGTGCAGGCCTTCCTCGCCCGGGTCAGCACGACCGGGGTGCCGCAGACGGTGTCCTACCTCGTCGAGGACGTCTCCCGGCGCCACGGGGTCCTGCGGGTGGGCAACGCCTCGTCGTACGTGCGCTGCGACGACCCGGCCCTGGTCGCCGAGGTGGTGGCCGCCCGCAAGCTCGCCAGCGCAGGGCTGCGGGCGCTCGCCCCAACCGTGCTGGTGAGCCCCCTGCCCGTCGGGCAGCTGCTGGAGGCGTTGCGGGCGGCGGGGTACGCCCCGGTCGCCGAAGGCATCGACGGTGCCGTCGTGCTCAGCCGCTCCGCCGTCGCCCGCACTGCCGGCCGGATGCGCAGCCCGCGGACCGACCCCTACGCCCTCACGCCCGAGCAGACCGCTCGCGTGGTGGCGCACCTGCGCGAGGCCGACCGCCGCGCCGCCTCAGGGCCGCAGGTCCCCGACCGCAGCGCCGCCGCGACGGTCGCCGTGCTGCAGGAGGCGGCCCGCAGCCGGCGCAGGGTGTGGATCGACTACCTCGCGCAGGAGGGCAGCGGCGGCGAGCGGGTCGTGCTGCCGCTGCGCGTCGACGGTGGTTACCTGACCGCGCACGACGAGGCGAGCGGGGCGACGCGGTCCTTCGCGCTGCACCGGATCAGCGCGGTCAGCAACGCCGGCTGAGCGCGTCAGGTCCCGTACGCCGAGCTGTTGATGCCCGAGCCGACCGCCCGGGCGACCGAGGGCAGCCGCTCGCACAGCGAGGTGACGACGTGGCGGGCGTCCTCGGCGACACCGGAGAAGCGGGCCGATCCCCAGGTCCACTGCCAGGGCAGCCCGACGAAGGCCAGGCCCGGCGCCGCGGTGATGCCCCGGTGGTGGGCCGGGGCCCCGCGGCCGGTGAAGACGGGTACGTCGACCCAGCTGTAGTCCGCGCGGTAGCCGATGCACCACAGCACCGTGCTGATCCCGCTGCCCGCGAGCACCAGCTCGGTCGGCTCCGTCTCGGGCCGCCAGACGGGCGTGTACCGCGGCTCGGTCGGCGCGTCGATGCCCTGCTCCGCGACGTAGCCGTCGATCGTGTCCTTGATGCTCTCCATCACGCCGTCGGCCAGGTCGAGGGCGGCCGTGAGGTCTGGCCGGAAGCGCAGCACGCCGTCCCGCAGGTCGGTGAGCAGGCCGTACAGGCGCATCCCCTCGCTGGCGAACACGCGCAGGTCGATGTCGCGGCCGCCGTCGCGGCCGGTCACGTAGTGGTTGGCGCGGGCCTTGGCCCCCGCGTCGGTCGGGCGCATGTCCGCCGTGGTGCGGTAGTACCCCATCTCGTCGAGCCAGCGGACGCAGTCCTTGCCGCGGTAACGGCGCGCGACCCGAGGCGCGTCACCGAGGCACAGGTGCACGTGACGCCCGGCCAGGTGCAGGTCTTCGGCGATCTGCGCGCCGGACTGACCGCTGCCCACCACGAGGGCCTCCCCCGGCGGCAGCTGCTCGGGGTTGCGGTAGAGGCTGGAGTGCAGCTGGGTGATCTCCGCGGGCAGCCGCTCGGCCCACCGCGGCACGATCGGCACCTGGTACCCCCCGGTGGCCACGACGACGGCGTCGGCCGTGAGCGGGCCGGCGGAGGTCGTCAGCTCGTACCCGCCCCCGCGTCGTGCGGTGAGCTGGGTGACGCTGACGCCCTCGTGGACCGGCGGGTCGAAGCTCTTGACGAAGCCCTCGAGGTAGGCGACCACCTCGTCCCGCGTCATGAAGCCGTCGGGGTCGTCACCGTCGTACGGGTGGCCGGGCAGCTGGCACTGCCAGTTGGGGGTGACCAGCGTGAAGGCGTCCCACCGCGCGGTCCGCCACTCGTTGGCGAGGGTCTTGGCCTCGAGGACACGGTGGCGGATGCCGGCCTCGGTGAGGTAGCAGCTCGTGGACAGGCCGGCCTGACCTCCACCCACGACGACGACGGGGACGTGCTCGGCGGCGGGCTCCTCGGTCACGCCCCCAGTGCAGGAGCAAGCTGTTTCCCGGTGGTTTCGCCCGGAAGACCCCGTGTTTCGCGGTGTTGCGGGCGCGGGTGCTCAGCCGACGAGGCGGCGCAGCCAGCGGTCCGGCTGGGTCAGGAAGGAGCGCCAGTCCGCGACCAGGTCCAGCTCCTCCCACGCCGTCTCGCGCATGCCATCGGCGTCGACCTGCAGCAGCGTCGCACCGGGCAGCGCGGCGACCAGCGGCGAGTGGGTGGCGACGACGATCTGCGACCCGCCGGCCGCCAACCCGGTGAGCACCCCGAGCAGGGTGAGCTGGGAGCTGAAGGACAGCGCCGCCTCCGGCTCGTCGAGCACGTAGAAGCCCGGCTCGGCGAAGCGCTCCGCCAGCACCGCCAGGAAGGTCTCGCCGTGGCTGCGCGCCTGTAGGCTGCCGCCGGCCTGCCACAGCCGCGCCTGTGCACCGTCGGCGTCGATCCCGGCGAGGTAGGAGTGCATCGCCTCGGCCCGGAGGAAGAAGCCGGCCGGGCTGGCCATCGGGTCGGTACGGGCCACCAGGTGGCGGCGCAACGACGCGTCCTCCTCGCTGCGGGGCGGGCCGTGCACCCGGTCGCCGCCGCGGCGCGGGTAGAGGTCGGCCAGCGCCTCGACCAACGTCGATTTGCCGCTCCCGTTCTCACCGACGACGACCGTCACACCGCTGGGTACGTCGAAGCCGTCGGTCACCACCTGCCGGATGACGGGCAGGTCGAAGGGCCACCGCGCGGGCGGGCGGTCCGCTGGGTCACGCGCTTCGACGCGCAGGAGGTGCCGGGCGCCGCTCACCACGCCAGCGTCCCAGCCGTGGCCCGGCACCGCGGCGAGCGGTCAGCAGCCGAGCGCCCGGCACCGCGGCGGAGCGGTCAGCAGCCGAGCGCCCCAACCCGCGGTGGGCCGTCTCGGGCGAGGGTCCGCGTACCGATCCGCCGTGATCTCGCCCACGCCCGCCGCGCCCGCTCCGACCCCAGGCCCGGCCTGGGCGCGCGGGCACCCGCCAGGGCACGAGGATGGGGGCGTGCCCGCCACCCAGCGCCAGAAGCTCGGCCTGGAGCACGGCCAGCGCGTGCGGCTGGACTGCGCTCCCTCCGAGTGGCACCTCGCCGACGGGTACGACGACCTCGAGCTCGTCCCTGCCGGCTCCGACCCTGGCACTGCTGACCTGACGATCGCCTTCGTGCCGGGTGCGGCCGACCTGCAGGTGCGGTTGGCGGCCCTCGTCGCTGGCATCCGGCCGGACGCGGTGCTGTGGCTGCTCTGGCCGCGCCGCGCCGGGGGGCACACCAGCGACCTCACCGACCAGGTCGTACGCACGATCGTGCTGCCGACCGGCCTCGTCGACAACAAGGTCGCCGCGGTGGACGACGACTGGTCGGGCCTGCGCTTCGTCTGGCGGCGCAGCCGGCGCTGACCGACCCGCCTGCGGGGCCAGCGCATCGGGAGGGGTGCGATCGGGCAGCACGCTCCCGTGCTGGGAGCGCTTCGGCTGCGGGCCCGACGTCGCCCGCCACCTCGAGGTGGTGCAGCCCTACGTGGACGCCGGCTTCGACCACCTCGTGCTGCTCGACGCCGGCCCCGACCCGGCCGGCTTCCGCGACTTCTTCGCCCGAGAGCTGGCCGAGCCGCTGCGGGCGCTCGCCCTGCAGGCCTGAGGCCGACAGCCCGCCGGTGACGGAGGGGGAGACTGGGCAGATGCCCGGCGGCCCGCTCATCGTCCAGTCCGACAAGACGGTGCTGCTCGAGGTCGACTCGCCGCTCGCCAAGGAGGCCCGCGCCGCGCTCGCGCCGTACGCCGAGCTGGAGCGCGCCCCCGAGCACGTGCACACCTACCGCATCACCCCGCTGGCGCTGTGGAACGCCCGCGCCGCCGGCCACGACGCCGAGCAGGTCGTCGACGTCCTCGACCGATACGCCAAGTACCCCGTACCGCACGCGCTGCTGGTCGACGTCGCGGACACGATGGACCGGTACGGCCGGCTGCAGCTGGCCAACGACCCTGCGCACGGCCTGGTGCTGCGGGCCTTCGACCGGGCCGTGCTCACCGAGGTGACCCGGTCCAAGAAGGTCGGCCCGCTGCTCGGCCCACAGCTCGACGCCGACACCTACAGCGTCGCCGCGATGCAACGCGGGCCGCTGAAGCAGGCGCTGCTCAAGCTCGGGTGGCCGGCAGAGGACCTCGCCGGCTACGTCGACGGCGAGGCGCACCGCATCGACCTGGTGACCGACGGCTGGGCGCCGCGCGACTACCAGGAGCACGCCGCGGAGGCCTTCGAGCACGGGGGCAGCGGCGTCGTCGTGCTGCCCTCCGGCGCCGGCAAGACGGTCGTCGGCGCGCTGGCGATGGCGCACGTCAAGGCCACCACGCTCATCCTGGTCACCAACACGGTCTCGGCGCGGCAGTGGCGGCGCGAGCTGCTGATGCGCACCAGCCTCACCGAGAGCGAGATCGGTGAGTACTCCGGTGACCGCAAGGAGATCAAGCCGGTCACCATCGCGACCTACCAGGTCATGACCACGCGGCGCAAGGGCGAGTACCTCCACCTCGAGCTCTTCGACGCAAAGGACTGGGGCCTCATCATCTACGACGAGGTGCACCTGCTGCCCGCGCCGGTCTTCCGGATGACCGCCGACATCCAGAGCCGGCGCCGGCTGGGCCTGACGGCGACGCTGATCCGCGAGGACGGCCGCGAGGGTGACGTCTTCAGCCTCATCGGGCCCAAGCGCTTCGACGCGCCGTGGCGGGAGATCGAGGCGCAGGGCTGGATCGCGCCGGCGGAGTGCACCGAGGTCCGCGTGACCCTGCGCGACGACGAGCGGATGTCCTACGCGACAGCCGAACCCGAGGAACGCTACAAGGTGGGGGCGACCGCCTGGTCGAAGATCGATGTCGTACGCGCCCTCGTGCGGCGCCACCCCGGGGACCGCGTGCTCGTCATCGGCGCCTACCTCGACCAGCTCGACCAGCTCGGCCGCGAGCTCGACGCCCCGGTCGTGCAGGGCTCGACGACCAACAAGGAGCGGGAGCGGCTCTTCGAGAGCTTCCGCAACGGCGACACGCACGTGCTGGTCGTCAGCAAGGTGGCCAACGTGAGCATCGACCTGCCCGAGGCCGGCGTGGCGATCCAGGTCAGCGGCACCTTCGGCTCGCGGCAGGAGGAGGCCCAGCGCCTCGGCCGGGTCCTGCGCCCCAAGGCCGACGGGCGCAGCGCCCACTTCTACTCCGTCGTCAGCAGGGACACCAACGACCAGGAGTACGCCGCGCACCGCCAGCGCTTCCTCACCGAGCAGGGGTACGCCTACACCATCGTCGACGCGGAGGACGTGCTCGCCGGCGGCGCGTGATCAACGGTCGCGGTAGAAGCGCTCGGTGAGCGCCTGCACATCGCGGTCGAGGCCGTCGAGGCGACGGTCCACGCCGTTGAAGCGGGCGTCCAGGTAGGCCCGCAGGCTCGCCACCTGTGCGACCACCAGGGTCGAGATGACCGCGAGGGCGCCGATGAAGGCCGCGATGATCGTCCAGCTCTGGGCGTTGCTCAGCACGAGAGCAGTGTGCGCCCACGGGCACCGGGCCGCGCGTTGCCGGCACGGTGGCTGTGGACAGCCGCTCAGTCGCGCAGCCGGACGGCCAGCAGCGCGACGTCGTCATCACCACGGCCGACGAGGCGGTCCAGCAGCACGTCGCAGAGCACCTCCAGCGGGGCCCGGCCGAGGTCGTGCGCCGCCTCGGCGAGCCGCTCGAGCCCGGCGTCGAGATCGCTGCCGCGGCGCTCGACGAGCCCGTCGGTGAACAGCAGCAGGGTGGCCCCCGGCTCGAGCCGGGCGGAGTGGTCGAGGCGCCCCAGCGACGGGTCGATGCCGAGGAGCAGGTCGTCGCTGCTGCCGAGCGGCGCGCAGTGCCCCTGCGCGGTGAGCACCACCGGCGGCAGGTGCCCGGCGTTGGACCAGCGCAGCTCCGCCGCACCGTCCCCGAGCGGCCACAGCTGGGCGACCAGCGTGCTCGCGGTCGTGTCGAGGCCGATGGCTGCGGCGGTCTGGTCGACGCGGGTCAGCACCGTGGCCGGGGTCGGCGAGCCGCCGGCCGCCGCGGTCCTCACGATGGTGCGCAGCTGGCCCATCAGCGCCGCCGCCTCGATGTCGTGGCCCATCACGTCGCCGATGACGAGCACGTCGGAGCCGTCGGCGGCGGTGAAGGCGTCATAGAAGTCGCCGCCGACCGAGGCGTCGGTGACGGCCGGGACGTACCGGCTGGCGACGGCCAACCGGGGCGACGGGCTGGGGACGGCCAGCAGGCTGCGCTGCAGGGTCTCCGCGACACGTTGCGACCGGGCGAACAGGCGGGCGCTCTCCAGGGCCACCCCGGCGCGCCGGGCGACCTCGGCCGCGGTACGCAGCTCGGCAGCCGTGTGGGCGCCGCGACCCGCTGACGTGACGAGCGTGAGCACCCCGAAGGCGCCCTGCCGCGAGCCCACCGGGAGCACCGCGAGGGCGCTGGGGTCGAGGTCGCGCAGCAGCCGAGCCACCCCACCGTCGTCGACGGCGTGGTCGAGGTCCCCCAGCTCGAGCCCGGTCAGCACGACCGGTCGGTTGGTGCGCAGCACCGTCGCCACCGGGCTCTGCGGGGTCATCACCGCGAGCCGGGCAGCGGCGAAACGCGCGACCTCCTCGGTGCGCGCCGGGTCACGGTGCAGGCTGCCGAGGTTGTGGAACGCGCCGGTCTCGTCGACGACGGTCACCATCGCCCAGTCGGCGAGGGCCGGCACCACCAGGCGGACCAGGCGGGCGACGGCCTCGTCGGCGTCCAGCGTCGCCGACAGCGTCTCGCTGACCGCGCTGAGCAGACCGAGCTGGCTGGCGGCCAGCTCAGCCTCCCGCCGGGCCGCACTCTCCCGCTCCAGCGCCTGCGCCAGCCGGCGCCCCGACTCGACCCGGAGCAGCGCCTGCACGCAGGAGGCTGCGAGCGAGCCGACGACATCGAGCTCGCCGGGGGCCCAGACCCGACCGGTGGCCCAGCCGACCCCGAGGGCACCAAGGACGACCCCGTCGCCGAGGAGAGGTACGGCGGCCATCGCGGCGAGCGCCGCCTCGTCGCCCCGCACCCGCCCGGGGTCGGCCGGTCGGGCGCCGAGGACCGGCTGGCCGCTGGTCGCCGCCGCGGTCACGGCGAAGCGGTCGTCCAGCGGCAGCAGGCGGTGGCGCGCAACCAGCTCGGGGGGCACCTCGCCGGCGCCCCAGAGGCGGCCGGTGGACCCGTCTGGCTGCACGCGGAGCAGGCACCCGCCGTCCTCGCCCAGCTCGTGCAGCCCCCGGGTCACGATGATGTCGATGATGCTCTGCTCGTCGGTGGCCTCGGTGAGGCGCACCGCCACGTCGGCGAGCACGGCAGAGCGGCGCGCCGCCGTCACGATGACCTCTGCGGCGCGGTGCTGCTCGGTGACATCGATGTTGGCGCCGAGCATGCGCACCGCCCGGCCGGCCGGATCGGCGAGCGTCTGCCCGCGGGCGAGCAGCCAGTGGACGGAGCCGTCGGGCCACCGGACGCGCACCTCGACCTCGACGGAGCCGAGCGTGGCCGCGGCCTGTCCCAGCGCCTCCTGCAGCCGCAGGAGGTCCGCGGGGTGCACGCGGCTCTCCACGTCGGCCATCGAGCCGGTCGCCTCCGCGAGGCTGGCGCCGTGCAGAGCTGCGCTGCGCTCGTCCCAGGTGAGCCGGCCGGTGTCGAGGTCCCACTCCCAGGTGCCGATGCGGGCCGCGGCGGCGACGAGGCCGAGCCGGGCGACCGTGACGGCGAGCTCGCCGGAGACGGCGCGGGCGTCCTCGGCCAGCCCGGCGAGCTCCGCGAGCAGCGAGGCCGCCGCGGGCGTCCAACGGCGGGGGCTCGCGGTGGCCACGGACAGGACACCGAGCACGTGCCCTTCGTGGTCGCGCAACGGCACACCGAGGTAGGACGCGCCCGCGCCCGCCACCGAGCCCGGCGCGGGCACCAGCACCGCAGCACCGACCAGGCGGACGCGGTCGTCGAGCGCGCGGAGATCGAGGTCGGGGGCCGGCGCCCCGGCGTCAGCCGACCAGGTGGCGGTCACGTCGGTGCCGTCGACCGTAGCGATCACCGAGGCGCTGTCGGCGTCCAGCTGGCTGCCGGCCAACCGGGCGATGCGCCGCAGACCGACCTCGGCGAGCACCGGCAGGCTCCGCGGGGTGACCAGCGCAGCCGGGGGCTGGGGTGCGCGCTCGGGCAGCAGCTCTGTCACCCTCGTCCCCCCTCGCCCGGACTGACGACGTCCGGCCCGTCCGGCCCCGGCAGCAATGCTAGGCGTCGACCGCACCCAGCCAGGGCGTCGGGATCGGCCTCAGCCCCTGACGCGCCGCTCGGCCGCGAGCAGCCCGGCGACGGCAGGCGCGTCCGTGATGCGCCCCGCGATGGCATCCTCGACCGCCTCGTGCAGCGCCACCCAGCGCAGCGTCATCCCTGCTCGGCCGGCTCCCGCTGCGGCCCCTGCGGCAGCGGACGCGGGGAGTGCGCGAGGAAGACGGTGCTGACCTCCTCGCTCATGCCCGGTGACGTGTGCAGCACCAGGAGCTGCTCGAAGCCCTCCGCGGCGAGGCCCGCCTCCTCGGCCAGCTCCCGCTCGGCCGCCTGGCGCGGCGTCTCCCCCGGGTCGACGAGCCCCGCCACCAGCTCGGTCAGGCGCGCACCCACCGCGGGGCGGTCCTGCTCGACGAGCAGCGTGCGCCCCTCGTCGTCGAGCAGGACGACGCTCGCCGCCTGGGGCGTACGCACGATCTCGAAGGTGTGGCCGTCGACGTCCTCGGTGTCGACGCCGAACCGCTTGCCGCTCCAGACGCGCATGTCGCAGGCCTACTCCCCTGGAGCCACCCCGCTCACGACGCCGCCGCCACCTGCGCGCACCCGGCCAGCACGCGCGCGGTCAGCGCCCCGACCTGCTCGACCTCGAGCAGGAAGCCGTCATGGCCGTACGGGGAGCGCAGCACGTCGAGCCGCACGCCCAGCCCGTCGGCGAGCTCCTGCTGCTGCGCGGGGGGGTAGAGGCGGTCGCTGTCGATCGCCGCGACGATGGGCGTCACGCCGCGGGCGCGCAGCGCGGCGCCGGTCCTGGCCAGCGCAAAGGACACACCGCCGCGCGCGCGGCCGACGTCGTGGGTGTCCATGGCGCGGGTGAGCGTGACGTAGCTGCCGGCGTCGAAACGGCGGACGAGCTTGTCGGCCTGGTGGTCGAGGTAGCTCTGCACGGCGTACCGGCCACCGGTCGACGGGTCCTCCGCCCCCTGCGGCGCGCGGCCGAAGCGCTCGGCCAGCTCCGGCTCGCTGCGGTAGGTGACGTGGGCGATGCGTCGGGCGAGCCCCAGGCCGGAGCGCGGACCGTCGCCCGCGCGGTCGTAATCACCGTCTCGCCAGGCCGGGTCCTGGGTGATGGCCAGCTGCTGCACCGCGCTCCACGCGATCTGCTCCGCGCTCGCGGCGGCGCTCGTCGCGAGCACCAGCAGGCCGCCGACCCGCTCCGGCGCGGTCGCCGCCCACTCCAGCGCGCGCATGCCGCCCATCGAGCCGCCGAGCACCGCGGCCCACCGCCCGATGCCCAGCGCGTCGGCGAGCGCGAGCTCCGCGGCGACCTGGTCGCGCACCGTGATACGAGGGAAGCGACTGCCCCACAGGTGGTCCCCCGGGTCGAGGCGGGCCGGCCCTGTCGTGCCGCGGCACCCGCCCAGGACGTTGGGGGCGACGACGTACCAGCAGTCGGTGTCGACCGCGCGCCCCGGTCCGACGACGTCGTCCCACCAACCGGCCGTGGGGTGCTCGACGTCCGCGGCGCCGACCACGTGGCTGTCACCGGTCAGCGCGTGCAGCACGAGCACCGCGTTGTCGCGGGCCGGGGAGAGCTCGCCCCACGTCTCGTAGGCCACCCGGACGCCGGGCAGCACGCCGCCACCCTCCAGCGCGAGGGGGGCGGCGAGCGCGTGCGTGCGGATCACGACAGCCGGCGCCGCGAGCTGATGACGCCGGTGTCGAAGCCGGCGAGGTGCAAGCCGCCGTGGAAGCGCGCGTGCTCGATCTTGACGCAGCGGTCCATGACCACGGCCATGCCCGCGGCCTGCGCCCGGGCAGCGGTCGTCTCGTCCCAGAGGCCGAGCTGCAGCCAGATCGCCGGCGCACCCACCGCGAGCGCCTCGTCGAGCACCCCCGGCAGGTCGGCCGGCTTGCGGAAGACGTCGACCAGATCGGGGACGACCGGCAACGCGGCCAGCGACGGGTACGCGGGCCGGCCGAGGATCTCGGTCGCGCCCGGGTTGACGAAGTACACCTCGTACGGGCTGCTGGAGAGGAGGTACGTGCCGACGAAGTAGCTCGCGCGGGCCGGGTTGGCCGACGCCCCGACGATGGCGATGGTCGTGACCCGGCGCAGCAGCGCGAGCCGCGCACGGGCGGAGGGGCCCGGCCAGCTGCGCGTCACCGGGCCTGCGACGACGCTCATGCCGAGGCCACCTTCGCGGCCGCGGTCAGCGCCTGGTCGAGGTCCCAGAGGATGTCCTCGGGGTCCTCGAGGCCGACGCTGATCCGGACGAGGTCCGCGGGCACACCGCCGTCCTGCAGCTGGCGCTCGGTCAGCTGGCGGTGCGTCGTGCTGGCCGGGTGGATGACCAGCGTCCGCGAGTCACCGATGTTGGCCAGGTGGCTGCACAGCTCGAGCGCCTCGATGAAGGCCTGCCCCGCAGCCCTTCCACCCCTGACCCCGAAGGCGAAGACCGCGCCGGGGCCGAGGGGCAGCAGCCGGCTGGCGCGCTCGTGGTCGGGGTGTCCCGGCAGGCCGGCCCACCGGACGTAACCGACCCGGTCGTCGGCGGCGAGCCACTCGGCGACGGCGCGCGCGTTGGCGAGGTGGGCCTCCATCCGCTGCGGCAGGGTCTCGACGCCCTGCAGCAGCAGGAAGGCCGACACCGGTGACAGGGAGGCGCCGATGTCGCGCAGCTGCTCGCTGCGCAGCTTGGTGAGGAAGCCGTACTCCCCGAAGTTCTCCCACCACCGGATGCCGCCGTAGGAGTCGGACGGCTCGGTCATGCCGGGGTGCCGGCCGTTGCCCCAGTCGAAGGTGCCGCCCTCCACGACCACGCCGCCGAGCGTCGTCCCGTGCCCGCCGAGGAACTTCGTCGCGCTGTGCAGCACGATGTCGGCGCCGTGCTCGAGCGGCCGGCACAGGTAGGGCGTGGCCGTGGTCGCGTCCACCACGAGGGGTACGCCGGCGTCGTGCGCCACCGCGGCGAGCCCCTCGAGGTCGGCCACCTCGCCGCTGGGGTTGCTGACCACTTCGGCGTAGACGAGCTTGGTCCGCTCGGTCACCGCGGCGGCGTAACCGGCCGGGTCGGTGCCCGGCACGAAGGTCGTCGCGACCCCGAAGCGGCGCAGCGTCACGTCGAGCTGGGTGATCGTGCCGCCGTAGAGGCTGGCCGCGCTGACGATGTGGTCGCCCGCGCCGGCGAGCGCCGCGAAGGTGAGGAACTCCGCCGCCTGCCCGCTGGCGGTCGCGACCGCGCCGATGCCGCCCTCGAGCGAGGCCATCCGCTCCTCGAAGGCCGCCACCGTCGGGTTGCCGAGCCGGCTGTAGATGTTGCCGTATTTCTGCAGGGCGAAGAGGCTGGCCGCGTCGCTGGTGTCCTCGAAGACGAAGCT
>JAABUJ010003231.1_pt1 | contig 18597 bp, 20 predicted proteins | sample 5559131 | NCBI WGS metagenome assembly JAABUJ01 (sample SAMN10711875, study PRJNA513366) | rock metagenome | isolation source: Antarctica rocks | place: Antarctica: Victoria Land, Mt New Zealand nord | collected 2016-01-07 | reverse complement strand
ATCAATCCATTCGGGTCATGCGTGCGATCGTGTCTTCATGAAATGCCGATCAAGAGGTTGGCCGGCAAGCGTACAGTAGTCGGCTAACTGTATCAGGTAACTAACTTATTTTCTGGCGACCAACACTCCGAGCGTCTCAAACGTCGAGAACATCGCATGCAGCTTAGTAGAGAGAGAAATGGTCTTCATGATTGGTCACGCATCAACAGAACTTGTGAGAACAGAGAAGGCACCAGGATGCCACACTCCTACGCTAGCAACACGAGTTTGGTTGGGTACCTAAAGTATCGAGCCGATATGGTGACTGAAATCGTCCTTTTGGATGTTAATGAAGCCATGATGCAACTCATATCATGCAATCTGGTTCTAGTCCTGTGACCCTGTAAAATCCAGGCTTATGCCGTGCTTTGAAGTGTGATTCTGTAGATTTTGTGCATGGAAATAGAGAGGGCGAAGTGCGGTGCGGTCGCGAGGTAGGTAAATGGTCGGATGCGATGCTGGAGAGATGAATGAATGGGAGCAAACGATAGTCTTTGATGGCGAATTGGGTGATAGACACCATGGAGATGAAAGGGCTGTTTCATCCCGGTGGGGATCATGGTTTCTGGAACGGAGGTGAAGCTCTGTATGGCCTGGAACGGTATTGAGGTCGGGGGTTTAGCTTTTCGGTTCTTGCCCGAAGGTGACGGGCATAAGAAGTGTTGTTCAAAGTAGGGTTCAAGCTGTTTGCTGGTGCTGGGGATTCGGATTTGAAGGGGTGGACTGAACGAGCGTGTTTAGCTACGGACGGAGCAGAGAGTGGAACGAACACGGTAGCAATATGCCCCAACGCTGCAGTGTACCAACGAGCGACATTTTCGTAGATCGGGAAGAGATGTCACCTATGATATAGCTTGACTGATGAGAAGCTCATCAGCTAGAGTAGATGCGCTACTAATTGAGGCCGTGTGGAGATCAAAAAGCGTCATGCCTCGAGCTGGTGTCGTTGGAAGTGGCGTTGCCGAAACGTAGCACACCGTCGACATCCGGAACATGCTCTTTGGAACATCTGCAAATTCGTATGCATTGCGCCGAGTAGAATGACGAAATACGCTGGTCAAAGTAGAAATGCTGTAGGTTGTTGCACGTTGGAACAGAGCTGGAACAATCGCAACCAGCGCGGGCGCAGAGGTCCTCCCTGTCCCAGATGTATTCCACCAATTGCCATTGATCAAAGAACGAGAGGGCTGTTATAGAGCCTTTCCAATCTCGATATGCGACCATTGCAATACCAGCCGGATAAGGGGCCTCTGGCAGGGGTCCAGGACATTTCATTGTCAGCTGAGGCGTATGTCAGAACAAGTTGTATCTTGAAGGTGGTGGAGGAGGTGTTTCATTATTACCCCGGATATCTGTAGTAGATCAGCTGGCGTTTGCAAGGTTCTTACAGGCGAGGAGACAGCAGATCCGAATAACCAAGGTGCAATTAATGCGAGACTCATGGTATAGGAGATCAAAGTCACCGCCATGATCAGTCTTGGATAGGATGGACACTCAATGCAGTGGGCCCTACCTCACCTTTACGTGCTATGGCAGAGGTATATATGCGCTTGTGTCCTGTCGTGGCTGAGCACGCGATAATCGCCTCGAGGGAAAACCATCGGAAAAGTGAGCATGGTGAGCATGGTGAGCAACGCTGAAACGGTGATCAGACGCTGGAGCCGTTTGAATCTAGAATACCTTAGAATAAATCGTTAGTCTTCGGTCGGATATCAATGGCTCCTTTCGGTAGCGTTCCAGATCACTGCTGCTTCGCTTGCGCTGTAGGCGACGTTTGACACCGTTTCCGGCTACGCGACGCCATAAACGTCAACTGTTGCGCGACCAAAAGACGTTCTGGTCGAAGTGTGCCTCGATTTCAACGGAACTTTAGACCCCGTTAGCCGAATGGCATTGCAACCCCATGCGCTCCGCATGGTGGTGGACTCTTCATTAGTTCTTCCATCCAACGGAAAATATTCGGCTCCTCGTTCGGACCCTTCTAATGGGGCCAACCATTGAGTAAAGGAAAGACCTTGACGGAATGCTTCTTCTACCATTATCTTCATTGGTTGGAAAAACCGACACTCTTTCATCAAAATATTATCTTACAAAAGTGCCGAGGAGGAGTCCACCTACTCTTGCCAGCGCGTGGGGTAGCCGAGAGAACCGCGGTGGATAACGACGTACCCAGGCGTCCCAGATCTCTTCATTCATGATATTGATATCTTGCTAAACAGAGAGCATCGATGAGAAGAACTCGACTTAATCGTGTCTTGGTATGAAAAAGGAGTGACTGTGACAAAAATCATGCTCGAACCAACAGAGGACGAACCATCTGTTTCTTCTGTAGGTAAGTGACGACTGGGCTAGGAAGAAGTTCGATGAGACCACAGCATTCGAAGCGAGACATGCTTTCTTTGCTTTGTGGGTTGATGAATGGGGGCTCGACTTAACCGCGGTCTGGACCTATTGCGAGAGGCCTGATCTATGGCATGACCGCGGGATAATCCAATAGCTGTTTGTGACACCAACATTTACCTCAGGGCAGTGATCAGTTGCTGAAGCTCGGCTACTTTCTTCATAGAATTTTGACAGTTATTAAGGTGGGTTGCCGGAAGGTGTTCGTTGATTCGAGATGATCATTGTTGCGGGCGCACAAACAGGGGTTCCGTCGGCGGCACCATCCCGGGCAATTGCTGCCCGGAAGTTTGCCCCTGAGATGCTGACTCTGTCTTTCAAGGACTTTATGTACTCTTACTTTATGAGTCAACTTCCCTCACCCTTTGATTTAATGTCTATTTTCTGAGACGTTCACAATTACAATAATCTACTCATCTATGCTATTTTCACTGCCGTAGCTGCGCTGGCTGTTGCCGATTCACTTGAACTGCACCAGATCATCCTCGAGCCGTCTGCGCAATCTTCAGCTCAGAAAGGTATCCTTTTCGTATTTCGTTTCTACCACTTCGGCTGTCCCTACTTTCTTCGCCGCCGCACCCAGCAACATGAATATATTGAGTCTGCTACGGCGCGAGAACCGGCATGACTCTTACGCCAAGTCGTGCAGTCTCGCAAATTGCCCTATCCAAACTTCATTCTACAGCTACCGGCCCTCTTTGGCTGCCAACGCCACCTTCCTCGCTCTCTTTTCGTTCTCTCTATGCTGTTTTATACTCCAAGTGGCTCTCTCGCGGCGCTTTATTGGGTTCTCAATAGCCTTGATCAGTGGGTGTATCATTGAGGTCCTGGGCTATGTTGGTCGCATCATGAGCTATCATAATCCATTCTTTCAGGTTCGTCGGTAGATCTTGAGACATCCTCTTGCTGTGTCTATGCTGCTCCCAATAGTGCTGATACCTCGCTGTATAGCCCGGTTTTCTGATGCAAATAGTGTGTCTTACGATTGCCCCAGCATTCATCGCGGCCGGTCTCTATCTCACACTTTCCCGCATCGTGATCTCGTTTGGGCCCGAGAACTCTCGTATCAAACCTCTCTTATATCCTCGTAGCTTCATTCCCTGCGATGTTGTTTCCCTCCTGCTCCAGGCCGCTGGTGGGGGGATCGCTTCTGCGACAAGTAACGCGAACAAAAGCCCGGACGTGGGCGACCATATCATGGTCACAGGCCTAGCATTCCAGGTCTTGACGCTGGCGGTGTTCATCTGCCTGTGCATCGACTTCACGATACGGACGCTGAGGCGGACGCGGGAGATGGGCAACGCCGCGCTTGACCCGTCCCACGCCACACTTAAAGCTAGTACAATGTTCCGGTCCTTTGTGGGTGCACTGGCGTTTGCCACTCTATACATATTCATTCGATCGGTCTATCGGGTTGCCGAATTGAGCGAAGGTTGGGGAGGCGCCTTGATCAAGAATCAGTACACCTTTATCGGCCTAGAGGGAGCGATGGTTCTTGTGGCAGTACCGGCACTGGATGCATTCCATCCCGGGTTCTGTTTCCGAGAAGGGTATTTCAAAAAGCAGAAGACAAGGTTGAATGGCTCAAAGAGGGGCAAATTCTGGGGAAGAGCAGGTCGAAGAGAGATTGACGAGAAAGCAAGTCCGACAAGGGATGAATTTGGGAGTGGCATTTCCTAAAGCATAGCTCAATTTTCCGTTCGATCTGGTGGCGCTGATGCTGGGACATAATGCTTTTAGCCAGGGGCATTGCAAATAACAACTACATCTGCCATAAGAAGGTTGGATGTCAGGGTGCACAATCAGCGAAAGGTGAGCAGATAGCCTCATCATTTCTGTCGCAGCCTGCATTATGAAGAAGGCTCAAGGCAGGGTCATATACTTTAGGCTTGGCACTATTTCTGTTGTACGCCCACAAATTGTCCGAGCCCAGGAGCTCCCAGAGTCAGGCAACCCCATATGGGTGCCTCCTGCACAATTCCCCTTCGGAGTGTTTCAGATGCGTCTCTATGGTCTCCCAGCATTCAAAGCCGCCGCGCCAGACGTTTGGATTCGTGCGGCTATGTTTTGTCGACAAAAGCCCACGTTTGACAAGCTTCCAGATCCTAGATTAGATCGGCCGCGTTGAACGTTCCATTGAAGATCGTACGCGGATTTGACGGCAGAGACTCAATGATGTGCTGTCCCCGTTCTCCGAGAGTCAAGGTAGCCGGGCTAAGCATCATAGTATCAGCAAGCACAGAGTTGTGTATCGAAGGTCAGCTCCGTTCCCTTCACTGGCATAAGGTTTGGGATTCAACCGGCTCGGGAGATCTGCTCGGCTAGGTAGATCCACGAAGAGATTTGGGGGTCATATGGATTTGAAACGGCACGGCTAGGCGTTCGAGAAACTTTCACATATCTGAAATGACGCCTTCACTTGTTTGTTTCTTGTGCGTCTTGCTCTGTAGCTACTTACTCCCTTTATCTGCCTCGCGTTGATTGTTCGTTTGAAAGAAGCCGGCTTATTTCCACAATCTTTGAAGTCAAGCAATCATCATCATATTACTCTCATTGCTTCTTATTCACGCGGTCATAGCAAGCGCCGGGTGCGCGCGCAGAGGTCAACATCTGGGTGGAAAGATGAGCATCCATTCACATGGCGCTCAATCGCCGGCCTAGAATCACTCCTGGTCTTCGACCTCTAGTTTTACGAGCAGCACAGTCTTTCCAACCACCATAAGCAGTCTAACTTCAAGCTCCATACTTACTGCGACGTCCGTTATCACCACAACAAGCAGCTCAACCTCAAGTCCCACATCTGCTGCTTCGTCTTCTGCCAGCGCCCGGTCTGTGAAGCCAGCCGGTAAAATCGCGGAAAAAGTCGATTCTGCATGCGGGTACACAGGTGTTGGATCACAGTTCACAACCTCTTTCAATCAGTATGTCTTGACTGATACTGTCCTATATCGTTTTTGCGTGGGATCTCATATATGCTGACACTTTCGTAGCTACTCAGGTTGCAGTAGCCCCGTTGTCGCGTGTGGATTCGTCAGTTCGAAAACCGGCTACACCGCCGCTATTTCCCAGAATTTGTTCGGTGCTGCTCCTGGTGCTGGAGCCGGACCGGGATGCAGCAGGAGTTGGCAGTTGAGCTCGTTAAAAGCAGGAACGAAGGCGATCACCGTACAAGTCAACGATCTATGCCCATCCGATGGGAATGCAGTCATGTGTGCGCAAAGCGGCTTCAGAGGATCAAACAGCGTCGGTATGTACATGTCTCTTGATTTCTGTCTAGGCGGCATTCTTTGAATTAAGACCTTGCTATTTTAGGGATGAATGTTAACTTCGATCTTTGCGAGGACGATGGGACCTCCGCTGCATTCTTTGAAGGTGCTTCGGTTGGAATGACGACGGGAACTGCTGTTGAGGTTGCTTGCTGAGACGGCCACACTATGGTTTTCTTCTCGGTCTCTTTCTTCTATAAGGCGAGATGAACACTATAAGGACCTGTTCTAATGGCTTGACGGAAGTATTGAACATCTATCTATACGCTAGGGTACAACATTATAAACGGATGACTCTGATTTCTTATCCTAGATTGCTTCCATATAGCAAAAGATGCAGCGGGTAGCAAACAGCGAAATCATTTATGACCCATGAACGATAATCCACGTGTCCCATTAAGAAAGATGGGGACGCTTTGTCGGACCACAGGTTTACACCTCAATTCACTCTCCACTCCACATCATGCCCTTTCCCTCTACCAGCTCCTCAACGATGGCGCTCTCAGATCAGCTCTCGTCCATGTTCTCATCGGCAGCCTTGATCCTTCCCCATGCTAGCTTCTATCGAAGACAAGACATAGATCCAGCAGGCTGCCATGCATATTTGGCTTTTGACACTTTATATCATCACCGAGCTGCCCCCATTGGACCAGACCCACAGCCGAATCCATCCAGCACTACCCTCACACTAAAACAACCGAAGCAGTAAGGCTTGCGCCGAAGCTGGGGGACCAACGGAGCATTGTGCCTTTCCGATTGAAAACTATAAAAATCAACTCGTCACCAGCGACGCTTATGCTGCCTGCCCATCCGCCGTAAAGACCGAGTGTCAGACAGCGCGTGGCTTCAAAGAAGAAAGTCTCGTCATGGCTGCTGCACATTGTTTTTGCCCAAGAGGCACGAAGCCGTCACTGCTTTGGCAGCTCAAGCGCTCCAGCAATAATGAATAGTTTCGCGGGGTATGGTACAAGACAGAGTCAAGCAGACACTCTAAGATCGCTGTTCACGTCTCTCAGTCATAGCAGCGCTTCCGGCCTGGCTAGCTCGTGGGAGGTAGAGGTGGAAGGGGTGCTCGTGGAGCTCGGTGAGGTTTTCTGCATTGAGTGCGACCTGAAAGACACGTCAGTCAGGGCGAAGAGCATGGGATCAGAGATTTTTGCTTGCCTGCTTGGTTCGGGAAAGCGCAAGCTCGGGCAGCTTTGGCTTCATGTACAAATGCGGGTGATCGACAGTGCGCTAGTGGAAAGTCAGCCGCCATTTTAGATCGCCAACCACAACAGCTTTCTGTCTTTCGATCATGATATGAGTAGTGATTTCTGCAAATGGTCCGGCTATCATACTTCTCAGTAGTGTATACTTTACGGGACGATGATTTCGAATACATGATTCGCAAGCTATGAAAAGATCCGAATACTACGACAGCCCGCCGAATACTGCACGCTCCGGCTCAGACGAACCACAACCAGAGACAATGACAGCCTGGCTCGAACGTCAGGCTGCCAACCATCATGTACAACTGGCTGCGACAGCGGTCGTCTCTGGCATTACTGTCGCAGGCCTCATCTATGGTGCCCAAGCTGCCCGGCGAAAGCTAGCAGTCGACGACCTCAAGGCTTCCATTCCCGAGCTCAATGAAAGCTATCATGCTCAGAAAGTATGCCATCCGCACCACTGGTGATTTAGTCGGGATAATTAACGGCTCACCATCTCAGTGAAGCTGACTGACTTTGGCTCTGCCTCGCCCATTGGGATTCCAAACAAGGAAGAAGAGCGGGCGGCAGCGCTTGCTAGACGTGCACAGGAGGGTGACTATGATGAAGGTATTTGACTATGGGCATTTACTTTCACTGACTAGCTAATTGTTTTCTTTCAGACCTCATCGCCGAGCAACTGACTCGCACGTCATCCTTCCTCACTCCTCCACGCTTTGCCAAACTTCGTACCTCATTCGTCATTATCATCGGACTCGGAGGCGTAGGATCGCACTGCACCTCTGCGCTCGCGCGCTCCGGAGTCTCGCATATCCGCCTTGTTGACTTCGATCAAGTCACGCTGTCCTCACTCAATCGACACGCCGTTGCGACCCTGACCGATGTTGGAACTCCAAAAGTAGAATGCGTACGTAAGCGGCTAGAAGCTGTCGTACCCTGGGTGCAATGGGAATGCTTCAACGAAGTCTGGAAGGAGGAACAAGGCGAGAGGCTCCTTTGCCCATGGAAGAAAGGGAATGGCCGAAAGCCCGATTACGTTGTTGATGCGATTGATAACATCGATAGCAAGGTGGCGCTTCTGAAGTATTGCTACAGGCATGGTATTAAGGTGGTAAGCTCCATGGGCGCAGGCTGTAAGGGTGATCCGACGCGGGTCTTTGTAGGTGATATCAGTTCCAGCCTTGAAGATCCGCTATCGAGAGCAACCCGACGGAGGCTACGGGCAGTGGGAATCAATGAGGGTATACCAGTCGTCTATTCTACCGAGAAACCTGGACCCGGCAAAGCGCAATTATTGCCGCTACCGGATGAGGAGTTTATCAAGGGACAAGTCAACGAACTGAGTGTACTGCCCGACTTTAGAGCTCGAATTCTACCCGTGCTGGGTACTATGCCCGCAGTCTTCGGTTGCACTGCTGCTAATTTCATCGTCATGGAGATCACAGACTATCCACATGAGATAGGCGGAGGCAAGAACCGTGACAAAATGTACGAGGCTATCCTGAACACCTTACAGGGGCAAGAAGAAAGGCTTGCACGAAGCACCGGGGCCGACGTTAACGGATTGAAAGTTCCTGTCACCAAGGACGACGTCGGATATTTGGTCGAAGAGGTCTATCGAGGGAAGAGCGTAATAAGTGGTGTGCCCACGAGATTGACATTGGCCCGCTGGAAAGTCCCTGAAAGGGGGTACACGCCAGATGAGGACTGGGAAGGTCAGAAGCATGTGAAGCTGGATCTTAGTGAACTAGTCTGCATGACAAAGGAAGAAGCGGCAGTGCATCAGAGAGAGGTGCTGCTTGGTGGAAGGGCTCACGAAGGATTATACAGTACGAATGTGATCTCATTAGTCCAGAGAAGGCAAGAGGAGGAGGCATACTATAGTCGGTATAGATGACCCAGCAGATTACGTGTCCATAATCCTCTTTTTCTACACCCACATTGTATTGTAATCTGAATAATCAGAATTCAAGGATTATTTGGTCAAAGCTTTCTGCACGTGAGCTCGTTCCTCTTTTGGCACGCGTCGCGCCGCAAAAGGAATGATCGACTTAAACGCCCGGAGCCTGATGTCTAGCGCCCGGCCTTGGCGAGCTTGGGGGTTGGTTTAGCGCTGGAGGCGGGGCTCCTCGGGTGCTGTCTGCCTGATAAAGTAGAGTGCAGTCCTCGCTGATGATCGGGTTACCACTTCATTTAGCCTGCTTGGCCCAAGCAATACTGCTGTCGCGTTTTTCTCGTCCTTCGTGTACATTATCATGGCCTCCTCTTATGGTCGAGGCGATTTCGTTGCCGGCCTTTCTTCTCCTTCTTCGTCTGCATCTTTTGATTCGGACAACGATACAGATCTCGATAGTATAGAAGCCGAGATACAGAGCCACGGGTACCACCTGCCTTCACTCGACCAGCAGTCTCTACAGCAACGACCACATCAATACGCCCCGCCCGAGTGTTATTCGTCTCTTCGACCGGACATAGAGTATGACTACGGTGATGTGAGGCCGCATCCGTCACAACAATATCAATTATCAGGAGAAGATATGCAGTATTTCGATCAGTTCTGGACAGAATTCCATGACAAGCGGCGACAACAACGAGCACAGGCGCCGGGCACACCCATATATACAGAGCGCAGCGTTGACGACATTATGAATGGACGACATTATCAGGATAAGCGGTACGACGCTCGTACCTACGAGTTCCCTCGACATAGAAAACCGCTAGTAAACCTGACACGCAATGGACGGACCTCGGATTCCCGAGTAAAATTTCACTCAGCTTGGTCGTATGATGACTCGAATCCTTCTTCCCCCACATTGAGCCAGGTTCTGTCAGCGCCGAGACCCCGGAAGTGGCTGGTGATCCTGGTCACATCGATCATCTTCTTGACTGTATACTGGAGGCAGTACGGCGCGGAAGCTTGGCACGAACACAAAACTCTTAGTACGGCGATACAGGACAAGATGCAATCGAACCTGGGCTACTTTGGGACTAACATGCTACCAGAGTTTGTGGGCATGACTCATTTGAAGACGCTCGATGAGGCTTTGGTTCCTCGGTCAGGAGACAGGAAAAGGCTGATTATTGTCGGTGATGTTCACGGCTGTGTTGATGAATGTGCGTCTTTATTTCTATTGGATTTGCACCAGACGATGCGTCGTGTTTGATCATCCTCTCAGCACGCTGACGTATCTCGCTTGCAGTGCAAGCTCTTCTTTCCAAATTGAAATTCAAGCTCGGCTCAGACCACTTGATCTTCGCCGGTGATCTCATCTCCAGAGGTCCCTCCTCGTCCGAGACCATTGACCTTGCAATGGCGTCCCAGGCCTCCTGCGTCCGAGGTAATCACGAAGATCGTGTTCTACTTGCTTACCGCGACATGCAAATACACCATTCATTACCTCCACATCCAATCAAAGTTTCCGAAGGCACAGAAGCAGCGTATCCGCCTGAGCCAGGACCAAACGCGAAGCCTGCCGAAAACAAGGACGGTGAATCTTTCCTTAGCGGAGATCATGTTGAACAAGTGCTAGCAAGGTCTCTCTCGAACGAGCATGTCCAGTATCTTGCATCCTGCCCTGTAATTCTAAACATTGGCCCAATTCAGGGGCTGGGTGAGGTGCGAGTTGTGCATGCGGGTTTGGTCCCCGGAGTTGCCTTACGGAGGCAGGATCCCGTGAGTGTCATGCACATGCTGACGCTGGACTTGGCGACTCATGTACCAAGTCATGTCAATGACGGCACCGCTTGGAGCAAGGTGCGTTATGCGCTCTTGTTCTTCACCGGAACCTTTTCATGCCATCGCAAGTCTGTGCGCATACTGACCGCGCCAAGGTTTGGAACAAATATCAGACCTTTCTTCCCAAGAAGGAACGCTCCACCGTCGTTTATGGCCATGACTCCAGGCGTGGTCTTCAACTTGGCAAATACACCAAGGGGCTAGATACCGGATGTGTCAAAGGTGGAAAGCTCACTGCATTGATCCTGACCGGTGGTAACAACAAAAAGCCCAAGACGATCAGCGTGGACTGTAAAGACTATCGTCCCAAGCGTGCGCCCAGTGGAGAGGAACTGGGACAGTCCTGAGACGAAGTTCATAATGGAAAGTCCGTACATATGGGAATGGCGCCAACGCATAGGAAGACCAAATATGATGGGATCTGTCCGGGTTTTGCTCTAGCGATTCATCTGCCGGCGTTGCATCAGTCGAGGCATTTACAGGGCGCTGTCATGGCGGAATGTGCATGAACGATCCAGCTAGGCTTAGCTGGATGAAGGATACCCCGGCCGGCGAGCCCTGTTTTGGTGAGCATGAAGTACACTCTTCGTTTGTAAATACTGTTTTCTTCCCTGTGAATGTTATTACCAACCGAAGGGGTTTCCCTCCACGGTCTTATGATTACTACGCTTACCACATCAATGCTCACGACGGCTCTCCTTTGACACTGAATTGATTCAGGTAATCCTGCTAACCGTTCCTACTGAATAATTCTGTCGTGTAGTGGGTACTTTTACACAAATATTGCATTAGGGACAACTACGCTGTCGCAGAAGATCGGCGGAGGATGATGGCTTCTCTCCATTGCGCTGAGCGACCTCGATATTTCTGCTCTCGCTCATTCCCCATCCGTATCTCGCAATTTGGATACTACTACAACTCGGTTTAAGTAAAAGCCTTTGGCCTCCAACAAAAGCCGAATTAGGGAGATTGGCCTTTTTTCAGATCACGACAGAGGGCACCATAACCAAGCTGGCGTAAATGCCTTTGACCTCCAGCACAATGTCTGAAATCTCAGCTACGTGCTGGGCAGGGGATACACTCGCACAGATGGCGTGGACCTCAATGGCAAGCTGATGCTAAAGTATAGGCTAGCGCAAATACCTTAACCTCAACTACGAGCTAACAATAAGAGATCAGCCCCCGAGATTACCTTCGACCCTCATTTACTCGCGATCACCGAGGTCCACCACTATCACGTGAAAGAGGGAGGCAATACTGCCCGGACAGCGGTTGATGGAAGCAAGTCTTGTAATCGTCTTCATATTTCACATTCCAATCGTTACAGATACAAGTCCTCGAACACCGCACGTCCTGGCGAATGTACGCGATGCCAACCCCCAAGACTTCCTGTGTCCTAAACCAACGGACAAAGCAAGACCGCAAAGAAAGCCGTAACCGATGAGCTCGCTAGCTCACCCTTCCGCCTCACTGGAATAGTGCAGATACCTCTTGGTACACGAGAGTCTGGACCTTCAGCACTAGACGTCGAGCCTTCCACGACTGGATGACGTCCTCGAAACGACGCCGGTGTTGACACGCCCGCTTAGTCATTTGCCATGACACGTCGGATCCTTGGTGGATTGGAACCCCGCCATTGCTGCAGAATCAAAAGTCACAGCACCGGTCGATGAGGAAGACTGAAGAGGAGGCTCGCAAGCGTCGGTCGACAACGACGCAGCTGCATCGACAGTGCCCTCGGCATCTATTGTTGCTACAAGGGTTCGTTCGTTCTGGCCTTCGAAGCCGGTGGGGGAGGAAGCGTGCGGATGGCCAAGTTCCACATCGACTCTGGCTGCCGAATCTTCTATCGAAAACATAAGCTTAGGTGAAACGGCATCAAGGTCGTGACAGTATACCTCCAGCGACATGGCTACTAGTTGGATGATGGACACGCCATATGTTCCAAGCCTTCTTAGCTTGCCAAATGGTGATGACCCCAATGAGCAGGGCGCAGAGTCCGAAGACAATGTTGGTGATCGTACCAGATGACGCGGAAGATAGAGAAGTGGGGGAGAATTCGGGCGATGGTGGAGGTATCGGATCGATAGGGATGGATTGCGTCAGAGGGGGATAAGGCTGTGGCGCCATGTTCAAGGCAAGGCTGAATGGGTCGAAGTAGAACAGAACAATCTGGCAATTGAGTGGGATCCATGGTGGAGCGATCTCTTCTTATGTAGTGATGGAAACAGAGAGGACTCGAGAATATCGATGCGAGGCGAAGGATGCTGTGACTTGTGAGTTGCACGGTGTGTTGCGTCCTTAGTGTCCTTTGGTTGTTTCTACTTTTCCCCCAAGCCACAACCTCCTATGCCCCCTTTCCGTTTCTGGGGGTAGGCAATCTCACACATCCAGCTACCGTGGTAACAGGCAAGTTGTCGGGACACACGTGATTTAAGACACTAAGTGCGGGCCAGAAATCAAGCGAGATTGGGCCACAGCTCCGCCTGCCGAAGAGTTGGTGAGAATAAGATGGTTTGGGGAGAATGCGCTGGGCTGGGTGTTGACAATAGAATTTACACCCCAAGGAGCTAAAGGGGGGTAGACGTACCATGAAATCGGATTATGCGTGTGCATGGCTGCATGCCCCAGCAGACTCCGGAGGGCTATGTCAAAGCGGAGCTAGCGGAACCTGAGATTCACTGGATCTGGTCAGTATGTGTCTAATGGCCGGTCTCACTGGCTGGCCAAGTCGAACTGCGCCCTCCCCACAAATTATATGTTAGCGTGACAGGGTTCGGTCGGGAGGTGCGTGGGCAGGAAGAACGTGCCACTAGGTGGTCGCCTAAAATCGGCTATGACTTTTGCCGGCAGGTCAAGGACCCCCAGGCGACGGCAGTAATCACGTTAGAAAGGCTTGGCCGACGCTGCAGGACAGTTTCATCATGCATCATCTCTCTCAGGAGTACTACAAAGCAGCCCGCCACGAGGTATGCTGAACCAAATATTGGTAGATCAATCAACAGATTGGCATGGCGCATTGTCAGCATGGAAGTAACCGCTTTGATTGATGCGGAATGAAATCGCACTTGAGAGCCATGATAGCCCTCCTTTACGGGACCGTCCAGTCTTCGAGGATACCTGGATCTAACATGTCTCTCAAATCTCGAAAGCTCAACATGAATGTTGAGGCAGACAACTACAGGAGTGTCAAATGCGCATTACTTCATGGTAATCCTCTCTTTACGAGGACATGTCATCGAATGTCTAGGCTACGATGGAGGCTATAGGCCGGCTTGTGAGGTAGACTGATACAGGAACCTACTATGGCATCCTACTGCATAGTGACCATCCTTCAAGGCATATAGCTTTTACGGATGCATAGATTGAATATTTACAAGACTTGGGTTGATATCGAGTGACCGTTCAGCACACCACCGCTGGGATCAATTTTCATGCATTGTTCTATGATGATGCTTTCGATGAAGATAGTTCCGCCTTTTCGATTCAGCCTAATAGGTGAAACGTTGAGATGGGGTTATCATGGCCTTTAGAGCCAGAAGCCTCCTGTGATGACGTTTGGTTCATCACTAAACGAAACCATACGGGCCAGACGCAATCAGAGAATGAAAGATCACCCTTTGGCAGCATTACAAGGGCGAGCCCCCCTAACAATGAAGGCCAAACTCATACAAGAAAATAGATGAAGACTTTATCGTCCCCGATTGCAGTTCCTGAGTGACGGACGATTGGGTCTACCTGGATATTGTGCAAAGTGTGCATCCAACCAGATAACATGGCAGGTACTCTGTCCTTGGTAAGACTCAAGACTAAAAAGAATAACAGCAATAGTCTCCCATACCCAAGCGGTAGCTAAAATCATTTCAGATACCCAACGGGCCGACGCAATCACGCATTGACGTATAGGCTCTTACAACTAAGGCAGGCGATAATCGGCGATAAATATACATGCGAGGACTCTTTATCGAAAGAAGTCATCGTGCAGGAGAGATATATTAGATTTGATGGCATTTCATAGTCGGTTGTTAATGTACATTTGCTAATTGCGTGTCCACGGGCAATACCGTCAATACGTGAATGTGTCGGCTTGTTGGGTAATCCAGGTGATTTTAGCTGCCGCTGGGGTATGGGAAACTATTGCCAAAAGAATAATCACTCAGTGGCGGGTAGCAGCAGTTGGCTAAAGTACCGGTCTGGTAAAGATAATAGATTAAGGTTCCTCTGGTCAGACGCGTTCGAGGTAGGCGATTCCATACTCTTCAAGGGTAGGAAAGAGATTTGACTTGGAAATCTGATAAACAACCGAAAATCGGTGGCGAGATCTCCAACTCACTATCCACATGAGCTGATTGCGCAAGAAAGGCAAGCTCATCTCTCCACTGAAGCATGGGACAAGATGGTCAATGCATGAATTGCTGTTTTCCGTCAACCTTGTTGGAGTAAGCATGGATTTTAGAAGTCATTTGTTCATTTCGTCGAATGTTCTTCGGTGGAGCCTCTGATAACGCATGAATTACAGAAATCTGAACATCTCCACCACCAAAAGTAGTCGCTATCCCATGAATGAAGATCAAGTAGCAGGATCCACGGCACGGTACGAACTCCAGACCGTTTACCGCTAGGCCGTGGGAATCCTCCTTCGGTCAGCTCCATTACAGTAAAATCCGATACACCGCTGCGGACAATAGTCTACAAGATAATAGATCTCGTATCACGACTTCAGGTTCCGGGATTTGTCTGCGCAGGACGTCGACCTAGACACGCCCACTAGAACGAGGTGGCCCTTATGTCGTTGCGTTACAATCTGGGATCTTCCAGCACAGGACGACAACCTAGAGGCGGGTCCGCTGGCAACGACGCCTCTTCATTGCTCGTCGACACTGATATCATCATGCCCTGAGGTGTGGACTGCGTGATACTACTCGTAGAGGGAGGAAGGTCCATGAGGCCATCGACCATTCCGCTCCTGGAGGTACTGTCGAAATCCTGGGTGATACCTGATGGATTGTAGACGGACACATGCTCGGCTTGTTCACTGGATGGTATCCTGGTATGATTAGGCTCGAGATCGATGTCGGTGTCTGGAGGATCTACATCGAAGTCAGATCTCAGTACAGGTGACAAACAGCGAGAGACATACCTCCACCCTCTTCACTCGCCCGCCGATGGTCACCACGCCAGGTACGCCAAGCTTTGCGGCTTTGCCAGATCGTCGCAGCACCAATGCCTACAGCGCAGAGGCCGAAGACGATGTTGATTACCGCATCGGAGGATGGAGAAGAGGGCGACGATGAAGATGTGAGAGTTCGGGCATGTTTGAGTGCGGGGTAAGGTTGGGGTGCCATTGTGTCGACGAGGCTGACAAACAGGGGACAGTCCAGGATTGCTGTCCAAATTGATCTCTTACAATGGGCGGAGATGCCATGTCTTATATGTTGCTCGAGTCCCGAGGTGGGAGGAGAGTCTGCAAAATGGAGGATTGTTCTGCGTGAATCAATGGCGGCAGATGCTTTGCGTGGACAATGAGCAGATCTACAGGCACATGGAACGAAGACATCTGATTGACTGCGCATGGACCTTGTTGCATATCTTAGCGGCGGACATACACAGCCGTTGGCTTTCGTGCAAGTTGGGCCAGCTAAAGGGCCTGTTCAACAGACGCTGTCAACAAGCGCAGACGACACATTGGCTTCCAATCTGTCGTCAAGTCTAAAGCCGCTGCCACTAATGAAACATAGGGGTGGGATTGGGATCATGGTTTCATTGCCACGCGAAAGATCCGACGCAGCTTCATCGTCCCATATTCTATTTTGCAGATAACGTGGACTTTGTGGGCATCGGCTATACCCAATACTGTCAAGTCCCTACAGCAAGTCGTCGTTGCCCTATTATCCTACTGGAATTAGACTCCGCATCAAAAATCGCTGGCAGGGTCCTCGGTCCCTGTAGGGCGCCTTGCATCTTGTTAATGTTGCTTGCAGGGCTTAGCAGCCAGAGGGGCCGCTTACGTGCGATCTCTGGATACAGACCCTCTAGGTCTGAAGAGAACGTGGTGCTGACTTCTTCCTCCCCCATCATGTCAACAACAGTTTTTGGCTTCATTCGCGCAAAGTTCACTTCCGTGTTAAGGTGCGCAAAGAATTGGGGACGAACCAGGTGCCATCATACATCAACAGGAAGAGCGAACCGTGAGCAACTATGGAGAGGAAGAACCTCGAAGGACAACAATTGGCCTTTCAAGCCTTCAGCCAGGCTTGTGTGAGTTGCAGGTTTCGAAGACTTGCTAATAATTCTCTTCGGTGATGCTACAATAGACGAGCGCAGCCCAGTTGGAGACTTTTGAAGCCACGCTGATGGAATGCCACGTGACCGAATCCCAAGGCGAAGAAGGCAAACACACTAGTACTCATCTCGCTGGGTCTCGAACCAAAGCAGATCGGCTAAGTCATGCTTGTCGGTCTGAGCTTTGACGATCTCATACCATGGTCATGCAGGTCAGACCAAGAAACTGCGCACTAGATTCGTTACGTCCGGCTTCGGGATCGTCGTTCTTGGAGTCCGCCTTCAAGTGAAGTTCGAGTCATTAAGGAAAATCTCAAGCGAGAAGATCTTAGCCTTACCGACCTTTATCAATCTTTTACGGCATTGCTTCAACTCCCTCAGATCTATTGCCTGGAATACTTAAAGACCGGTCCAACAACAGTGTCTGGAGAGCTCGTCAGCATCGAAGCTTCCGAAGTTCACGCCCGGCCTTGACAAGATAGTAGGTAATCTCAGCTAGTTCAGTGGTTCGACATCAAAAACATGGTGAAATTTTGAGTCACTGATCGTGCCGGAACAAAATCTCTATGTCTAAAAGGTAAGGCGAAAACACCGAACAGGGAGGCTGAGGAAATTTGTCCTTTTACTTTCGCCTCAGAAACGAAGGCTTTGCTCGAAGTTTTTTTAGAGATCCTCTTTCTCCCTCAGCACCGTTCATAGGCTTTCCGTACGATTGGCCTCTCCCAACTTAGTATCTGACCCTGATATTGGAGCTGAGCGAGGATCGGGCCGCGAGCTCGCAATATTTTCAACACCTCCGTCGATCATAGTCGGCATGCCGCCATTTGTGATTGACGGCCTCGAAGAAGTGACAGGATGCTCGCCAAGTTCAAGGTTTGTCGAACGGGCTGCTAATGTGAAGGGGGTACGTTAGTGTAAGCACAGCAACATGATGTCTCTTGTTCTGTTACCCTGAAACCTGTTCCCGTTCCAGATCCTCCAAGCACGCCGACCCTGCCAGATAGTCATGATTCCCATGACGGAAGCAGCAAGGCCGAAGACTATATTGGTAATGATCTCTGGAGACAAGGAAGTTGACGAGGAAAGAGAAGCTGCAGTCGGAGCAGAATTGGGAGACATGGACATGAGGCAGGCAGATTAACCACGAGGGTAGGCTGGAGCAAAGGAAGTGGGAGGGCAAAACAGATACTCAAGCTGAATCGGGCGATGAGAATGGAAGAGTGAAGGGGTAACAAGTCCCGCTGTGATAATTCTCCACGTGGTAATAGGGTCCCGAGACAGAGGAGAAGGACGAGGGGGCAATACTTATCTACGCATGACTGACGGTCGTCTGAGTAGTACCACATCTGCAAGTGGGATTTTGCTGTGCATTGGGATGGAATCCTCATCAGCGTCATCCTCTTCTGTCCATGATGGCGTCCCGGATGTCAAAGGGTTTTGGGCGCTTGCTCTGACTGGTCAGCCTTTCCAGTCTTGGTATGTATCCAATGAGTGGTGTCCTAGCTCCGGCGATGTGTACCGGCGACGCGGGGGGTAACAAGTAAGGTTTTAGCTCACATAGCCTTAGACAGGTACAGAAGTCAGAACAGCCGTCGATTCAGAGATGAGGGTCCGAATGATAGGTGAAAGGGCGCAGCTCGACCTTATCTGCAATCCGAATTCC
>JAABUJ010003229.1_pt1 | contig 18604 bp, 18 predicted proteins | sample 5559131 | NCBI WGS metagenome assembly JAABUJ01 (sample SAMN10711875, study PRJNA513366) | rock metagenome | isolation source: Antarctica rocks | place: Antarctica: Victoria Land, Mt New Zealand nord | collected 2016-01-07 | reverse complement strand
AGTGGGCAGTGGGCAGTGGGCAATGGGCAATGGGCAATGGGCAATGGGCAATGGGCAGTGGGCAGTGGGCAGTGGGCAGTGGGCAGTGGGCAGTGGGCAGTGGGCAGTGGGCAGTGGGCAATGGGCAATGGGCAGTGGGCAGTGGGCAGTGGGCAGTGGGCAGTGGGCAGTGGGCAGTGGGCAGTGGTCAGTGGGCAGTGGTCGTGAGCTTGCAGAGGGACGCGGCGTTGATCGTGAGCCTCTTGATCGTGCTGAGAACGAGGCGCAAGGCGACGAAGCGGAGGTACGAGATGATCCCGTTTGACCAGATCGGTTGGGTGACCGATGAGGAATTCGAGTCCCACCTGAGCAAGCGGGAGCGAAAAGAGGCGTGGGCGAAAAAACCGATCTGAGCGATCCACCCGCCCGATTTCGGCGTGCGGCCGTGGCGGTCGATGCTGGGCGTTGCGAGAGGAGAAAGTGCGGCCGGAGTGGGTCATTGATCAAACTCGGAGACCGGCCGAGGCAATTCCGCAGCCTCGTTGGGCCAAACAGCCTTGCTCAAACTCTGTGCCGAACAGTATTGGGGAGGGTTGGGGAGAGGGAGCCGAGGACGTGGCACCACCAGGATCGGCGGTGAGACCTCCGACCCGGCCCCTGGCATCGGCCCGGAATCCAAGGGATAATCCGGGCTCCGTCCACTACTGAGAGCCGGCCCCTTCTCCCGAGGATCGAACCGATGTCCAGGCCCTCGACCAACCCGAACGCATGGGGTGCGCTCGGCCCGGATCCCGGCCCGGGGATCCGGATCCTGGTGGCGATGCTGCTTCGGTTCGGGATCGGTCTGTCCCTGCTCAACACCGGATTGGCCGGCTACATGAACGTCCGGGGCGGCCCGGGGGGAATGATGGGCGGCGTCTCGTTCTCGGGCCTCGACCCGCTAGTCTCGGCGATCCCGTACCTGGCCATCGGCCTGGGCCTGGCGCTGATCCTGGGGTTCCTGACCACGCCATCGGCGGTGGCGGCGGGCTTCTTCGGCCTTCTGACGCCGCTGATGATGACCGTCACCATCGTCAGCAACGGGATGGCCGGCGGGATCGGCTTCCCGGGCGCGGGCGACCCTTTCCAGTTCATGACGATGATGATGGCGGGCTATCTGCCGGGGCTGATCCCCCAGGTCGCCCTGATCTGGCTCTCGCCGCTGGAGAACCACCCCTACTCGGTCGACGCCCTGATCTTCGGCCGGAACGCGGTCGCCATCGCCCCGCCGGCCCCTGATCCCAACCCCGCCGCGATCGGCGAGGGGTCCCATCCCGTCCCGCCCGATCCCGGGATCTGAAATCGGAAATCTTGGACATCCGATCAAGAACATCCCTTCATCATTGCGAGGGGCCCGCCCCGTCACTCCTCGGCGGGGTGGCGGCCATTGGAGAGGCGGCTCCGAAGATAGGAAGCGCGGGCGACGTTCCGCTCGTCGACTTCCAGCGGGGCCCCCTGGATTTTCTGAAGGTGGGCCGGCTGGGTGTGGATGAACAGCTCGTTGACGGTGGGAATCTCCAGGTCGTCGATCAGGCCGAGGTTGATCCCCATCCGGACGCTGGAAAGCAGGTGCATCGTCTCCTCGCTGGAGATGGTGTGCGCCGTTTTCAGGACGCCGTAGGCCCGGCTGACCTGATCGTGGAGGTGCTGCCTCCGCTCGTTGACCAGGCCGAGGCGGGCCTTGCGCTCGTACTCGATGATCTGGGGGACGACCTCGGTGAGGTTCCGGATCAGTTCCTGCTCGCTCTTGCCGAGGGTCTGCTGGTTGGAGATCTGGTAGAAATCGCCGAAGGCTTGCGTCCCCTCGCCGTAGAGACCCCGGACGGCCAGGTTGATCTTCTGGAGGGCGCGGAAGACCTTGTCGATCTGCTTGGTCTGGACCAGGGCCGGGAGGTGGAGCATCACGCCCACCCGGATCCCGGTCCCGACGTTGGTGGGACAGGCCGTGAGGTAGCCGAGCTGCGAGCTGAAGGCGTAGGAGAGCTTCTCTTCGAGCTGGTCGTCGATCTGGTTGATCCGGTCCCAGACGTCCTGGAGCGAGAGGCCCGAGAGCATGACCTGGATCCGGAGATGGTCCTCCTCGTTGATCATGATCGAGACGTTCTCGTGGGGCGCGATGGCCACGCCCCGGGGCCCCTCGGCGTTGTCCAGCTCGCGGGAGATCAACTGGCGCTCGACCAGGAAGAGGCGGTCGAGCTTGCTCATCCCGTTGACGTCGAGGAAGTTCAGGTCGGCGCCGACGACCTGGGGCAGGCTCCCCCGGACAACCGCTTCGATCTCGGTCCGCTCCAGCCGGCTGGCCCGGTTGATGAAGGGGAAGTCGTTGAGGTTCCGCGCCAGCCGGATCCGCGAGCACATGACGATGTCGCTCTCGGGGCCGGTGCCTCGGAGCCACTCGCCGGAAGTCCGTGTCAGGTCATCCAGGTTCATCGGTCGGCATCCTTGGGGCGGAGCTGGTCGCGGAGTCGGGCGGCCGTCTCGTAATCCTCTCGGGCGATCGCGGCGCGGAATTCGGAGCGAAGGCGGAGCCGGTCGCGGTCCGAGCCGGCCGGGGACCGCCGGGGGGCCTTGCCGACGTGGCGGGTCGCCCCGTGCGAGCGGAGGATCAGCGGGAGCAGCCCCCGGGCGAAGACCTGGTAGTCGCTCGGGCAGCCCAGCCGCCCGCCGGTCCGGAACTCCATGAAGCGGACCCCGCAGTCCGGGCAGGTCAGCTCGGCCAGCTCGCCCACCAACTCGCCGACGTGGGCCTTGATCAGCCCCTGAACCACCTGGTCCAGCCCCAGCTTGGGCGGCGAGGCGGGCAGGGCCAGGCCGGCCTCGCGGGCGCAGGCGGCGCAAAGGTGGAGTTCCCGGCGGCGGCCGTCGACCGTCTCGGTCAGGTGGACCGCCGCCTCGTCTTCGCACCGCTGGCAGGTCATGGGGCTGGCCACCCGACGAGAAAGATCAGCGTCCCAGCTCTTGTTCGATCGCCTTGATCTTGTCCCGGACCCGGGCGGCCATCTCGTAATCCTCGGCGGCGACGGCCCGCTTCAGCTCGTTCCGGAGCTGGATCAGCTCGGTCTGACGGACCGGGTCGCGCGGGGCCCGGCGGGGAAACTTGCCGGTGTGGCGGGTCTCCTCGTGGATATTCTCCAGCAGCGGCATCAGCTCGTCGCGGAAGACCTCGTAGTCGTAGGGACATCCCAACCGGCCGGTGTTCCGGAACTCCCCGAAGCTCATCTGGCAGAGCGGGCAGGTCTGCTTCTCCGAGGCCGCCGACTCCCCCCGGGCGGCCTCCAGGCCCCCCTGGCTGAGCTTCTCGGCCAGGGTGCTGATCTCGGCCTTCTCGCCGGCCTCGCCAGCTGGCGCGAGGTGCTGTCGCGCGTGCTCGTCGCAGAAGTGGAATTCCTTGGGCTTGCCCCGCTCGATGTCGGTGATATGGAACGTGGCCGGCTTGGGGCATCGCTGACACTTCATCACCATCCTCCTCCGTTCCGACGGCGGCCCGGGCCAGCCCGCCGCCCGGTTCCAGCTTCCCGGAGTCCCGGGCGTCGTCGGGTTCTGGGGGATCGTGGAATGGGTGATTCATTGTAATCCCGCCCCCGGGGCTGTCAAGCAACCCAGCGGCATAAACCACGCCCGGAAGCCCCCCCCTGGCGCCGCCCTATGCCTTTGGAAGGCAACAACTTTTGCGATCGGCCGGGGCCCCCGCGCCCGCCCGGCGGCGGCCACCGACGATGCTTGCCGGGGCCCGGACCGGGTGCTAAGATCGGTGTCCGGTCGCGACCGCGACCTCCCCGCCGCCGGCCCTCGACCGAGGCCCCCGTCCATGCCCGTCCACCGCCCCGCGTTCGAGGAGTTCGCCCGCCTGGCGGCCCAGGCCCCCTGCGTCCCGGTCTACCGCCAGCTCACCGGCGACGGCCTCACCCCGGTCTCCGCCTTCCGCAAGATCGAGCGGTCGGCCCCCTCGTTCCTCTTCGAGAGCGTCGTCGGCGGCGAGAAGGTCGGCCGGTTCAGCTTCCTCGGGACCGAGCCCTTCCTCCGCTTCGAGGCCCGGGGCCGCGAGGTCCGGATCACCGACCCGCTCGACCCCGAGCCCGCCTCCTGGACCCCCACCGAGGACCCCTTCCGCGACCTCGAAGCCCTCCTGGCGAAGTACAAGGCGGTCCAGCTCCCGGGCCTCCCCCGATTCTCCGGCGGGGCCGTCGGCTACGCCGCCTACGACGCGGTCCGCTACACCGAGCACCTCCCGGACGCCCCGCCCGACGACCGGGGCCTGCCCGACCTTTCCTTCGCCCTCTACGACCGGATGGTCCTCTTCGACCACATCCGGAAGACGATCCTGGTTGTCGCCCACGCCCACCTCGGGCCCGGGACTGACCTCCGGGCCGCCTTCGACGAGGCCGCCGCCCGGGTCGACGAGCTGGTCGGACGGCTCGCCATGCCCGGCCCCGAACTGCCCCTGGACGACATCGACACCGACGGACCGGTGACCATCGAGCGCCAGTCGAACTTTACGCGCGAGGGGTACGAGGCGGTGGTCCGCCACTGCCAGGAATACATCAAGGCCGGCGACATCTTCCAGGTCGTCCCCAGCCAGCGGTTCCGGGTGGAGACCACGGCTCAGGCGTTCGACATCTACCGGACCCTCCGGGTGGTCAACCCGAGCCCGTTCCTGTTCCACCTCAATTTCGGCGACTTCCAGTTGATCGGCAGTTCGCCCGAGATCCTGGTCCGGGTCGAGGACGGGACCGTGACCGTCCGCCCCCTGGCCGGAACCCGCCGCCGAGGGCGCGACGAGGCCGAGGACCGCCGGCTCGCCGAGGAGCTCCTGGCCGACCCCAAGGAGCGGGCCGAGCACATCATGCTCGTCGACCTCGGCCGGAACGACGTCGGCCGGGTCGCCGAGCCCTCGACGGTTGAACTCTCCGACTTGATGAAGGTCGAGCGCTACTCGCACGTCATGCACATCACCTCCACCGTGACCGGCAAGCTCGCCGAGGGTAAGACCACCTTCGACGCCCTCCGCGCCGGGCTCCCCGCGGGGACCGTCTCCGGCGCCCCCAAGATCCGCGCCATGCAGATCATCGACGAGGTCGAGCCCCAGCGCAGGGGCCCCTACGCCGGGGCCGTGGGCTACATCGACTTCACCGGGAACATGGACACCTGCATCGCCCTCCGGACCCTCGTCCTGATCGGCCAGACCGCCTACGTCCAGGCCGGCGGCGGCGTGGTCCACGACAGCGTCCCCGGCGACGAGTACGACGAGACCGTCAACAAGGCCAGCGGCTTGCTCAAGGCGATCGAAATCGCCCAGACGCAGCTCTGATCGGACTCAACGCGTGCGCATCGCGATCAAAACGGCGGCCGTGACGAATCCCAATGTCGCTTCAAGACAGAATTGGCTCTCACGGCGAATTCGTCTTTCAAGCCCTGATCAGTCGAAGGTGCGGCCGGAAGTTCTATTTCCACCCGATCTTCATGGGAGAGAAGCATCCGACGACGGACATGACCGTGGAATTGCTGGACCCGACCCGCATCCGATCCCTCTTTTACGTCCAGGTGAAATCGACGACCCTGGGATACAATGGCCTGGAGACAGGCAGGAAATTGAGGGTTGACATCACGGCGGACGACATCGAAAACTTGAAGTGCTACCCGGGCCCGACAGACTTGGTGGGGATCGACGCCGACAAGGACCGAGGATTTTTGGTGGGCGTTACGTCGACCGTCTACGGTCCAATCAATGGCCTCTCAACTCGCCACCCGCTTAATTGCCGAAACATCCGGGCCCTATGGGCGGAGGTTGATGCCTACTGGAATTCCGCTTCTCGACCCATACCGATGGCCACGACCGCATTTACACCCTGAGGGCGGGATCATGTCGAAAGTCGCGGATTCCTTCATCGAACAGCGGTCGAAAATCCTCGCCATGGTCCAATTCACGAGTCGCCCTGACCTTCATGTCAGCGATTCCCCCGAAGACAGCGGCCTCGACCTGCTGGTCCAAACCGTCTTTGCCCTCGACTATCTAGGACTCTTCGGGGTGGCTTTGAAAGGCACAATCCAATCGATCCGCGACGCGAAAGAAGCGACGCAAATCCTCGGGACCATGTACCGAGAAAAATCGAGCGATCCATCGCTCAGGTATCCTTTCCCGGTGGTCGTCCTCCTCTTCTCAATGCAGGACGACAGCGGCTACTACGCCTGGCTCGTCGAACCGGTCGGCGTGCGGGAGGGCGAGCCCAAGCTGAAATTGCACGGATCCCCGAACTGCGAGCCGTTCAATAGAACTTCGCTGTCATATTTGATTGCACGAGTCAACGACTGGTATCTTAAGTATTTTAAATATATTTAAAAAAATGGTAAATATTTTTTTATATTTTTATCCGCCATCCTATGATTCCACGGAGACGCCCCCCTCCAGCCGCCGGACCTCCTCCACGTCCACCGCACCCGCGTCCCAGACCAGGGCGTTGGCCACGGCGCAGGCCACGGCGTGTTTGAGCATCGGCTCGGGCTTCAGGCCGGCGAGGTGGGCGTCGACCAGGCCAGCCAGTAGGCAGTCGCCCGAGCCGATCGGGTTGACGGGGTCGATCTTCGGGGGTAACGCGCGATAGGTCCGCCCCCCGATCAGGGCGAGGACCGGGCCGGGGCCGTCGGTGACGACGGCGACCCGGACGCCCCGGCGGGACCAGCCTTCGAGGAGCCGGGCGAGTTCGAGGTCGGTGGCCCGAGGGTTTTGGAGGTGGGCCCGGGCTTCCTTCCGGTTGAGCTGGATCGCCTCGGGCAGGAAGCCCCAGATCCCGTCCAGGGCCGGGCCGTAGGTGTCGAGGAAGGCGGGGACCCGCCGGGCCTTGGCCAGCGCGATCAGGTCGCTGAAGAGGCCGTGGGTCGCCGGGCTCGGGCTGGATCCGGAGAGCGTCAGGGCCTCGACGCCCCCCACGGCCAGCGCCCCCTCGACCCGGTGGAGCAGGGCCTCGGCCTCCCCGGGAGAGACGGCGGGGTCGGGGTCGAAGAACGCGGTCGACGCGGACCGATCGGACCGGACGGTCAAGATCTCGCGGGTCGGGGCCTCGGTCCGGGTGACCAGCGGATCGAAGCCGTCCCCGGAGCGGAGCAGGGCCTCGCAGCGGTCGCCGACCGCCCCTCCGAAGAACGTCGCGGGCCGCGCCGGCCGGCCGAGGCGGGCCAGGGCTCGGGCCACGTTGTTCCCCTTACCGCCGACGACCTCGCGGACGGCCGTCCCCCGGACATCGTCGCCGGGCGACCAGTCGGGGGCGGTCAGGGTCTTGTCCAGGCAGGGATTCAGGGTCACGCAGAGAATCATGGATCGGGCGACCACCGGGGCATCGGGCCGAAGGGTCAAGTGCGACGACGCCCCGCCCCTCGCTTGTTCCGGCTTCCATCTTCACCGGGGATGAAGGCGAGGGCAACTCGGAACCGTCGGATCGCGCGGCTCGGGGGCAGGCCAGATTTTGGAAAGGGATTTCTCTTCCCCCTCCTTGATTCCTCTCTCTGCCGGGCTTGGCGTCCTTGGCGTCTTGGCGGTTCAATCTCTTTATTTCAAAGTCGCCAGGAACTCCACGAGGTCGCGAAGCTCGGCCTTGGTCAGCTTCTTGTGGAGGTCTTCGGGCATGGCGGAAGCCCCTCGCTTGCGTTCCTCGATGTCGGCCTTGGGGACCTCGATCAGTTGGGCCTCGGCGGTCATCAGCTTGAGGGCCTTATCGTCCTCGGACTTGAGGACGCCGGTGACGACCGTGCCGTCGGTCCGGGCCACGACGACCGACTCGAAACCCTGCGCGATCGCCTGATTGGGCGCGACGATCGATTCGAGCAGGTAGTTCCGGGGATGCCGGGCGCCGATCCCGGTCAGCTCGGGGCCGACCTCGCCCCCCTCGCCCTTCACCTTGTGGCAGCGGACGCAGTAGACCGCCGCGTTGTCGCGGTAGATCTTCTGGCCGCGGTCGCGGTCGCCCCCTTCGAGGGCCGCGTGGTAGTCGGCCGCAGGGCCCTCCCGGGTCCGGGACCGCTCCAGGCGGGCGAGCCGGTCGGCGACCTCGGGCGACTTCCGCTTCGAGGCGGCGTCGAGCAGCTCCAGCTCGATCGCGAGGTCGGGCTTGCCAATCTGGCGGTCGAGAGCCCTGGCCAGGAGGACGTCGGCTTCGGGGCGGTCGGTGGCGCCGAGGACTTCGAGGGCCTTTTGCTTCTCGGTGGCGGAGCCGGCTTCCAGGACCTTGCCCAACGCGGGAAGCGCCCGATCGGGGCTGAGCCGGGCCAGGACTCGGAGCCCTTCGGAACGGACCGGGCCGTCGATCGAGCCGACGGCGGCCTGGACCGCCTCGCCCAGCATCGGCTCGTCGAGCTTCTCCAGGGCCCGGATCGCGTCGGTCCGCGCCGAGGCGCTTCCCTTGCCCGAGATGACCAGGGCGGCCAGGACCGGACCGGCCTCGGCGACCTTCAGCTCGGCGACGGCCTTGATCGCCTGGCGGCGGACCTCGTCGGGCGCGTCGTCGATCAGGCCCTTGAGGGCGGGACGGAGGGCGTCGGCGGCCACCTTCGCCGGCCGGACCTCGATCGGCCGCCAGAGCCCGTTGATCCGGTCGCGACCGGGCGGGTGCGCCCACGCGGCCAGGATCGCCAGCGACTCGACCCGGACGGCCTTCGGAGCCTCCGGCCGCCCCGCCACCGAGGCCAGCGCCGAGGCATCCTCGGCGCGGCCGACCCGGTTGGCCGCGTTGATCGCCCGGCGGGTCAGGGCCTCGTTCAGCCCCGGCTTGCCCGCCAGATCGGCCAGGAACGGCAGAGCCGAGGGGATGGGCGCTTCATACAATGGCCAGGCCGGCTTCGGTCGCGACCCTCGGGTCGGCGTCGTCGAGGAACCGCGCGACCTCGGTCCGTCCCAGCCGCCGGAGCGCCAGGAGGACCCCGAGCCGGACGGCGGGCGAGGGGTTGGAGGCCGCCTTGATGAGGGCGTCGGCGTCGACGGACCCGACCAGGCCCATGACCGCCGCGTGGCGGAGGTAGACATCCTCGTTGTTGTCCCGGCGGAGGAGGTCCAGCAGGGGCTCGAACGCCTGCGGGAGCCGGAGCGAGCCCGCCGCGACGGCCGTCTCGAACCGGACCCGGGGCGACTCGTCGCGGAGGAGCTGGCCGATCCTCTCGGGCTTGAAGAGGGTGCTCCGCGCGCCCGTCCCACCGAAGTTGGTGCTGCTCAGCGTGTCCCGGCTGGCGTCGCCCAGGGTCTTGATCGCCTGGGCCCGGACCTCGGCATCCCTGTCCTTCTCGGCGACGGTCGCGAGGGTGACCAGGTCGATGATCGGGATGAACTTCATCCCTTCGGTCGCGCGGGCGACCTGCCCCAGGGCCCAGATCGCGTGGATCCGGACGATCGGCGGCTGGTCGGAGCTGGCCACGTGATTCAGCCGCATCCGGATCGAGGTGGCCGGGTCCTTCCGATCGCCGTTGTCTTCCTTCCGCCGCTCGGCGGTCGCCCGGTCGGCCAGCTCGAACTGGGCCTCCTGCCGGACCCGCTGGTCGGCGTGGCCGAGAAGTTGGCAGAGTTCGTCCACCGGGCGACCGGCCATCCCCTCGGCGAGCAGAGCCTTGACCTCGGCGGCGCGTGGGTCGGTCTCCTGGGCGGTGACCTTCCAGATCCGCCCTTTGCCGGTCTTGTTCCAGCCGTTGACCCAGTCGAGGACGTAGACCGAGCCGTCGGGGCCGAATTCGACGTCGGTGGCCAGGACCGACCAGGCGAACTCCTGGGCGTCGACCAGCTCGAACGAGGCCCCCCTGGGCTTGTTGGCGAACGACCGGACGCCGCTGTTGCCGGCCCCGCCCCGGAAGTCGGCCAGGAAGAAGTGGTCGCGGTACTTCGCGGGGAGGCCGGTGCCGGGGTCGTGCGTGAGGCCGGAGGGGCCGTCGGAGATGTTGATGATCGGCGGGAGGAAGTAGGCCGCCTGGCCGTCCCATCGGGGGTGCCAGAGCTTCTCGGCGTTCCAGGGGCCTCGGGAGGTCGGGAAGTCGAGGTACTGGTAGCCCATCCGCCAGCCGCTGTCGCCCCCCTCGACCAGATGGACCCACCGGGCCCGGTCGCCGCCGTCGGAGTTGTTGTCGCAGGTGAACAGGTTGCCGTGGTCGTCGAAGGCCAGCTCCTGCGGGTTCCGGAGGCCGGTGGCGAAGATTTCCAGGTTCGACCCGTCGGACTCGCACCGGAGGACCGACCCGGCGTCGGGGGCGAAGAGGTGCTTGCCTTCCTTGTTGGTGACGTTCAGCCCGCGGTCGCCGACCGAGAAGTAGAGCCGTCCGTCGGGGCCCATCCGGAGGCCGTGGAGGTCGTGCCCGAGGAAGGCGACGTGGACGCCGTAGCCGGTGCTGAGCGACTCCTTGACGTCGGCCTTGCCATCTTGATTCGTGTCGCGGAGCCGCCAGAGGTCGGGGATGCAGGTGAAGTAGACGTCCCCCTTGCGGGCGAGCAGGCCGGCGCCGATGCCGTCGGCGGCGTCCTTGAACCCGTCGGCGAAGACCGAGGCGAAGTCGGCCTTGCCGTCGCCGTCGCGGTCCTCGACCAACCGGACCCGCTCGTGGTCGACCTGATACTTGCGGAACTCGTCGGCGCTCAGGTATTTCCGGTACATCGCCACGCGGTCGGCGACGGTCCGGGACGCCATGTCGGCGTCGAGCCAGTTCATGTGGCTCCGGTTATCGGTAACGCCGGCGTGGAGCCGGAACGTCTCGGCGACGTAGAACCGCCCACGATCGTCGATGCAGAACGCCACCGGATTGGCCAGCAGCGGCTCTGCGGCGAACAGCTCGACCTTCAGCCCCGACGCCAGCCGGATCGACTGGATCGCCTGCGACGCCTCCGGCGAGGCCGCCACCACATCCGGCTTGTAAAGCTCGTCCTCGGCCCGGGCCGCGACGGTCGACAGCGACAGGCACGCGGCGAGTGCCGCCCCGATTCTCGATCGTTGCATCAGTGGATCCCGCTCCGGCGCGGAGGGCCGACGGACCCCCCGCCCCGTCCCCCTGGGCGGACCTGGACATCCTCCTAGGGTAGCGGACGAACAGCGTCGCCCGCAACATCAGACGGGCGCAATCGGCACCGTGACTCGCCTTGTGGGGACGTCCGGCGACTCGTAAGATCGGAAAGCACGAACGGGATCGGGATGGCCCGGGCGGTGGGCATCGGGGGAGCCGATGGGTGTCGCGGATTACATCGGCGGGAGGGGCGAGGCGATTGCCGTTATGCACCTCGCGAGGATATGCCGCACCGACCAGGATATGCCGTATTTTGCGCCGCATTTCCTGGGCGAGAAGTTCAGAACATTCGACTTCCTGGTGGAACTGATCGACGTGGGGGAGACCCCCCTGTTTTTCTTCGTCCAGGTCAAATCGACTCGTAAGTGGTTGGCCAAGACCCAAGTGCCGCCTCGCCTCCGCGTCGAGGTCAAGGGAGAGGATGTGCGTCAGATGATCGCCTGCCCGATCCCCACCTACGTGGTCGGAGTGCATGATATCGAAGAACGGGCCTTCATCATCGCAGTTCACGGGGGCATGTCGGGGGCGATCTCGTCCATCACGACCGCCCACGAATTGACATCCGACACGCTCCGGCGCCTCTGGGATGAGGTCCGAGAGTTCTGGCGCGATCGGGACATGATCCAGACGACGTCGCACTTCTCGAATTGAGGTGTCGCTTGCCTGACGTTTCCAGGAGAGAAGAATTTCTGGGAGAGTGGGCCAAGGCCGCGGCCACGGTCAGACTGACCCGTCGCGGCGACCTGACGATCAACGAAACGAAACAGGACACCGGCATCGATTTCCACGTCCAGATCGATCGCGAAGACAAGTCGATGCGTCTGATCTTCGGCGTCCTCCTCCGGGCGGTCCCCTCGCCGGTCACGGCGGAACACGCGAACCAGGTCCTCCGACCGACGATGGGGCAGTTCCTGGGGATGAGGAAGTTTACTTATCCGGTGTGCCTCTTCTTCCTCACGATGCGCGAGGATCAGGCGTTCTTCTCCTGGCTTGCCGAGCCGATCCTCGCCGATGAGTCTCCGAAGCTCGTCCACCACGTCAGGCCGGACTGCATTCCGATGACCGATGGATTCCTGGACCATGCGATCGAACGGATCGTGGCCTGGTACGACGCCGTGGAGGCCCTGCTGATCGCATGAGCCGGAGGATCGCGAGAGGGCCAATTCCGGCCCGCCAATGGCGGGTCTCGGTCACTTCATCAGCGAATCGAGGGCCTTGTCCAGTGCCTGGCCCCGGAGTTCGAGCCGGATGATGGTCCCCTTCGGGTCGATCAGGAAGGTCGCGGGGATGTTCTTGACCCCGAACGCCTCGACGAGGTCGCCGTTGCCGGTGGCGTTGTGGACTTGCGTCCAGGGAAGCTTGCGGGCCTTGACGAAGTCGACCACGGCCGCCTTGGTCTCGTCCAGGCTGACGGCGACGATCTCGAAGCCCTTGTCGCGATACTTCGCATGGGCGGCCTGGAGGCGGGGCAGCTCGACCACGCAGGGGGCGCACCAGGTGGCCCAGAAGTCGACCAGGACGTACCGGCCCCGGAGGTCTTCGAGCCGGACGGGGGCGCCGGCCAGGTCGACCGCCTCGACGCTCGGCGCCGGGGTCCCCACCCGGTCGATCCGGGCGATCTCGTCCTTGATCCGCTGGGCCAGGTTGGGGCTCTCGCCGCCGAACTTCCGGAGCAGCGACCCGTAGACCTTGCGGGCGACCTCGTGCTCGCCGGCCCCCAGGGCCGAGGTCGCCAGGGTGTCGGCGAAGTTCGCCGCGAACTCCTCCTGATCGGCCCCGCCCAGCCCGGCCATCAGGGCGTTGAACGAGGCCAGCGCCTCGGGGTACTTCCCGGCCTGGGCCCGGGCCATCGTGGATACGATCCGCGCCAGTGACTTGACCGGCCCCTCGGGGTGTTCGGCCAGGTACTTCCGGGCGACCGCCTCGTTCTCAGCGAACCAGTCGTGCTCGATGACCTTGTCAAATACCTTCATGTAGGCTTGATCGAGGTCGTCGGCCTTCGGGTGCCTCGCCAGGTAGGAGAGCAGGTCGCCGATCAGGGCCTTGTCGTGCGCGGCCTGGATCTCGGAGACGGTCTTGGGCTCGTCGGCCCGGGCCGGGGTGGCGCAGGCGATCCATGACAGGGAGAAGAGGAAAATCGATCTGAGGCGTCGGCCGAGCGTCGAGGTTCTCGCCATCAGTCTTCTCTCGTGTTTAGATGAGTGGGGTGGGCCGGCGACGACGACGGAGCCCTTGCCGCGCGAGCCATCCGGCGACGGCCATGGCGAGCAGGGTCAAGCTCGTCGGCTCGGGGGTCGAGATCGTAGGAGTGAGCGTGAGCGTGTCGATCGTTCCTCGATACATCAGGTTCTGCTGGGGGCCGCCGGGGGCCGTCCAGTAGACGCTCAGGGTGGCCGACGGGAAATCGCCCAGGTTCAGCGACGTCGGCGGGGCAAGGGAAGGATCGAGGTTTGCGTGGGGGTTGGACAGGTCGATCGAGATCCCCAGCGGCGATAGCCCACCAATGTCCGCGTTGTGGATGCTGATGCTCGTCCCCCTCCCCGGCGCATAGAAGGTTTCATCCCCGGTGACGATCAGGCCGAGCCCACCATGATAAGCGTAGACCGACTTGCCGCCGATGTCGAGCGTGAGACCGGACGAGTCGGGGGTAGGCCGGTGCCATCCGTCGGACCTGCCGAAATCATAAGAGTGGAGTCCTTCGAATCCGATCCCGGCGACGGCCCCGGCGGGGTCGTAGGCGAAGGAGCCCGAGAACCGCGTGCCCGGTTCGATGCCGGTCGAGGGGTCGGCCGAGGCGATCACTCCCCCATAATCAAACCTGATCAAATTTGCGCTCGCCCCGGTCGCGGTCGCCGCGACCAGGCCGCAAGCGGCGGCGAAGCCGAACCATCGGGACAGGAGATTCCGGGTGATCGGACCGACCATCATGGCCAAAGTTCTCCTTTGAGTGACACCGATGGACGGGACCGCGAAGCGGGATCCATGTGGAGCACGCCCCGGGCGTCGCGAGGGATGACGGGACGACCGGGCGACCGGCGCGGCCCGGCGGACTCAGCGGGCCAGCGAGGCGCCGGCCGTGCGGGCGATCGGGGCGGGGAATGCGGCCGAGGGCTCGGCCAGGAGGTCGCCGATCATGGCGGCCCAGTCGGCGCAGCAGTGGTCCTTCTCGTGCCGGGCGAGGAACGCGGCGCGGCCCCTCCGGCCCATCTCGGCGGCCCCGGCCGGGTCGGCGATCAGGGTCGAGAGGGCCTCGACCAGGCCGTCGGGGTCGCCGAGGCGGACGGTCGGGCCGCAGTCGGCCTTGCGGATCGTGTCGGCGGTCTCGCAGTGGGCGGGGCCGACGAAGAGGGTGGGCCGGCCCGAGGCCATCGCCCCGTAGAGCTTGCCGGGAACGACCACGCCGGTCATCTCGGCCCGCATCGAGATCAGGTGGACATCGGCCACCGAGAGCGAGGCGTGGAGTTGCCCGCGCGGGAAGTAGTCCATCAGGAGGATATTGTCGAGCCCCTCGGCCTGCTTCGCGTCGCGGACCTCGGCCAGCCGAGGGCCGCCGCCGACGAAGAGGAAGACGACGTCGTCGCGGTCGCGGAGCCTCCGGGCCGCCTCGATCATCTCGCCGAAGCTGTGGGCCAGGCCGAGGTTCCCCGAATACATGGCCACGAACTTATCCGCCAGGCCGAGCGAGGCCCGGAGCTGGTGCCCCTCACGGGCGACGGGATAAATCTCGTCGCGGCGGCTCCAGACCGGGATGGTGGCCAGCCGGTCGCGGCGGACCCGCTTGGCGGCGATCCGGTCGGCCATGTAGGGGCCCAGGACGACCACCTTGTCGGCCTGCCGGTAGACCGCGTCGCTGAGCCAGGCGAGCCAGGCCACCATCGGGTTGCGGATCGACATCTTCCCCAGCGCGATGCTGGCGTCGGGGTGGAGGTCCATGCTCCAGTAAACATGCCTGGACCCTTTGATCCGACGCAGGAACGTCCCCACCAGACCGATGATCGGCGGCGTGGTCAGGGTGGCGACCACGTCGAACCGGGGGAGCCGCAGCGCCATCAGGAAGGCGCAGGCGTAGAAGCTGAGGTAGTCGGCCATCCGGTACAGCGTGCTCCGGCGGCCGAGCGCGGTGGCGGCGACCCGGTGGATCGTCACACCGTTGTGGACCTCGCGGGCCGGGGGCCGCTCGGAGCCCGGCTTGTAGCCGCCCCGCGAGCAGAGGACGTGGACGTCGTGGCCCCGGCCGGCCATGTGCTCGGCGAGGTCGGCCAGGTGCTGCGCCGTGGAGGCGTGGTCGGGCCAGTAATACTGGTTGACGAACAGGAGGCGTCGGGGCTCCGAGGTGACGACGGAGTCGACCCGGAGCGTCGGGCGATCGGCGATCGGGGCCGATTCGATCCCGGCCCCGGTGGTCGGCGAGGCGGGCCAGATCCGCCGGCGGGTGTTCACCACTTGGCGTCCGCCTGGGCCTTGTTGGCCCGGTACCAGGAGACGGTCTTGGCCAGGCCGTCGCGGAGCTTGGTGGGCGGCGTCCAGCCTTCGAGGACCTGCTTCATCCGGGTCACGTCGAGCACCTTGACCGGGGCCCCGTCGGGCTTGTCGACGTTCCAGGTCATCTTGCCCTGGTAGCCGCTGACCTCGTGGACGGTCTCGGATAGCTCCTTGATCGTGGTCCCGATCCCGGTCCCGATGTTGAGCGGCATCGCGGCGTCGTCGTACTTCTCGGCGGCCAGGACGATGGCGTCGGCGCAGTCCTCGACGTAGATGAACTCGCGGATCGGCTTGCCGGTCCCCCAGACCTCGACCGAGGGCGCCTTGGCCTGCTCGGCCTCGACCCACTTCCGGACCAGGGCCGCGACGACGTGCGACCGCTCGGGGTTGTACGAGTCGCCGGGGCCGTACAGGTTCGTCAGGATCAGGTGGATCGAATCGAGCCCGTACTGACGCTTGTATGCCTGCGCCTGAACGGCCATCATCTTCTTGGTCAGGCCATAGTTGACGACGCTGGCATGGCACGGGCCGGCCCAGAGGTCTTCCTCCTTGAGGTGGCCTTCGAGGTAGCCCGGGTAGCTGCATGCGGTCCCGATGACGACGAACTTCTTGATGTCGGCCAGCCGGGCGGCCTCCATCAGGTTGGCGCCCATGACCAGGTTCGAGTAATAGAGCGTCGCCGGCTGCGTCTGGTTGATCCCGATCCCGCCGTAGTACGCCGCCGCGTGGAACAGGACGTCGCAGGGGTGCTCCAGGAGGCACCGGAGGCAGGCGTCGAGCGTGGTCAGGTTGTAGTCCCGCTGCCGGGGGACGTAGACCTCGGCGCCGAAGCTCTGGAGCCGCTTGACCAGGTGCTGCCCGAGGAAGCCGGCGCCGCCAGTCACCGTCACCTTCTTGTCCGACCAGAAGCTCTGCATCATGGTGTTCCCTCCTCGTCTCAGGTTGCTTCAGCGGATCTTGATCCTCATCGACCGACCTCGTGCGAGGACGGTAAGGCCCACCGCGCCCGGATCTCATTCTGGCGCCGTTCGACCTCGCGGATCTGAGTCCGGAACCCAAGGATTTCGCGATCGAACAAGGCGTCTTCTTCGGCCCAGCTCCGAGGGCACTTGTACTCTCTAAACTTTTGCATCCATTGGATACGCTGTTGATCGAGAACGTATTCCCGGTTGGGGTGCGGCAAAGGACGCATATATTCTTGTCGTTGAATTTGATTGTGCATGTTGGATTTGACTTCGTCCAGTCGGGCGAGAAGCCGACGGTCGCGGATCGCGGCCGGGACCGTCAAGGCGATGGCGGCCAGGGCCACAACGACCATGAAGGATCGGATGCGCAAGCGAAACCGCATTATTTATCCCGCGGGTCGGTCGGTCGGTCGGCGGGCGTCGCGTCTCGTGGGGCCCTCCGACCGACCGGGTGACTCTTCCGGCCGACCGCTCAAAGCGGATCGCGGGCCGCTCGCGATTCAGACGTTGGCGAAGGGGTTCTGGAACTCGATGAGCTTGCAGGCCCGGACGAGTTCGGCGACGCCGCGGTCGAGGTCGATGGTGGTCTCGAAGCCCTTGGCGCGGATCTTCTCATAGGAGACCTCGTAGTTCCGCTTGTCGGCGTCGGTGCCGACCTCGGCGAAGTGGAGGTAGTAATCGACGTGCTTCAGGACGGTCCGGGCGACGTCTTCCTTGGTGAAGTTCATCGACTCGTGGCCGACGTTGTAGACGTCGTCCTTCATCGTGTCCCACTTGTCCAGGGCGAACATGATCGAGCGGGCCATGTCGCGGACGTGGACGAAGGTCCGCTTGAAGCCGCCCTCGTAGACGATCAGGTTGCGGTTCTTGACGGCCTGGTAGGTGAAGTCGTTGGGCATCAGGTCGAGCCGCATCCGGTTGCTCACGCCGAAGGCGGTGGCGTAGCGGTAGGCGACGCTGTTGCCGGCGGCCAGGACCATCTCCTCGGCGGCGGCCTTGGTCTCGCCGTAGAGGGTGATCGGCCCGACCGGCGAGTTCTCGTTGCAGACGTAGTCGGGGATCGACCCGTAGATCGAGCCGGTGGAGGCGAAGATGAATTTCTGGTCGGGCCGGCGAAGGCTCAGGACGGTCCGGGTCCCCTCGACGTTGGTGGCCTGGGCGACCTGCGGCTCCTTCTTGCACGCCGGGTAGCCGACGATGGCGGCCAGGTGGACCACCGCGTCCATGCCGTCCAGCGCCTTCTTGACGCCGTCGGGGTCGGTCACGTCGCCCTTGACCTGCTCGAAGAACCGGTTCTGGCAGCAGGGCAGCAGGCCGTGGCCGCCGAACTTGAGCGAGTCGTAGACCCGGACCCGGTGGCCCTGCTCCAAGAGCATCGGGACCAGCGTGGAGCCCACGTAGCCGGCGCCGCCGGTGACCAGAATCTTCATGGCAATCCCATCCTTGGTGGCTCTTGACGCGCCTGGGACGTCGGTGTCGTGGTGTGGAATGGCGCAGAGCTGGACGGGATCATGAGCCAGGCCCCCGTCCCTGCGGCCGAATCATGGTGCGAGGCGACCCGGGCCGATCTCCTTGACCCGCCGGCCCGGCCGATTCCTCGGCCGAGGGCCCGCGGTCGGCCCGTCGGGGCGATACTATCGGCAAGTCGGGCGGGCCTGTCAACGCGACTTTCGCCGCGATCAATGCCCGGCGGGCGACCTGCCTTCGCACCGTCTCGCCCCGTGAATCTGGTCGAAAATCGGCCGATCGAGGCGACCGGCCGGGCCGATTTTCTCGCGAGGCGCGTGAGCGGGGCCGGCGTGAGCAAAGCTCACGCCGGCCCCGAAACGGTTGCCTGGCCTCGGTCCGGCCCCCCGCGACGGATCCGGGGGGAGGTCCGAGGCTCCGAGGAGTCCCCACCCCCTCGCGAGGTCCACGGACCGGGTCCATCGGACCGGGATGGTCGCCCCGGCCGGGGTCTCGTCGAGACCAGGCCCGGCCGGGAAGCGACCTCAAGCGGTGGCGACGGCGACGTTGTCAAGGAAGGCGGTGTTGTCCCCGCCGACGCTGTCCAGGCCCCGAAAGGTGATCGTGTGCGAACCGGCGGCGACGGCGAAGCCGGCCGTCGTGTACGCCTGGTA
>JAABUJ010003228.1_pt1 | contig 18606 bp, 8 predicted proteins | sample 5559131 | NCBI WGS metagenome assembly JAABUJ01 (sample SAMN10711875, study PRJNA513366) | rock metagenome | isolation source: Antarctica rocks | place: Antarctica: Victoria Land, Mt New Zealand nord | collected 2016-01-07 | reverse complement strand
AAAGAATGAAGCTCATTAAGCTTCTTCATTTATTCAGCTTAAAGAAGACAATCAAGCTGTCTTGATCTTAATCAAAAATATACATGTACATGAGCAGTCAAAGTACATTAATGTCTTCTATCACAACATCTGTGATCTGCATAAGTGCAACCAGATTCAGATAGACTTTGTGCTCAGTTAAGAGATGATTGTTGATGAGTTTATCAAGTCTCTGTTTAGATGAATCTTTGAGTGATTCATTAAATTCATGAAACTCACTGTTGATAATTAATTAAATTCTTAAATGATTTGTTAAACTCTTAATGATGTGTTTAGTCATCTAATGTTTGTTGTCAGTGAGAGTCAATAGATGCAGCCTCACTGAGTGAAAGTGTTGAGAAGTGATATTCTAGCTGCTTTTATGAAGTGAGATAGAATTAGTGTCAGAGACTGAGTGAAGATTCTGTTCATGTTAACTGCAGTCAACATTCTTTCTACTTCTTCTGTAACTCTCTTGATCAAGATGTGCCCATAGGCAACATAGTTTAGGGGTTTCACTAGACAGCATAGTATAGCATGAGTATTCATTTCTTTCAATACAGACTAAGAATCAATCTTTATCAGTGCATATTGATCTGAATTCTATTATCAACTTTAAATGAAGCAAAGATTAAGCATTATCTTTTATTCACAAACTAATGATTAAATCAAAAGACAGAATTAAACTTTAAAACACTATCTGTATTGTTACTGTTGTGAAGAACAAAATGACTGAGTGTTCTTTCTGTTAATGACAGAGTTTGTGTATGCAAACAGAAAACATACAATGATTAATTAAACACTGTTTAAGACATTAATGAGCTACTATTTAAGAATTGCTCAACATGTTAAGAACAATGTCTGTGAAGAGAAGATGTCAGCAGCAAAAGACTGAGTGCAGTAAATGAAGAAAATTTATGTCACAATGATAAAGTAATGATAAGCTGCTGTAAAAGTGCAAGTCAAGTACTTTGACAAAAATCATATTCAAAAAAGCTACAACATTGATGATCTAATGCTATTGTTCATCAAGAACTTGAAGCAATGCAGATTAAGTAAGAAACTGTTGTACAAATTCATTAAGTCTTTTTGAATTGTCAATCTTATTAATAAATAAGTATACTGACTGGCTCTGCCTGCTCATTACAGAATTCATAATGTATTTTATGTCTCATATCTAAAGTTTCATAAACACTGTCTAAACAATAATTCTTTGTCAGAACTGTCTCTTCTAAATCTCATAAATGATGAGAAAGAATACAAGATTGAAGATATCTTGAGCAAGAGACAAAGAAGAGAACAGTTACAATATGAAGTTAAGTGAGTAAAGTATTTGAAAGAATACAATGAGTGACTTGAAATAGAGAATATGAAGAGTACAGAAGTGTTGCAATAAGAATATGATGCAAGGGCAGAGAGAAAGCAGAAGTGTAAATAAGATTTAAGAAATTAAAAACTTCTATTAAAAATATTCTACATAGTATCATCTAAAAGAAGCAAAGTCAAACATAATTAACACATCAGCAAAATGCTATCAAATCACTTTGTTATCTCTGCATTTATGTTGCTATCAGAAACAAAAGATGAGAACAGCAACTACTTATCAGTGTTGTAATCACTGTTGAAGTGACTGAGCTACAGCATTAAGTTATGAGAGCTTTTTAAGATGTTGTCACTTAACTGAAGAGAGAAAAGCTCACACTTAAAGTGAAGTAAACAACATGATGATGACAGTAAAGCATAAGAGAATCAAGAGAACAAATCATAAAGTGAAAGATATTTAATATAAATGTCTGCATTGCAGTGATTACTCACTGCTTTTAAATCATGAGCAGCAACAGATTATAGATCTCTGCAGACTTACAATGACTGCTGTGACACTCAGCAACACAAATAATGTAGATGATGACATGCTTAATAAATGATGTCTGCATATGATCAAGATGATGCTGAAGCTGAGGCTGATGAACATTATTAACTGTCATAATGATGACATGATTAACAAATACATGCAAGTTATTAACTCAGCAATTAAAGAATGCAGAGACCTATTACTGTTAATGCATCACAAAATGATAAGAAACTTTCTGTTAAACTGAGTTGCACAGTTTTCAGAGTGTCTTGCAATAGTTACAATTTTGATTTTTAACAATGTTGCATCAGCTAATGTTGTTGCTGATATGTTTTGAACAGTAAAGACAACAGAAAGAATTCAACTTGTTGTTGATGTAATAACTATGATGTGGCATCAAGGTGGTGTCAGTGTGAGCAAATAAGGAAGTAGAGAAATTGCTGAGAGTATGATGTTGTGAAGTGATGACACTCTTGAGAGCTGAGATGAAAATGAAATTGAAGCACAATGTGTGTGATGACATTACTGCAGAAGAGAAATGTAATGTGTAATACAGAGCAGAGAGATGTTCATTAATTACAGTCTTAGACTCAGCATTCTTCTGAGTAATGAGTTTCTGATAAGTTAATTACATCATAAGAACAGTGTTCTGTGATATCAGCAACACAGAAACAGTCATTAAGCAAGCATTTTCAATTAAATCTGTCAACAACAGCTCATCTGTAACTTGAGAAAGTGAGGGCAGAGTGCAAAAAGACAACATTTTATTATTAGAAAGATTGAGTAAATATGATTGCATCTACATACAGTGATAAAATCTCTGTTGCTGTCTCTTCTGTGCAACAATATTATTCAGAGTGTGCATCTTATTATTGTTGTGTAAGCATTTTGTCAGCAGATTCATCTTGAGACACTTACATTTCTTATGCACAGTATTCATCTTTGTCTTGTTCTGTTTCTGCATTTCATTTCAGTAGAACAAGTATGTTAATGATGTTACTTATAATGCTCATTACATTCTTCACTGACTTAGCTCTTACAGACTTAGTCTTCAGAACTGACTCTGATAAGTTTATTAATTCATTGACATTTAAGACTGTGTTGATGAACAGTGTCTGATGATGAGAGCAACAGAAATTTAAAGATTTATTGTTGTGTTTCTTTATACTTGTATAGACACATTTCTTAAACTGCAACATTGTTAAATTATGTTGATGTCTCAAATACTATACATACAGAAATCACTGATAATTCTGCTGAATTCTTAATGAGAGACACAGCAAAGAAAACATCTCTTTTATTTTTCTTGATGATCATGATGTCACTGTTGTTGTGCTGTCACTATTGTGCTGTTTACAAGGTGTTACAAGAGAGAAGCACTGATCAGAGATACAGAGTTGTTATGACTTTGATATATTAAGATGTTGAAGAAAGAATGAATGTGAGTTGTGTGTGAGAAAGAGTTTCTTATATGTTGTGATCAAACAAAGAGATCATTGATCTAATTAATTCAGAAATAAAGAAAAGTTAATTTTACTTATATTTTGTGTGTTATTCACTGTTGAACAAAGCTGAATCATCATCTATTCAAATGTGACAAACTTGAAGTATTGTGCAAGATCATCAGCCTAGCTAAGATAGGCAACAAGCAAAATATGTAAAAAGTTAAGTAAATCATCACTTACATCTTGCTGATCTGATTTCATGCAATCACAGTGTATCTATAACTTCAGTGATACATCAATGTGCTGAAGAATCAGTGCATAGAAGAGAAGACAATTGTTATGATATCATTATATATTCATACTGAATCATAGCTGAATCTCTTACACAATGATTGATAAGTGAAGTACTATATAGACAGTCTTTACATACAAATCTTTTAAGTTTCTTAGTTGTTAGTCTTTATCAATACAAGATCTTAACATCAGAACTTCATTAAATAGCTGTTATAATGTAGTGTCTCACATTGCTGTATATCTTACTCATCAGCCTCTTATAGATAAGAGGCTCATGAGTTCACAATGACAATGTAAACAATTCTTGTTTTGAGATTAACATCAAGAAGAATAACTGCTATAACTGTGAAAGATCAGATCATTTCACAAAAAACTGTAGCAGTTTCTTAAAAAATCTTAATCACATTAAGATTAATGTAGTTGAGACAAAAAAAGACAGAGTCTCATTAATTATATTTTAGCAATAAAAATTAGATTAAAGATCATAAAGAAATTTAGCATTATGAAGAAAGATTAAGTCTAAATTAAATTTAATTGAGTTTCTGTCAGTGTACTGTTAAATACTGTAGTAGAGATCAATGTAATGTCTTAGTAATACATTGTTATTCATTAATTAATATAAATTAATACAAAACTTCTGAGATCAGAGCTTCTGAAGAGATAACATGTCTATTGTTATGATATATATTTAATGAAGCATAAACTCACTGACAGTTAAGAATAAGAGCAAACTGATGAGTAGTTATTCTATATTTTAAATAAAAATGAATCTAAACTCATCTTTGATCTCTTAAATCTGAAATAGCAACACATTTATATCAATTATGACTTATATACATAACATTATAAAATAAAATAAATGTCTCTGATTATTAATGAGTCTAAGACATTTATCAATAACATTCAAAATCAATCTGCTGTTTACACATTGTTGATGATGTCTGAGACAGATCATCAATAACTGCTGTACATGTTGTTAATAATATGTTGATACTATCTTAACAATACAACAAATATGCAGATGTATTCTCTGAAGAGAATGTTGATAAGTTATTATCTCATTAAGATCATGATCATGTCATAAAGACAGAGAGACATAAATTACTTTATGATTCACTTTACAATCTGTTGAAAACAGAGCTATAAGTGCTTAAAGAATATTTAAATAATATTTTAATAAAAAAATAAATATAACATTCTGTTAGCTCTGCAGAAGCATCAGTTCTATTTATTTCAAAAAATGAAGAAAACTTATATTTATATATTGATTACAGAGATCTTAACAAGATTATTATCAAGAACTGTCATTCTCTGTTGCTGATTAATGAGACACTTAATTGTTTAAGTAAAGTTAAGATGTTCATTAAATTAAATCTTAAGAATGCTTATCACTACATTAGAATTAAGAAAGACAACAAGTAAAAGATTATGTTTTATATATATTACAGTCATTTTAAGTACATAATTATGTCATTTAAACTGATTAATGTCTCAGCAACTTTTCAAATTTATATTAACTGAGTATTGACTGAGCTAATTGATGTCTTTTATATAGTATATCTAAATGATATTCTGATCTATTTCAGTTTTCTAAAAGAACATTAAAGTCATGTAAAACAAATTCTGAAGCAACTTTAACAGTTTAAACTGTATGCAAACCTAAAGAAGTGCACTTTTCATATTATATAGATGAAATTTCTTAGATTTATTATCTTCACTATTGATGTTTCAATGAATCAACAATGAATCAAAATCATAAAGAAATGATCAGTACCTAGAAGCTACTGTGAAATATAAATATTTTTAGAGTTTGCAAACTTTTATCATCACTTTATACAGAGATATTCTAAGATCACTGCTTCTTTAACTGATCTATTAAAAGACAGCAAGAATGACAAGAAGATAGATGTCTTTAAGTGATTATAAATGACAATATAAGTGTTTTGCAAGCTTCACAATGTCTTTACATAGATATCTATTCTGACACACTTTAACTCAAAGCTAAGAGCTCAGATTAAAATTAATGTCTTAATAGTTAAGCTGATAAATATCTACTTACAGCTTTAAATTAAATAGAAGACAAGCACACTGAGTTATAAAGCTAGCTGCTTATGATTTTATAATTATATATTGATCAGAAAAAACAAATCTCACTAATGTGCTGTTGAGGCACCCTAACTACAAAGTTAAGAAGAACATAAACAGATTGCTGTTAACATTGCAATAAAAGCTAATTACACTATCTTAAGAATTAAAATCAAGCATTACTGCTTTAATTAGTTAAATAAACACTTAAAGCTTAAATCTGCAAATTATGCTAATCATTTTATTAAAAGAATATCAATTAAGTACTCAGACTGAAGATCATGACTGTTAAGAATAAGTTAATAAAAGATTTAGAAAGTCTTCATTCAGAAATGAATTAGAGAATAATGATTATACATTTAATTTATTTATATATAATGTAATAGAAGAGCTGCTTAACTCTGTTGCTGAAATTACTGATTGTAAACAGTTTATTTTATGTATATTGATTCAGAAAGTAACTGACAATGAAATAATACATAATAAAAAATAATTATTCTTTCTTGAACTTATTCATCTCTTGCAGAACACTGATGTTTTAACAGTAAAGATATGACAAAACTTGAAATTACAGAGTAACTGCAGCTATTAAGATACTGATGATAGTCTGTAAATGTTTAATTTCATGAAATTATTTTGTTACAAGAACAAGATATATATATTATCTGATAAAGTCATTAAGAATGAGCTCATAAAGCTGCATCATGATGATGTTTTAACAGAACATTATAAAGTAGATAAAATAATTAATTTATTGTTCAGAAAGTATTACTGAATCAATATGATGAATAACATTTAAGAATATGTTGCTTTATATACTGTATGCTTAAGAATTTAAGTATTAAGACACTGCTTATATGATAAATTACAGTTGTTGTCACTATCTACTTAATCATAAAAGAAAATAACAATGAATATAATTACTGACTTGCTGTTTAGCAGATAAGAAATTGATATTTATGACTTCATATTAATAATTGTAAATTATCTTACAAAGATAGCTCAATATATTTCTGTCACTAAAAAACTCACTGTAATCAAGTTAGCTGATATATATATTGAACAGATCATATGCTGCTATAAAGAACTCAGAAATATTGTTTCAGATTAAGAATCAATTTTTATCAGTACATATTGATTTAAATTCTGTTATTAACTTTAAATGAAGCAAAGATTAAACATCATCTTTTATTTATAAATTAATAATTAAACTAAAAGACAGAATCAAATTCTAAAACATTATTTACATTGTTATTGTTGTAAAGAATAAGATAATTAAGTGTTCTTTTTGTTAATGATAGAGTTTGCATATGCAAACAGAAAACATATAATGATTAATTAAACATCATTTAAGATATTAATGAATTATTATTTAAGAATTACTCAACACATTGAGAACAACATTTATGAAGAGAAGATGTCAGCAGCAAAAGACTGAGCACAGTAAATAAAGAAAATCTGTATTACAATGATAAAGCAATAATAAGTTGCTGTAAAAGCACAAGTTAAGTATTTTGACAAAAATCATGTTCAAAAAAGCTACAATGTTGATGATCTAATGCTATTATTCATTAAGAACTTAAAGCAACACAGATTAAGCAAGAAACTGTTGTACAAATTTATTAAGTCTTTTTAAATTATCAATCTTATTGATAAATAAACATATTAACTGACTCTATCTGCTCATTACAGAATTCATAATATATTTTATGTCTCATATTTAAAGTTTCATAAATGTTGTCTAAATAATAATTCTTTATCAGAACTGTTCTTCTTGAATTTCATAAATGATGAGAAAGAATATAAGATTGAAGAGATCTTAAATAAGAAATAAAGAAAAGAACAGTTACAATATGAAGTTAAGTGAGTAGAATATTTGACAGAATATAATGAGTAACTTTGAATAAAGAATATGAGAAGTGCAGAAGTGTTGTAACAAGAATATAATGCAAGAGCAGAGAGAAAGTATAAGTGTAAATGAGATTTAAGAAATTAAAAATTTCTATTAAAAATATTCTACATAATACTATTTAAAAGAAGCAAAGTCAAAACACAATCAACACATCAGCAAAATACTATCAAATCACTTTGTTATCTCTGTATCTGCATTGTTATTAAAAATAAAAGACAAGAACAGTGACTGCTTATCAGTGTTATAATTGCTGTTAAAGTGATTAAGTTATAGCATTAAGTTGTGAGAGCTTTTTAAGATGTTGTTACTTAACTGAAGAAAGAGAAGCTCATACTTAAAGTGAAGTAAGCAACATGATAATGACAGTAAAGCATAAGAGAATTAAGAAAACAAATTATAAAGTAAAAGATGTTTAATATAAATGTCTGCATTATAATAATTACTTATTACTCTTAAATCATGAGCAACAACAAATTGTGAATCTCTATAGATTTTTAATGATCACTATGACATCTCATAATATAAGTAATATAGACAGTGACACACTTAATAAATAATGTCTATATACAATTAAGACAACACTGAAGTCAAGATTAATGAACATTATTGACTGTTATGATGACAACATGATTGATAAGTATGTGCAAATTATTAACTCAGTAATTAAAGAATGTGAAGATCTGTTACTGTTAATACATTACAAAATAACAAGAAACTTTCTGTTAAACTGAGTCACACAGCTTTTAAAGCATCTTACAATAATTGCAATTCTGATTCTTAACAATGTTGCATCAGCTGATGTTGTTACTGATATGCTTGAAATAGCAGAAATAACAGAAAGAATTTAACTTGTTATTGATGTAATGATTATGATGTGACATCAAGATGATGTTAATGTAAATAAACAAGAAAATAAAGAAATTACTAAAAATATAATGTCATAAAGTGATGACATCTCTGAGAGCTGAGGCAAAAACAGAATTGAAATACAATGTGTGTGATGATGCTATCATAAAAGAAAGATATTGCATATAATGTAAAGCAGAGAGATATTCACTAATTATAATCTTAAGCTCAGCATTCTTCTGAGTAATAGATTTCTTATAAATCAATTATACTCTGAGAACAGTGTTCTATGATGTTAACAGTGCAGCAATAGTCATTAAGTAAGCATTCTTAATCAAATTTGTCAACAATGACTCATCTGTGACTTAAGAAAGTGAGAATGAGGTGTAAAAAGACAGCATTTTATCATTAAAAAGATTGAATAAATATAATTACATTTATATACAGCAGCAAAATCTCTGCTGCTGTTTCTTCTGCACAACAATGCTATTCAGAGCATGCATTTCATTGTTATTGTGCAGACATTTTATCAGCAGATTTATTTTAAGACATTTATATTTCTTATACACAATATTTATTTTTATCTTGTTCTGTTTCTGCATTCTGTTTCAACAAAGCAAGTATGTTAACAGTATTACTTACAATACTTATTACATTCTTAACTAACTTAACTCTTACAGATTTAATCTTCAGAATTAACTCTGATGAGTTTGTCAATTCATTAATGTTTAAAATAATGTTGATAAATAATGTTTAATGATGAAAGTAATAAGAATCTAAAGATTTCTTGTTGTATTTCTTTATATTTGTATAAGCACATCTCTTAAACTGCAACATTGTTAGAATATATTGATGTCTTAAATGCTATATATATAAAAATTACTGACAATCTCACTGAATTCTTAATAAGAGACACAGCAGAGAGAATATCTTTTTTATTTTTCTTAATAATTATAATGTTATTGTTGTTACACTGTTGCTATTGTGTTGTTTACAAAGTGTTACAAGAAAGAAACATTGTTCAAAGACATGAAGTTGCTATGACTTTAATATATTAAGATGTTGAAGATGAAATGAATGCAAGTTATGTATGAGAAAAAGTTTCTTATATATTGTAATTAAACAAAGAAATCATCAATCTAACTGATTCAGAAATAAAGAAAAGTTAATTTTGCTTATGTTTTGTATATTATTCATCATTAAACAAAGCTGAATCATCATCTATCTGAATACAGTAAACTTAAAGTATCATATAAGATCATCAGTTTAGTTAAGATAGACAATAAGTAAAATACATAAGAATGTTAAGTAAATCATTGCTTACATCTTGCTAATCTGATTTCACAGAATCACAATGTATCTATAATGTTGATGATATATCAATGTACTGAAGAATCAGTGTATAAAAGAGAAGACAATTATTATAATATTATTATGCATTCATATTAAATTATAGTCAAACTTCTTATACAATAATTGATAAGCAAAGTACTATATAGACAGTCTTTGCATATAAATCTTTTAAATTTCTTAATTATTAATCTTCATCAATACAAGATCTTAACATCAGAACTTCATTGAATAGCTATCATAACACAGTGTCTCACATTGTTACATATCTTACTCATCAGTCTCTTATAGATAAGAGACTCATGAGTTCACAATTTCATTTTAAATGTAAATTTAAGATAATTCTCAGCATTCTGTACATTGATGATGTCTGTACTGTATGTATATCTAGAGTTAGCTTCACTGTTGTGTCATGTCTTGTAAGACAGTTTGTAAAGTAAATAAACTCATACTTAATTGAGATAAAGACAGAGATATATCTTTAAGCTTATTGCTCTGTGTAACTATGTATTATATATAAAGTAATATAGTTCTTCTCTGTCAACTTTTCTGTCATTATAATATTCACATCATCAATTTAACTTGCTGCTGATCTTTTATTCAGTTCACTATCTTCAGTGATAAACAACATTTTTAAAGGTCATGAAGTAATCTTTTATAAAAGACATTGTTGAAGACTTCTAATACATTCAGCATTAATAATGATGTGATTAATGTGCTTAATTTTCATGCTTCATGAATCTGCTTCAGCAGTGTGTGAATTGTCTACTCTGTAAATACAATTTTTCAGTTTCTCAGCAGTGTTTTAAGTAACAATTGATAGATCTCTGTCATGTAGCTTATTCTGTGTGTCATCATGAACTTCAGAGCTTTGCTCATGATGTTCAGAAGTGTCACTGATTAATATATCTTAAACTGCTGATAGTCTTCTTTGTTGAGCTTCTGCAGCATCACTGTGATGAAGTGTTTGAAGATCCTTAGGTGTCTTCTGCTGTTCAGGCACAAGTTGTACAGTGGGAGCAGCAGTGAAAGTAGTTGCGGTAGGTATACTGTGAGGCAGAGCTGCATTATCAAAGGGCTCAGGTCACGCTAACCAAGGCTAACTGCATCAAGAACCACTTTACGCGTCGGCGCGTAACGCTACCTCGTAAATAATTACCGCGTCCTTGATCTCAACGACACATGCGAGTCCCACAACACCACAAACTCAATCACATTCTCAAAGAGCCCAAGAGGCACACGAAATCATCATGTCCTCACTTATAGATGCCCTGATCAACTCAGACAACCCTGACCGCGTCCTCGACCCCCCCGCAGCCATCAGCAGCGACGGAGCATCTCGCCCCAGACCCCCACATCGATCTTCCTCGCGCCCAAGGGGCCCACCGTCAGAAAGCAACGGCAATCTCAGCGACGCCGCTGGATTTCCAGATGACGAAGTGGTCGGGCCAAGGGGCACGGATCGGATACGGCCTCGCAATCCATTGGACCGGGCTGTGCCGAGGGTGGTGGATCAGATTGGGGAGGTGGTCCAGCTGCGGTTCGAGGAGTTCTTGGAATCGTGAGTAGCCGAGACGGCGAACGGTGGTCTGTAAGGGGTGTTGGGCTCACGAAGGAGATAGATATATCGAAGAGGCCACGCCGTCCGGTGCGCCGCCTTCCAGCGCCGTGAGCAGCGACAAGTACTACGTCGCGCAGATCCACGGCCTACGCATCTACAACCTCTCGACGCTCTATGTCGACTTCCAGCACCTCATGTCGCTGGGCGACGGCACGCTGGCCAACGCCATCGCGGCGGAATACTATCGCTTCCTCCCGTTCATGACGCGCGCGCTGCACAACCTCATCGCCAAGTACGAGCCGCGATACTTCAAAGAACACCGGCAGCCGGCGGGGTCCGCTTCGCAGATGGATTCGTCCGTGGCCGGCAATGGGACTGGCGCCAGTCAGGCGGACTCGATGGGCGAGAAGACGACGAATCAGCAGACGGATAAGTTGTTCACCCTCGCTTTCTACAACCTACCGCTCGTTTCGCGCGTGCGGCAGTTACGGACGGGCTCGATCGGGAAACTGTTGTCGATCTCGGGGACGGCAACGCGGACGTCGGAGGTCCGGCCGGAACTGTTCTTGGCGACGTTCGTGTGCGAGAATTGTCGGACGGTCATCGCGAATGTGGAGCAGACGTTTCGGTACACGGAACCGACGCAGTGCCCGAATCTGACCTGCGGCAACCGGCAAGGGTGGCGGTTGGATATCCGGCAGAGCACGTTTGTTGATTGGCAGAAGGTCCGGATTCAGGAGAATAGTTCGGAGATCCCAACCGGGAGCATGCCGCGGACCATGGACGTGATACTGCGGGGGGAGATTGTGGATCGGGCAAAGGCGGGAGAGAAGTGCGTGTTCACCGGGACGTTGATCGTGGTGCCCGACGTCAGCCAGCTGGGACTCCCCGGGGTGCGGCCGGAAGCGACGCGGGATAGTCGGAACGCTCCGCGAGGCGGTGACGTCGGCGGCAGCGGCGTGACGGGGCTGAAGGCGCTCGGGGTGAGGGACTTGACGTACCGGTTGGCCTTCTTGGCATGCATGGTCACGCCGGATACGTCGACGCCAGGCCAGGCTACGAACCAACAGCTCAACGGACAAGCGCAGAACATCCTCGCCTCTCTGAACCAGACGGCCCCGATCGATCCGCAAGATCCCAGCGATCATGCCCAGGAAGCGTTTCTGGATTCCTTGACGCCGGCGGAGATTGAGGATCTGAAGAGTATGGTGCATACCGACCACATCTACTCGAGACTGGTCAATTCCCTGGCGCCCATGGTCTACGGGCATGAGATTGTCAAGAAGGGCTTGCTGCTGCAGTTGCTGGGTGGCGTGAGTAAGGTGACGCCCGAAGGCATGCAGTTGCGAGGCGATCTCAACATCTGCATCGTCGGCGATCCCAGCACCAGCAAATCACAGTTCTTGAAGTACGTTCCCCACCCCTCTACCCCGTCCCCTGCCCTGCCCTCCCTCACACCCACTCACAAACCCGCCAGATACATTTGCGCCTTCCTCCCGCGCGCCGTCTACACCTCCGGTAAAGCCTCCTCAGCCGCCGGTCTCACCGCCGCAGTCGTCAAAGACGAAGAAACAGGCGAATTCACCATCGAAGCCGGAGCGCTAATGCTAGCGGACAACGGCATCTGCGCGATCGACGAGTTCGACAAGATGGACATCAGCGACCAAGTCGCCATCCACGAAGCCATGGAGCAGCAAACCATCTCCATCGCCAAAGCCGGCATCCAAGCCACACTCAACGCACGCACCTCGATCCTGGCAGCCGCCAACCCCGTCGGCGGGCGCTACAACCGCAAGACGACGCTGCGCGCCAACATCCACATGTCGGCGCCCATCATGTCGCGCTTCGACCTCTTCTTCGTCATCCTCGACGACTGCAACGAGGCCGTCGACCGCCACCTCGCGCGGCACATTGTCGACATCCACCGCCTGCGCGACGCCGCCGTGGCGCCCGAGTTTAGCACCGAGCAGCTGCAGCGCTACATTCGCTTCGCGCGGACGTTCAAGCCGGAGTTCACGCCGGAAGCGCGGGTTCTGCTGGTGGAGAAGTATAAGGAGTTGAGGGCGGCGGACGCGCAGGGTGGGATTGGGAGGAATAGTTATCGCATTACGGTCAGGCAGTTGGAGAGTTTGATTCGGCTGAGTGAGGCGATTGCCAAGGCGAATTGTGTGGATGATGTGACGGAGGGGTTCGTGAGGGAGGCGTTTAATTTGTTGCGGTTGAGCATTATTAGTGTTGAGAAGGATGATATTGAGGTCGACGATGACGACGAAGAGGTGGCGCGGGGTGACGGCGAGGGCGAGCGGCCGGTCGAAGGTAGCGGCGGGGCACCGAGGTCTGACGGCGACGGCGACGGCGACTCACCCATGGCCGACGACGACGACGCCGCCGACGACGACGACACCAACGCAGCAAGGACGCCAACAGCAGCAGCGTCACGCCCGTCGCAGACGCCCGCGCCGCCGAACCACCGGCCCAAGACGAAGATCACGTACGACAAATACATGAGCATGCTGAACGTGCTGGTGGGGCGGGTCAACGCGGAGGAGACGGCGACGGGGACGGGGGTCGAGGCCGAGGAGCTGATGGTGTGGTATCTGGAGCAGAAGGAGGACGAGCTGGGGTCTAGCGAGGAGTTGGAGCGGGAGCGGGAGTTGGTGGGGAAGGTTTTGGGGCGGATGGTTAAGGTGAGTGGTTGTTGGGCTGGGCTGTTCTTCTTTTTTTGGGGGGGGGGTTTGGTGGTTGGGGGTGGGGAGAGAAGGAGGGGGGATGGGGTGGGTTGGGATTGCTGATGGTGGGGAAGATGATGGCTGGGGAGGTCTGACTGACGTGTGTGTTCGTGCAGGACAACATCCTGATGCCGATTCGGGGCGAAGGCCTTGTCGACGGTGACGGCGAAGGCGAGGATGACGCGCAAGGGGGAGAGGGCAGTTCGCGCCGGAGGGAGGAGAAGGTCGTCTACGTGCTGCATCCGAACTGTGCCGTTGAGGAACTCTGATCTTTTCGCCCGCACATCCATCTTAAATGTGGATAGTTAGGGGTTGGGGGAAAGATGGGGGGGGGGGGGGGCAGGTAGGGACGGAGGGGTTTAGGGCGTTGTAGGGCTCCGACCGACGGGTATGGGAACGGTATGGGTACTTTAGGAGTGGTATTGAGTCTTTCCTTCGGCGCTGGGGAGCTGAGGATCTACCTTACCTCCAGCAGAGGTATTTGTGACTAACTGTACGGGTTCACAACGCTATCGTCTCTGCACATGTAGAATATGAGAAGGCTCAACGAGCGGTACTGAATCACTGTTTATCGTGGCTTGGTCGACAGACTGCTGGCTATGTTCTCTTGATTCCGGGGTGGTGAGCGTGATGGAAGCCCTCCCTACAAGTCATATTACTTCCAACCTGATCTTAGTTCATCGCATTGAGCGCGCATGGTAAGGTGTAGGTGGCGGCACGTTGCTGTACGTCTGTCCAGTGGCCTGGTAGGCGGGGTGGGCGAAGGCATCATTGCGTCCAAGGAAGAGCCGAGCTGGTGGTGGGGCTTGGAAGGGGAAGGGCGTCGATGTGTCTTCTCGCCGCGGTGGAGCCGACTTACTGTACAGTGCACTGCTACGAAAGTGTGAAGCGACGGGAACAACCATGGGTGAGGGGCTGGGGAGGGTTCGTTTTTGAGCGGTTAGGAAAGATGGATAGGAGGGGTCGAACTGCGTTATGTACGTATCTACAGGGATGAGGTGTGGTCGGAGGGAGCATCAAGACTGCTATGTTAGGGTTGGTAGGGTTGGGGTGGCTTACAGTAGGGCGTCAATGGCGCCATCACATCGCAGCGGTGATGTTCCCGATAGGTTGGTCCAGTAACTTGATATTCTAAGGGTCTTTGAAGCTTTACCCTACCAAGGAACTCGAACTAAAGGCTGTGCCGCTTACCTACATAATCGTCCCCACTCCCCTCCCCACTACTCCCCGCTCAGCCGCGGACTTCATTTATTACGTTTTGACGGCGCCCCCCGCGGAATACGGGACCGCCACGGCCCGCCCGTCAGAAGTGAACTCAATTGACTGCGTTGTTGACATGAAGAGGGCTGAACATATATACGCTGCTTTGTACGATAGCTGCTCCGTCTGTGGAAAACAGCGATCACGACCCATCGTGTAGATTCTCTACTTACGTCTCGTTTACATTGTTTCAAGGATAGCGAGAAAGATAAGAATGGCTACGGCAGCTGCAGCATCACACGCACCGGCGATGGCTTCAGCAGAAGTGTCCAACCTGAGCGCCGCCGACAGGCCGGCGCTGCCGAATCAGAACCAGATGGAAGCAGAGGATAATTCGGTGGAGGTGGACTCGGCGTTTGGTTCTGAGATGTATCTATTCTCTCCCTGGGCACTGGTGGGGTTCGCGGGTTCAAGAGTGTTTGGTTGATGATTGGGGTTGTGCTTGTATAGTGAGAGTTCGACGACGTCGCTGGCTTCGAGTGTCACGCATTACCAGTATGAGAACGGGAGGTATGTATGCGCCGGACTGTGACGGTAATTCGGATTGGGATAAGAGCGAGCGCTGATGTGAATGTGTGGCAGACAATATCATGCTTACAAGTCGGGCCGTGAGTGGTTTCCGATACTCTGCACCAGAAGGTGGTATATCGTTTGACTAACCGGTTGATGGTCCTCCAGATTATGCGTTCCCAAACGACGAAGTGGGTACGACGGCACTCGTTCGGTGACGGAACTGATGTTGTCTTTCGGTTCTAGGCCGAACTCGATCGCCTTGATCTTCAACACCATATTTTCACACTCACGCAGAATGGGAAGTTGCATTTGGCACCCATCCAGTCGCCTCAACGAATCATAGACCTCGGTACCGGTACGGGCATCTGGGCGATTGATATGGCGGACTTGTATCCTTCCGCGCAGGTGGTTGGAGTCGACCTCTCTCCTTCTCAGCCGAAATGGTCAGACTCCAAGGAGTGGGTTGGAACCGAGAGCTAATCCCGCTCCAGGGTACCGCCGAACGTTCAGTTCGAAGTCGACGACATTGAAAGTCCATGGACCTTCAAGGAGGATTCGTTCGATTTTACCTATGCACGATGCATGATTGGTTCAATCTCGGATTGGCTGCGTTTATTCCAACAAGCGTTCAGGTATTGGCTCGCTCCTCCATAATCCTGGCTTCGTATTGATTCTTACACTCTTGTTGCCAGACATACCAAGCCCGGTGGCTGGTTTGAACTCTGCGAATACGATCCCCGCTTTGTCTCCGATGACGGAACGCTTCCGGCTGATAGCTACGAGACGAAATGGTCGACGCTCATGTGCGACGCTTCGGGGAAATATGGTCGTCCGGTGCTTTACTATCACGAATACAAGAACTTGATCAAGGAAGCGGGCTTCGAGGACGTGCACGAGGAGGTCTTTAAGGTGCCATCCAGTCCATGGCCAAAGGATGCGCGCTTGAAAGAGATCGGGCAGGTGAGCGCAAGTACAGAACGGGCCGAGGAAACCTAGCTGATTCGGTCCAGTTCCAAGCCTTACAGTATCAGGAAGGCCTGAAAGGTCTGACCATCGGTTTGTTCACTCGCTCTTTGCAGTGGCAACTGGAAGAGGTGGAGGTCTTTCTTGCGAAAATGAGGGGCGAGCTGAAGGACCGGTCGATCCATTCGTATCAGAATGTGTAAGTCGTCCTCGATCTTTCAATATTCGATGCTGACGTCGAGCGTGCAGTGTTGTTGTATATGGACGTAAGCCTCAGGAGCCAAGTAAGGCGCAGGCCTGAGGAGCGCCACGTACGCGCTCCGGAGCTCAAGCCGGTACTCTGATTGCACTGCTTTATATTTCAGCATTAGCCCTGCTCAAAGCTGCAACGGCCGCATGACTGCTGTATTTAGCTTTTCTTGAACGCCACACGCTGGAATGAGCTAGAGTGCTGAGATGCTCCCAGTGTACTGGTTACTATGCTCGAGTGGATGTACACGTAGCATGAAGATATTGCGAATCGGTATAAGGTCCCGGAGGCGGAAAGAATGATCATCATTGTCCTTAGATCACCCCTATTCGTAAAGGGGTTGCTCTACGCCTCCGTCCTTATAAAGGTCGGGGCTGTCAGGTTTTGAGGAAGACGACAGGTAGTCCCCGGAATTGGTTTTGCACACCAGTCCTGAGCGTAGCAAGCATAGGTAGGTAACAGCAGCTTCCCTCCACTCCCCCCTGTGCCTCACAAAGCTTGCCTTTCCCTACTAGGGAGCGGAGAAGGAGCTCCTCTTGCGCTCCAAAACTTCGAGAAGATCTATCACCAGACCAACCACGCTGCCTTTTCAAGGCATGCCAATCCATCGACTAAAGAGTCCATTCCGACAGCGAAGAGTGATATCTCCCCGTCTCGTCCTAGACCCCAGTGAACGCAGTGCGACAAAATTGATACGTCAAGCAGAAGACATCACTCGCTTTCTTTGCCTGACTCAGCGCTCGGGTCGCCTGAATAGCGTGTGCTGATGGACATCCAGATGTCGAAGGAAGAAAGGAAAGCGGACGTTTTCAGGGAGAACAAGTCTCGGGTACGGACAGTCTGTAGTTGGGAGAGATGGAGTGAACAATATCCTCTGGGTCCACGGGGTTTCTCGGGACAGACCAGAGTAGAGGGACTGTCGTCCGGGAAGGTCCCCACTGCAGGTATCACGGACCTGCGTCTCTCGTCCGGACGTTGTTGACTAATTCAGCGGTGTGCAAGTTCCGTGTGGGAATTCAATGGAGCAACCCAGAATGCAGTCCAAGGAGGCAATGCTTCAATTCCGGCTCTTCCCTTCTCGTCCTGACATGCTTCTGGATTGTCCCGCTACTGACATGGCATACATGTAAGTCGTCGTCTTCAGCATTCGGCATTCAACGCCGTTCACGAAGCGGGAAGGGATAAGCATCCAAAGCAGATTTAACAAGGAGATGCATTGGACTTCTCCATTGCTTGCATTGCGTTCGACAGTTCAGCTGGCTGGTAGTCAGATACATGTGACCCCGTCATTTGATGGTGAGATGTTCCCAGGGGGCCATGGGCACGTCCAGGATTTGGGAACTGTCATGGAGTATTATTGATTGACCTTGTTCTCCCAACTAGAACTGACCATACCAGATCGTGAGGCCTCGCGGTGAGGTGTTTGTAGGTAGGTAGGTAGGTAATTTATTCCGCCCGGAGGCACTACGCCTAAAGGGCTCTAGCGCTATCATCCTGTCAAAACTATTGCTATGTCCATGTCCCACGA
>JAABUJ010003227.1_pt1 | contig 18609 bp, 19 predicted proteins | sample 5559131 | NCBI WGS metagenome assembly JAABUJ01 (sample SAMN10711875, study PRJNA513366) | rock metagenome | isolation source: Antarctica rocks | place: Antarctica: Victoria Land, Mt New Zealand nord | collected 2016-01-07 | reverse complement strand
GGACGTCTACAAGATCTATGCCGAGTCCTTCCGGGGGCCCGAACACCTGGAGCAGGTGCAGGCCGAGGCCCAGGACGTGGTCCGCGCCGCCCTGGGCTCGTGACGGACCGGGTCGAGTGAGCGACGATGAGCCGCCCGGGCGGCTCATCGTCGTGACGGGAGCGCAGGCCGCGGGCAGGACGACGGTCGCGTATGCCGTGGCAGCGCGCCTTCCGCGGGCGATCCACAACCTCCTCCCACGTGTTGCGGCTGGATCACCATCTGGAGGCGCACATCGTGAACATTCGGCGGCCCAGCCGCTTCACGTGGCACGTGGTCGTGCTCGGCAGACTGGACGCTCGGGAGCACTTCATGTGCTATAATGACCTCATGACACGGATCGGTGTGCGGGAGCTTCGCCAGAACGCGTCGCGGTATCTCGTCCTGGTGAAGGCTGGCGAGACCGTGGAGGTGACCGAACGCGGCGCACTGGTGGCCCTGCTGGTCTCGCCGCAACGCTGCCGTACCGCAAGAGATCGACTGGTCGCGGCCGGAAGGCTCATTCCTGCAGCCAACCCGTCCGGGCGCCTTCGGTCATCTCGGCCGGTGCCGGTCGCCATCGGCGAGCCGACCAACCAAGAGCTACTCGACGCCGAGCGCGAGGAACGGCTCTGATCTACCTGGACTCCTCGGCGCTGATGAAGCTGGTGAGGCAGGAAAGGGAAACTTCCCCGCTGCGTGAGTGGCTGGGCGCGCGCCCTGAGCAACCCGTGGTCACCAGCGAACTGGGAAGAATCGAGGTTCTGCGCGCCGCGCGGCGAGTCGGTGGTCAAGTCCTGACAGAGGCCCGTGCAATGGTCGGCGACCTCGACCTAGTCCCTCTCGACCGCGCGGTCGAGGACCTCGCCAGCGACATCGCCAGTCCACTTCTGCGCACCCTGGACGCGCTGCATCTGGCTTCAGCCGTGCTGTTCGGCGAGGAGCTGACCACCTTCATCACGTATGACCACCGACTCGCAGTCGCTGCCCTGGACGCGGGCCTCGCCGTCTCCGCACCCGGCCGGCACCTTCCACCCCAGGAGCACTGAAGTACCGCGGTCGCCGTCGTGGCGAGCGGCTTGTCCTCTGCTCTTGTTGCGGCTCGACCACCATCCCGAGGCGCACATCGGGAGCAGACGGTGGCCTCAGCCGCAACATGTGGCCGGTCCTGCCCGCCTCAGCATGAGGCCGCCCGGCGGGCGTGACTTGGCGCAGGCCGCGTCCAGGGTCAGAACAACGCGGTCATCAACGCCCTGCGGGCCTTCGTGACGCGCTCGTCGCCCGTGCCGACGACCTCGAAGAGCTCGAGGAGGTGCTGGCGCACGCGGTTGCGCTCCTCTCCCTCGGTGAGCCGGACGGTGTCGATGAGCCTGGTGAAGGCGTCCTCGACATGGCCCCCCATGAGGTCGAGATCCGCGACCCGCAGCTGGGCGTCGACGTTGGCCGGGTCAGCGGCTGCGGCGTCCCGAGCGGCCGGCAGGTCCAGGCCCTCGGTGCGCTGCATGAGACGGACCTGGGCGAGCCCCGCCTTCGCCTCCACGTCCGCCGGGCTCTCCTTGAGCGCCTGCTCGTATGCCGTGACGGCGGCCCCGAGGTCCCCCGCGTCGATGGCGTCGAAGGCCCGCTGGTGCAGCGGCGGCAGCTCCGGCTCCGCTTCCGGGCCGTCCGTCTCGATCTCGTTCGGTGCACCGCCGTCCGCGCTGACCCGGCCGGTGACGCCGTGCTGGGCGGCGAGCTTGAGCAGCTCGTCGATCCACGGCTGGATCTCCTGCGGGAGCAGCGGGCCGACGAAGAGCGGCACCGGCTGGCCCTGGATGAGGCCGAGCGTCATCGGCACCGACTGGGCAGAGAAGGCGCGCAGCAGGCCGGGGTTGGCGTCGACGTCGACCGAGACGAGCTGGAACCGTCCCTCGTTGGCCGTGGCGACGCCGGCCATGACCTTGACGAAGTCCTCGGACTGGGCCAATCGCGACGACCACAGCACCACGACGACGGGGAAGCGCACGCTGTCGGTGGCGACCTCCTGGAAGGTGGCATCGGTGCCGGCGACGACGAGCCCAGGAGATACGGCACCGGCGCCGCCCGCGACACCGGCCCCAGCGCCCGCTGGGCCGCCAGTGCTCGTTGGACCGCCAGTGCTCGGCGCACCCGCCGGGCGCTTGAGTGAGGACAGGTCGATTGCTCCGCGGAGGGCGGCCGGGGGAAAGGGCTGTTGACTCATGCTCCTATTGTCTCCGATCGCGTCCGGTGACGGGAACGGCCCTCGTGAGCTCGACGCCGCTTCCGCGAGCCGGGCGCTCGTCAGGGCTCTCGGGTGCCCTGCTCCGGCTCGACCTGCTCAGGTGCCGGACGCGGCATACAGGTGCTCGTCGGCGCCGACGACGACCACCTGGCCGGCATCGGGGACGAGGAAGGCGACGAACTCCAGCGTCCGGAGCTGGGCCTCCGCCTTGACCGTCGACAGCCCCGTCAGCGCGGTGAACGGGGCCGACGGCTTCAACGTGCCCGGCGTCTTGTTGAGCAGGGTGTCCGTGCGGTCGAGCACGGCGAAGACGAGGGCGCCGGCGTTGCCCCGGACGCGAAGTCCGCCGGTGATGTCCTTCGCCTCGTGCTGCTGCGCGAAGGTTCCGACGCCTCCGAGGTCCTGGTTCTGCGAGCTGGCGCCCGCGGCAACGCCGGCGGCAAAGGTGTCCGGGGCGAACGGCCGGTCCGCTGCGGGCGCCGGCGCTGGGAAGGCGAGGGAGGCGGCGTACGCCTGGGCCAGCTCTTCGGGCCTGCGCACGAGCCCACTCCCGTCGCCGAGGGCCGTCGACCCCTGCGTGACCGGTTCGAACGCCCTGACGGATGCACTCGGCAGCATGGGCGTGCTCGCCGCGATCCGGTAGGGCGTGCGCACGTCGGGAGTGCTCAGCAGGTGCAGGACCGGCAGGCCCGACTGGGCGCGGGTGGTCTGGAGGAGCATCGATCGGGGATAGCTCGGGCCCCGGGAGACGGCCAGGACCACCGGAGGGGACGTCGCCGACGTCCGGGCGCCCTTGACCTGCGCGGACAGCGTCGCGGCGAGCTTCGCATCAGCCGTGGCCGCCACGAGCGCATCGCCGGTGTATGCCTCGGCCCGGAGGGCGTCCCCTTCGGGCCCCGGCGCCGCCGCCGCCTTCTCTGACTCCCCGATCACCTTCGCAGCAATGGTTTGGGCCTGCGTCGGACGGACCGCGCCACCGACCGTCTGCGTCGGAGCATCACTGACCCCGGCAAGGCCAGCGCACGCCGTGAGCAGTGCGCTGAGCGCTCCCGCGACGAGCGCGACGACGAGCCGGCTAACTCCGCGCTGCCTCATGCATGCGCCTCGAGGTCGCTCCGGCGCCCTGAGGTGCGGGGAGCTCGTCCTTGTTGTCGGGCGGCGCGCGCACGGGTGCAGCGCCACAGCCAACCAGCGGCGAGCGCCAGGACGACCAGACCGACGATGAGCACGAGGAGGGACTGGAGGAACCACGCGTTCCGCGTCCAGGTCGGCGTGACGTCGACCGGGCCGGCGGACCCCGGGTAGATGACGACGGACTCCGGCGCGTTGTCCTGGCTGACGACGAGGGTTTCCCGGCCGGTGGTGCGCCAGAGAGGCAGGTTCGTCGGATCAGCGAGCGTGGAGCTCCCTGACCTGGCGAGCCTCAGTGTGCGCGCGGGGAACTCGGCCACGACGACCTGCTGGTGCGTGGCCGAGCCCACGAGGTCGCTCGCGTCCTGGGGTGAGCTCACCCCGAGGAACACCGGACCTCTCTTCGACGTAGCGGACACCCTGACCGGCACGGCGACGCGGTTCAGCGTCGAGGGCCCGATGACCAGCGGCTCGCTCGCCGTGGCGGTGAACCTCGCCGTGCCGCTCGTGCCGAGAGTGAAGGCCAACCAGGCACCGAGCACCGTGACGACGAGCCCCAACAGGGCCACGAGGGCAACGGCGAGGCGACGGGCGTGCGGCACGAAGCGGTGTCCTTGTCGGTCTGGAGCGGCGCCGGAGCACACCGCGATGGAGGCGCCGGAAGGCCGGTCAACCATGTCACAGGGCTGCGCTCCGACCCAATCCGTGACGGTCACGGCACCGCTCGCTCCCGACATGAGCCAGTTGATCGAGGCCAGGCTTGGACGTCGTTCAGATCCGGAGTCAGTGTCAGAGAATCACCCATACGCGTCCGAAGGGGCGATTCTTTGACAGCGATCTCGGGCCGGTTCGATGTCAGAGGCGGGCTGGCTTGGTTCGAACCGGGTCAGAACCGGGCCGGCTCCCGGTAGACGCCCCACTCGGCACGCAGGGCGTCGCAGATCTCGCCGAGCGATGCCTCGGCCCGAGCCGCGTCGAGCATGGCCGGGATCATGTTGCCTGACGTGCGCGAGATCTCGACCATCCGGCCCAGCGCCTGGGTGACCGCTGCCTCGTCGCGAGCCGCCCGGCGCTCGGTGAGCGCACGGACCTGCTCGCGCTCCACCTCGTGGCTGACCCGAAGGATCTCCAGCTCGTGGCTGACCGACTCGGTGTGGACGTTGACACCGACGACGCGCTTGTCACCCTTCTCCAGGGCGATCTGGTACTGGAAGGCCGCGTCCGCGATCTCAGCCATGAACCAGGCCTCCTCGATGCCGCGCAGGATCCCGGAGGTCATCGGTCCGATCTCGTGCTCGATCTCACCGCTGGCTGCCGGCTCGCGACCGACGACGCCCATGTCCTTGATCCGCTCGAAGATGGCCTCGGCCTCGGCCTCCATCTTGTCGGTCAGCGCCTCGACGTACCACGAGCCGCCGAGCGGGTCGGCGACGTTGACGACGCCGGTCTCCTCCATGATCACCTGCTGGGTGCGCAGCGCAACCTCGGCGGACTGCTCGGTCGGCAGGGCCAGCGTCTCGTCGAGGGCGTTGGTGTGCAACGAGTTCGTGCCGCCGAGGACCGCGGCCAGGGCCTGGACGGCGGTGCGGACGACGTTGTTGAGTGGTTGCTGGGCGGTCAGCGAGACACCCGCCGTCTGGGTGTGGAAGCGCAGCCACTGGGCCTTGTCGGTCTTGGCGCCGTAGGTGTCGCGCAGCCAGCGCGCCCAGATCCGGCGTGCCGCCCGGAACTTGGCGATCTCCTCGAAGAAGTCGAGGTGGGAGTCGAAGAAGAAGGAGAGTCCCGGGGCGAAGACGTCGACGTCGAGACCGCGCGAGAGGCCGAGCTCGACGTAGGCGAACCCGTCGGCCAGCGTGTAGGCCAGCTCCTGCACAGCCGTCGACCCCGCCTCGCGGATGTGGTAGCCGGAGACCGACAGCGGCTTGTAGTTGGGGATCTTCTCGGCGCAGTACTCCATGAGGTCGCCGATGAGGCGAAGGTGTGGCTCGGGCTCGAAGAGCCACTCCTTCTGGGCGATGTACTCCTTGAAGATGTCGGTCTGCAGCGTCCCGTTCAGCACCCGGGGGTCGATGCCCTGGCGCTCGGCGGCCACGAGGTACATGCAGAACACCGGTACGGCCGGACCCGAGATCGTCATCGACGTCGTGACGTCACCGAGCGGGATGCCGGCGAAGAGCGTCTCCATGTCGGCCGCCGTGTCGATCGCCACGCCACAGTGCCCGACCTCCCCGAGGCTCAGCGCGTCGTCCGAGTCGCGACCCATGAGGGTCGGCATGTCGAAGGCCACCGAGAGGCCGCCACCCCCCCGGGCGAGGATCATCTTGTAGCGCTCGTTGGTCTGCACCGCGTTGCCGAACCCCGCGAACTGCCGGATCGTCCACGCGCGCCCGCGGTATCCCGTGGGGTAGAGCCCCCGGGTGAACGGGAACTCCCCCGGCCAGCCGATGCGTTCCATCCGCTCACGGCCCTCAGGGGTCGTCTCCTCGGGTATGCCGTGAAGTCCCGGACCGTAGACCGGCTCCACCTCGGCGCCGGAGAGGGTGGTGAAGTCGACGTCGCGGACGGATCCCTTGGCCCGGGCGGCGTCGTAGCGGGCCTGCCAGCGGGCTGCGCCCGACGTCTCAGTGCTCATGCCGACATTTTACGCAACCCCGATGGATCGGATGGCCAAGTCCGCGGATGCCGGAGTGTTCCCGGACGGGGGCGTCACCAGTCATGGACGGTGCCGTCCTTGAGCCGGTTGTACGGCAGGTAGGCCCGCTGGTACGGGAAGCGGGCGGCAGCCGACTCGTCGAGCTCGACACCGAGCCCGGGCTGCTCCCCCGGGTGCAGGTAGCCGTCCTCGAAGGTGAAGGACTGCCGGAACACCTCATTCGTCAGGGCGCCGTGCTGCATGAACTCCTGGATGCCGAAGTTGTGGATGGCGAGGTCGAGGTGCAGCGCGGCGGCCATGCCGACCGGCGAGATGTCCGTGGGCCCGTGGATGCCCGACTTCACTTGGTACTGCGCGGCGTAGTCGAGCAGCTTGCGCATGGCGGTGATGCCGCCCGTGTGGGTGACGGCGGAGCGCACGTAGTCGATGAGCTGCTCACGGATCAGTGTCTGGTAGTCCCAGACGGTGTTGAAGACCTCGCCGATCGCCAACGGAGTCGTGGTGTGCTGGCGCACGAGCCTCAGCGCCTCCTGGTTCTCCGCCGGCGTGCAGTCCTCCAGCCAGAACAGGTCGTAGGGCTCGAGGGCCTTGCCGAGCCCGGCCGCCTGGATCGGGGTCATCCGGTGGTGGCCGTCGTGCAGCAGCGGCAGCTCGGGACCGAACTCCGAGCGGACCGCTTCGAACACCGTCGGCAGGTGGCGCAGGTAGGCCCGGGTGTCCCAGTCCTCCTCGGCGGGCAGCGGTGTGCGCTGGGCCGGCTCGTAGTCGTAGCGCGTCCCCGCGGAGCTCGGCTGCGCGGCCACTCCGTAGACCGCGGTGATGCCCGGCACGGACGTCTGGACCCGGATCGAGCGGAAGCCCAGCTCGAGGTGGTGACGGATCGAGTCGAACAGCTCCTCGGTGTCGCGGCCGGAGGCGTGGCCGTAGGCCATGACCCCGGTCCGGCTCGCCCCGCCGAGCAGCTGGTAGAGCGGCATACCGGCGGCCTTGGCCTTGATGTCCCACAGCGCCACATCGACGGCGGCGATGGCCGCCATGGTGACCGGTCCCCGTCGCCAGTACCCCGAGCGGTAGAGAAACTGCCAGGCGTCCTCGATGTTGTGCGCGTCGCGGCCGACCAGCAGGGGGGCGACGTGCTCTTCGAGGTATGCCGCGACGGCCAGCTCGCGCCCGTTGAGGGTGCCGTCGCCGAGACCGACCAGCCCGTCGTCGGTGGTGATCTTCAGGGTGACGAAGTTGCGGTCGGGGCTGGTGACGACGACGTCTACGGCGGTGATCTTCATCGGAGGGCGCTCCCGGGTTGGTGGTTGATGAGGTCGAGCTCGTCGCGGCGTGGCAGGTTCTCCCAGTCGCCGCTGCCGGAGACGGCGAAGGCGCCCAGGACGGTGCCACGGCGCAGCCGCTCGGCCACCGGTTCCCCGTCGAGCAGGGCCGAGAGGTACCCGGCGGTGAAGGCGTCGCCGGCACCGATCACGTCGACGACCGGCACGGGCACGGCTGGGGCGTCGACCCGCCCGTCGGCGCTCCAGGCGCTCACGCCGAGGGCGCCGCGCGTGACCACCACCTGCTCGACCCCCCGGTTCAGGAGCACCTGAACGGCGCCGGCCTCGGTGTCGCCGTCGGCGACGAGGTCGAGCTCGTCCTCCGAGACAAGGACGAGAGTGGCGTGCTCGACGAGGCCGGCGAGCGTCGACCGGGCCGTTCCGCGTGCCCAGAGCCGGGCCCGGTAGTTGACGTCGAGAGACACGACGGCGCCCGACGCGGCGCAGGTCTCGGCGGCCCAGAGCGTCGCCGCGGCGGCGGTCTCGGACAGCGCGGGCGTGATGCCGGTCAGGTGGAGCAGCGAAGGCCGGCGGCCGACGGCAGCGCGGACATCCTCCAGCGTCAGGGCCGATCCGGCGGACCCGGCTCGGCGGTAGTCGACACGCGTGACGCCGGCGGTGCGCTGCTCGAGGAACATCAGGCCGGTCGTGAGGGTCTCGTCCCGCACGGCGTGCGAGACGTCGACTCCCTCGGCCCGCAGCTCACGCAGCACCAGCGCCCCGAACTCGTCTGCTCCGACGCGACCCACCCAGGCCGCGGCGTGGCCCAGCCGGGCGAGGCCGATCGCGACGTTGCTCTCGGCGCCGGCGAGGTGGCTGGTCAACGTGCCGCCGAGGGTCAGCGCCCCGGCCGCACGGAAGGAGACCATCGACTCACCGATGGTCAGGACCTCGAGTTGGCTCACCGCGATAATCCTTCTACCGCAAGCAGATACGCGCGAGCACGCGCTCGAAGCGCGCCGAGGTCGCCGCCCGCCAGCGCATCGCCGAGCAAGGGACTGCCGACACCGACGCCGATCGCCCCGGCCGCGAGATAGCCGGCCACGTCGTCCAGGCCAACGCCGCCCACCGCGATGAAGGGGACGTCCGGAAGCGGGTCCCGCAGCGCCTTGAGGTGGGCGGGGCCGCCCGACGACGCCGGGAAGATCTTCACCACGTCGGCCCCGCGGGCCCGCGCCACGATCGCCTCCGTGGCGGTGAACGCTCCCGCGACCACCGGCATACCTCTGCCGGCCGCAGCCTCGATCGACTCCACCACGGCGGGCGTGACGACAAAGCTCGCCCCGGCCGCGGACACGTCGGCGACGTCCTGCCGCGTGAGCACCGTCCCCGCCCCCACGGCGACGCCGTCGGGAACGCGGGCAACGGCCTGCTCGATCGCCTCCAGCGCGCCCGGCGTGGTGAGCGGCAGCTCCACGAAGCGGACGCCCTCCTCCGCCAACGCCACTGCCGCCTCGACCACGGCCGCGGGATCGGACCCGCGGACGATCGCCACCAGGCGAGCGGTCGCCAGCTCGTCGACGAACGACATGCCGGTCACCACTCCGCGAACGAGCCGTCGGAGTGGCGCCACACGGGTCCGCGCCACGCATGGCCGGTCCGGTCCGCGCTGCGGACCGCCTGCTCGTCGATGTCGATGCCCAGCCCCGGTGCGGTGAGTCGCTCGATGTGGCCGTCGACGAAGTCCAGCGGACCGGTGTCGACGAGGTAGTCGAGGACCTCGGCTCCCTGGTTGTAGTGGATGCCGATGCTCTGCTCCTGGATCAGGTAGTTCGACGTCGCGAAGCCCACCTGGAGGCAGGCGGCGAGGGCGAGCGGCCCGAGCGGGCAGTGCGGTGCGAGCTGCACGTCGAAGACCTCTGCCAGGGCGGCGATCTTGCGGACCTCGGTGATCCCGCCGGCATGTGAGAGGTCAGGCTGCGCCACGGCGATCCCGGCCTGCAGCACCGGCAGGAACTCCTGGCGGCTGTAGAGGCGCTCGCCCGTCGCGACCGGTGTGCTGGTGGAACGGACGAACTCGCCGAGCAGGTGCGAGTTCTCCGGCACCACCGGCTCCTCGAGGAAGAAGGGCCGGTACGGCTCGAGCAGCGGCGCCACCCGTCTGGCGTTGGCGAGGGTGAGCCGGCCGTGGAAGTCCACCGCCACGTCCGCGTGGTGCCCGAGCACCTCGCGGGCGGCCGCCACTCGTTCGACCACGCCGTCGATCTCGGCCACGGTGGCGACCGGGCTCATCCGGCCGCTCGCGTTCATCTTCACGGCGGTCAGGCCGGCCTCGACCTGCTCACGGATGTGGTCGGCCACCTCCGCCGGTTCGTCCCCGCCGACCCAGCCGTAGACCCGGATCCGGTCACGGACCGGCCCGCCGAGCAGCTGGTGGACCGGCACGGCATACCGCTTGCCGGCAATGTCCCACAGTGCCTGGTCGAGCCCACTGACGGCGCTGGCCAAAATGGGGCCGCCGCGGTAGAACGAGCCCTTGGTCATCACCTGCCAGTGGTCCTCGATCCGCAGCGCGTCCTGGCCGAGGAGCAGCTCGCTGAGCTGGTGCACGGCGGTGCGCACGGTCTCGGAGCGGCCCTCGCAGGTGGCCTCGCCCCAGCCGACGATCCCGCTCTCGGTCTCGATCCGGACGAAGAGCCAGCGCGGGGCGACCAGGAAGGTCTCCACCCGGGAGATGCGGGTCATCGCTCAGCCCTTCGTGGCACCGGCGGTCAGGCCGGAGACGATGTACCTCTGGGTGAACAGCGCGATGAGCATGATGGGCAGCGTGACGATCGTCGCGGCGGCCATCAGGCCGCCCCAGTCGATGCTGGCGTAGCCGACGAAGTCGAAGATTGCCACCGGCAGCGTCTTGGAGTTCGCGCCCGAGAGCACCAGCGCGAACATGAAGTTGTTCCAGGAGAAGATGAACGACAGGATCCCGGCCGTCGCGATGCCGGACACTGACAGCGGCATCGTGATCCGGCGGAAGGCCCCGATGGGCGTGAGCCCGTCGATCAGCCCGGACTCCTCCAGCTCCAGCGGCATGCTGTCGAAGAACCCCATCATGATGTAGACCACCAGCGGGAGCGCCACGAACATGTGGCTGAGGATCAGCACGGTGTAGCCGCCGACCATCCGCAGGTTCGAGAAGACGTAGTACCAGGGCACGAGCAGGGACACGCCGGGGATCACCCGGGCCATGAGGACGACGAGGGCGGAGCGTTGCATGGAGAAGCGGCTCATCGAGTATGCCGCCGGCACGCCGAGCACCAGCGAGAGGGAGGTCGAGACGAACGCCACCCAGAAGCTGTTCCAGACGAACTGGAGGTAGTTGGCCTGCTGCAGCACCTTGGTGTAGTTCTCGGTCACCGGCGTGAAGAGGATGGCCTTGCCGGTGTCGTAGATGTCGACGTTGGTCTTGAAGGACGCCGTCACCATCCACACCAGCGGCCCGACGAGCCCGATCACGACGACGGCCAGCGCCACCATGCGGAAGGTCTGGTACAGCGTGCGGCGGCGCGTCACGACGCGTTCTTCCGGCGCGAGGTCAGGGCCCACATCGACCCGACGATGAGCAGGAAGAAGAGAATGAGCACGGCCGAGGAGACGCCGTACTGGTTGTAGTCGAAGCTCAGGCCGTAGGCGTAGACGTTGAGCGTCTCGACCTCGTGGAACGATCCGCCGCCCTTGCCCTTGGTGGCGTAGAGGATGTCGAACGTCTTGAGGGCGTCGATCCCGCGCAGTAGCACCGCGACGATGACCGTCGGCATCAGCAGCGGGAGGGTGATGTAGCGGAAACGCTGCCAGGAGGTGGCGCCGTCGACCCGGGCGGCCTCCTGCGGCTCCTCGGACAGCGACGTCAGCCCGGCGAGCAGGATCAGCGCGACCATCGGCGTCCACTGCCACACGTCGATGAAGGCGGTGGTCGCCAGGGCCGAGCTGCGGCCGGCCAGCCACGGCTGGGGCGAGATTCCGATCCACCCGAGCGCCTGGTTGGCCAGGCCGATGTTCGGGTCGAAGATCAGCCGCCACATCATGCCGACGGCGACCGGCGTGGCCACCAGCGGCAGCAGGATCGCGACCCGCACCCACTTCTGGCCGCGGAAGGGACGCCACAGGAGCAGCGCGATCGCCATGCCGAGAACGACCTCGAACAGCAGCGCGACCCCGGTGAAGCCCGCCGTGCGCGCGACCGCCGGCCAGAACCGGCCGGTGTCGCCGAGGACGTCGAGGTAGTTGCCCAGCCCGATGAACCGGGAGTCAGCGCGGACCGACCCCTCCGCGTCGGTGAGGCTGAGGTAGACCGTCCACGCGACGGGAAAGACGATCAGCACGGCCACGAAAGTCATGGCCGGCCCGGCGAAGAGCCACTTTCGGTGGTTGTTCGCCCACCGCGACCAGCCGGGTGTGCTGGCCGAGGTGGTGATGGCCGTCTTGGTCAGGGTCGATGAAGCCATGAACCCGGCTCTTACTTCTCGTCGTCGAGCAGCTTCTGGAAGGCGGCCTGTGCGGCGTCGGCGGACGCGGCCGGGTCCTTGCCGGTGATGGTGTCGACGATCGGCTGCCCGACGATGTCGCGGGCCTCGGCCACCTTCACGACCTGCGGCCGGTCATGGCCGACGCCCTCCTTGGTGCTGATGGCGATCGCCTCGGCCATGTCCTTCGGGTAGGTCTCGACGCCCTTGGGGTCGGCCCAGACCGATGCCCGCGCGGCCGGGACACCGGCCGCCTGGTTGGCCAGCGTCTGCTGCTTGCTGGTCGCCCAGGCGATGAACTTCCAGGCGTTGGTCTGGTTCTTGGAGGCTTCGTTGACGCCGAGCGCCCAGGACGGCACGTTGTAGGGCTTGGATCCGGCCGGGCCGGCGGGGAACGGCGCGAAGCCCACGGTGTCGGACACCTTGGACGTGGCCGGGTCGGTGGCGTTCTTGTAGAGCGAGTTCGCCTCGGTGTAGAAGGCCGCCTTGCCCTGGGTGAAGATCGCCATGGCCTGCTGCCAGCTCATGTCGGTGCTGATGTTCTGCGGGCCGTTGTCCTTCAGGAGGCCGCCGTAGAATGCGTAGGCCTGCTTGGCCGCGGGGGTGTTCACCGTGGACTTTCCGCTCGCGTCGTCGAAGTCGCCGCCGAAGCTGTAGAGGAAGGACGAGAACTGGGTCACCGCCGCGGCCTTGCCGGTCCGGGCGACGAAGCCGGCGACGCCCGGGTTGGCTGCCTGGATCTTCTCGGCGTCAGCCTTGAGCTCGTCGAGGGTCTTCGGAGGGTTGGCGATGCCGGCCTTCTGGAGCAGGTCCTTGCGGTAGTACAGGACCTCCTGCTCGGTGATCAGCGGCACGCCGACGACCTTGTCCTTGTAGGTCGTCGAGCTGACCGGCCCCGGCTGGAAGTCCTTCCAGTCCCAGGCCGGGTCGGACTTGACCCGCTCGGACAGGTCGGAGAGGTACTTGTTCTTGGCGAACAGCTTTCCCTCCTGCAGCGGGCGGTACATCATCACGTCGATGTCGGTGGTGCCCGCGTTGAGCTTGACGTTGTACTGGTCGGAGAGCTGGTCCTCACCGAGCTGGGTGACCTCGACCTTCAGGCCGGTCTGCTTCTCGAACTCCGGCAGGGCTTTCTTGATGTTGTCGGTCCACACGTGGTTGACGAGCGTGACCCGCACGGTCTTCGAGCCGGCGCCCTGATCGCTACCACCGCCGCCACCGCTGCAGGCCGACAGGCCCAGGGCGGCGACCAGGGCTACTGACATCCCGGTTGCCCTGACTACTGACTGACGCACCACGTCGACTCCTTCTGTCGTGGCCACCCCGCCGTTGAGGCTGCCAATCTTGTCGGCGAGTCATCCGTCGACCTCCGAATGCTAGATCCCTAAATCCGATTTATGCAAGGTCAACCAGCCCATGCGTATGCTTTGTTACATGACGGGAGCGGAGGAGGACGCCCTCGAGGTGCCCTCGCCCGGCGGCGCGCTCACCGGCCTGCACGCCAGGGTGCTCGACCGGATCGGGCTCGCCATCTGCGCTGGCGACCCCCCAGCCGGACGGCTGCTCTACATCGACGACCTGGTGGAGCGGTATGCCGTCTCCCGCTCGGTCGTGCGCGAGGCGCTGCGGGTCCTGTCCTCCATGGGGATGGTGGCCTCCCGGCGCCGGGTCGGGACGCTGATCCTGCCGCCCACGCGGTGGAACCTCTTCGACCCGGCGGTGGTCCGCTGGCGGCTGGCGACCCACGGCCGCAAGGAACAGCTGCGCTCCCTCACCGAGTTGCGCACCGCCGTGGAGCCGCAAGCAGCCCTGTATGCCGCGGAACGGGCCACGCCAGACGTCGCCAGCCAGCTCGTCGGGCTGGCCGCGAGGATGTGGGCGGCCGGCCAAGGCGGCGACCAGGCCGAGTTCCTGCGCCTGGACATCGAGTTCCACCGGTTGGTCCTCGAGGCTTCTGGTAACGACATGCTGCTCAAGCTGCACGAGCTCGTCGCCGAGGTTCTCGCGGGCCGTCACCACTACGGGCTCATGCCGCACCACCCCCACGAGGACGCCCTCCAGCTGCACGCCGACGTCGCCCACGCCATCCAGCACAAGGACGGCGAACGAGCCAGGACGGCGATGATGCGCATCATGGAGCAGGCCCTGCTCGAGATGGGCTCCATCTGGGACCGGGTAGGCGAGAGCCCCTGACCCCGACGGACGCGCGTGAGGGGACCGCAGCTCGATCCTCACCGGAGAACGGTGAGTCGACCCTCGTCGAGCCGGACCTCCGCATCGGCGACGCGGCCGCCTCGGGGTCGTGGGTCGCCATGATGACGACCGCCCCCTGGTCGGCCTGCGCACGCAGGAGCGCGAGGACCCGTTCCCGGTTGCCGTGATCGAGCTCCGACGTCGGCTCGTCCGCGAGCAGGACGCGCGAGCGGACTGCCACACCATGGGCCACCGCCACCCGCTGCTGCTGTCCACCCGACAGCTCCTCGACAAGGTGGTCACCTGACTCGTCCAGTCCGAGTGCCGCCAGGGCACCCTCCGTTCGCCGGCGCGCGTCGTCGGCCCCGGCCCCCGACGCCAGCAACGGGATCGAGATGTTCTCGCGTGCCGTGAGGACCGTCGCCAGCCCGTTGCCCTGCGGGATGAGACCGACCTGCTCGCCAATGGCCCGGTCCCGGTGGTCGATGCGAACCTCCCCCACGTTGACTTCGCCTGCAGTCGGTCGCACCGCGCCGGCGATGACCCAGAGGAGCGTCGACTGGCCCGCCCCCGACGGACCGGTCACGGCGACCAGCCGTCCCTGCTCGGCGGTGAGGTACAGCCCAGGCGAGTAGACCCCGGCCCGCCCCTCGAGGCCGATCCCGAGCCAGTGCGCGGGGTCGGCGATCTGGTGGTAGGTCCCGACCACGGTGAACTTCGAGGGAAAGGGCGCCGGAAACTCGGTCGCGAGGATGTCCTCCACGGGCGTCAGCTCCGTGCCGACGCTCCAGCGCTGGAGCGTGGCCTCCGCCTCGCTGACGAGCGCCTGGTAGGCCTTCGTGGGACACGCACCGGTGATGACCTGGAGCCCGCGGCAGGTGTCCTGCGACCCGACCACCTGGATCTTGGACGGTCTACCCGCGAGGCCGGTGTAGCGGACGCGCCCGCTCCAGGTCTCACTGCCCTGGTCGTAGAGGGTGGCCAGGCCGGCGGGGAAGACCTTGCGGGTCTGCGCCGCGAGCGGGGGCACTCCCCTGACGGCCACGGTGTCGAGCGAGATCGAGGTGGCGACGACGTCGTTACGCTTCAGCCCCTCGCGCAGCAGCGACTGCTCCAGCGACCGTTCGTAGAGCGGTGCGGAGACCGCGCAGGCGGTGATGAGCGCCGAAAGCAGCGCCAGGGCCAGGGCCTGCGCGCGCCGGTAGCGGATCGCAGCCCACACTCCACGAACCCCCTGTCAGAAACTCCCGGACGACCCGGCCACCCTGCCACGGCTGCCCGTCCCGCGGGAGGGTGACGGGGTCATGGCAGAGTGGTTGATGCCATGACGTGACATCCGTCAGGCCGGCAGCGCGTGACCGCGCCGCACCATCCGGATCTCCTCCGCGCCCGTTTCCGGGTGTGGTTTGCGAGCACCGTCGACGACGAACCCGTGGCGCGTGTAGAAGCCCTGCGCGCGGGCGTTCGTCGTCAGGACCCAGAGCGAGGCATCGCGCGCACCGACCACTGCCGCAAGGAGGTCGTCGGCCACCCCGCTGCCGTGCACCCTCGCGAGAGTGTTGATCGAGTAGAGCTCCCAGCTCGTCGGCGCCTCCTGGTCCCGGGTCGCTCCAGCGGCCGCCATGCCGACGACCTCGCCGCCGGTGCCGTCCCCGTCGACGGCGACGGCGACGAAGCACAGCGCCTCGGGATCCTCGACCTCTGCCCGGAGCCTCCACCGGCGTGCACTGTTCTGCGGGTCGAGCCCGGCGAGGTACTCCGGCGACATGTCGTCCGCGTAGGTCTCCCGCCACACCTGCACGTGAACCTGGGCCGCCGAGTCGGCGTCGTCGACGCGCAGTGACCGCACGGCATACCGGCGTTCGTCAGGCACGGCTCGGACGGGAGTCGAGCGCCTGCTCGAGCCGCTCGAGCTTGCCGTCGAGCTCGCCGGTGAAGCCCGGACGGATGTCCGCCTTGACGACGAGGGACACCCGCGGGCTGACCCCGGCGATGGCGTCGACGGCGCCCTTGATGACGACGAGGCACTCGTCCCACTCGCCCTCGATGGTCGTGAACATCGCGTCGGTGCGGTTGGGCAGCCCACTGGCTCGCACGACGGCGATCGCGGCGGCGACCGCGCTGCTCACCGACCCGGTGGTGTCCTCGGAAACGGCAGGGGCGACGGAGAAGGCGAAGAGCATGAGCCCTACCGTATGCCGTGGGGCTGGGTCAGCTTGCGCTGGTAGGCCGGAGCCAGCTCGACCACCTCGAAGCCGAGGCGCTCGTTGATCTCGACCATCCAGCGATTGGTGTCGTCGTTGCCGGTGACGATGCGCTCACGGCCGGGGTGGTCGTCTCGGAGGCGGCGGAGGTTCTCGACCTTGACCGCCATGCCGAGTCGGTGGCCCCGGTGGTGCTTGTGGACGAGGGTGCCACCCTGCCACACGACGTCCGGGGCTCCAGCGGGGACGATGAGGTCGGTGTAGGCGACGACGTCACCGGTCTGCTCGTGGACGGCGACCGTCGTCAGGCGGGTGCGCCCCTGGTCGCGCTCGAGCTCCAGGTGTTCGGCGTAGCGGGCGGGGTCGAGCGTCTCCGGCTCGAACTCGATGTCGCCGGTGGGCGCGTCGACGCCGAGCTGGTTCATCACCGCGGTCAACGACGCGCGCTGCTCCTCCGGCACTCCGTCGACATGCGTCTCGAGCCGGTAGACGCCCTCGTATCCCGGGCGGACCTGCTCCGCCAGGCCGGTCAGCAGCTTCTCGGGCACCGGGAGCGCGAGGTGGCGCATGATCTCGGTGTTGCTCAGGGTGAAGCCGTGCTTCTCCAGGTAGCGGCGGTGGGGATGGCCTTCGGACCCCACGGGGACCAGCGTGTCCGTGACCAGCTTGGTCCGGCGCTCTTTGCTGGCCCGCTCGACGAGCCGCTGCATCAGGGCGCTGCCCGCCCCGCGACGTCGGTGCCCGGGGTCGACCTGGAGCTCGAACCAGACCATCGAGGTGTTGTCCTCCTGCGGCAGCCAGATCGACGCGATGCCGAGGACCTCGCCATCCTCCTTCGCGGCCCACATCTCCATCGGCTCGGCCTTGTCGACGTGCCGCCACTCGAGGACGGACTCCTCGAGCGAGGGTGGCCGGCTCCAGGGGCGCCCGAACTTCTTGCTCGCGACGATGACCGCGTAGGCCCGGGAGCACTGCACGTCGTCGTGGACGTCGACGAGATGGGTTCGCATGCCTCGACGGTAGGGCGACGGACCCGAGGGGACCACCGAGTTTCGGCGCCGCTCTGGACGCCGCTGCGGCACGTTGCCGCCGAATATGGTGGCGCGATGAGGAGCGCTGACGGCGCCGGCCGGCTGGCGGTCTCCAACGCGTGCCATGAGCGATGCCGACTGGGACGACGTCCTCCGCATCTACGCGGAGGGGATGTGGACCGGCGTGAGGTCACGGAGGCTGACGCGGGCGGGATCTGGACGCCGCAGACGGCGATCTTCTTCGTCAACGAGCCGAGCATCGCCCTTCACACCTCGTGTGGCTACCGCGTCGTCGGCACCCGCGAGCGGATCGCCCAGCGCGACGGGGTGTGGCAGGACACGGTGCTGCTCGAGCGCCGCCAAACGACTGACGCCGCGGCAACAGGGGCCATTGGTCCCTAGCCGGCACTCTCTGCACGGCTCATGCTGGGGGGTGCCGGCGCTCAAGAAGGTGCGTGCCAGCTTCTTCCCGTGGCCTCTGGCCCCCTCCTCGAGAGGCTCGACATGAGCACCGTCCCCAGCCGCCAGTCCCCTGCCCGATCGGCATGGACCATGCTGGTGCTGGCCACTGCCGGCTTCGCGGTGAACTTCTGGGCGTGGGCGCTGCTCTCCCCGCTCGGACCCCGCTTCCAGGACCTGCTCAAGCTCAGCGGCTCAGAGCAGGCCCTGCTCGTGGCGGTTCCCGTGGTCGTGGGCTCGCTGGGCAGGATCCCCGTCGGCGCGCTGACCGACCGCTTCGGCGGCAGGGTGATGTTCCCCCTCGTCTCGGTCGCCACGATCATCCCTGTGCTCTTTCTCGGGCTCGCGGGCCAGACGTCACTGGCTGCCTTGCTCATCGGCGGCTTCTTTCTCGGGGTCGCCGGCACGTCGTTCGCCATCGGCGTCCCCTTCGTGACGGCATGGTTCCCTCCCGAGCGGCGTGGACTGGCCATCGGGGTCTTCGGTGCCGGCATGGGCGGCACGGCCATCAGCGCGCTGACCACGGTCAGGCTCGTCACCTCGAGGGGTTCTGCGGCCCCCTTCCTCATCACCGCGGCCGCCCTGGCCCTGTATGCCGGCATCGCCTGGCTGCTCCTGCGGGACGCACCCGGCCGAGTCGTGCCGACAGAGCCGCTCGGTGTCCGCCTCGCCGCGACGGCCCGGCTGCCCATCACCTGGCAGGCCAGCATCCTGTATGCCGTGGCGTTCGGTGGCTACGTCGCGTTCTCGGTCTACCTGCCCGCCTACCTCAGGACGGCATACGGGCTCGAGCCGTCCGACGCGGCGAACCGGATGGCCGGGTTCGTCCTGGTCGCGGTCCTGATGAGGCCCGTCGGCGGGTGGCTGTCCGACCGTGTCGGTCCGGTGGCCGTGCTCGC